>Ga0364922_10496_pt1 | contig 18601 bp, 14 predicted proteins | sample ExccelJu500001D4_2_FD_206955 | JGI IMG/M metagenome (GOLD analysis project Ga0364922, IMG submission 206955) | Enriched cells from Trout Bog Lake Hypolimnion, Wisconsin, USA - BchlTB.June20.5000.01.D4 | ecosystem: Environmental > Aquatic > Freshwater > Lake > Hypolimnion/Profundal zone | place...
TGAAAGGTCTGGGAATCATCGACGGTGATGAGCGGCGCGGTTGTGCCGACGATGGTGGGGACGGCGAAGTGCAGGGTCTGGAGTTCGTCGAGGGCTTCAAGCAGGTCGGGGGTGGTTTGGTAGGCCGATACGGATTGGGCGCCTGCCGCGATGGAGAGCGAAGCGACTGCGGCGAGGGTGAGGCAGGCGGCAAGGATCGCACAGCGTGTCATGGAGTCTCCATCCGGGGGAGTGAAAATCGTAGCGCGTTTCAAGACAGGAAGATAGTGCGCAAGAGCGGCTCAGGCGGTTTTGGCGCCGCGCTTGAAGTTGCCGCTTTTGCCGCCGGTTTTGGATTCAAGCTGGACGGAGCGGATGACGATGGCCTTGTCGAGGGCCTTGGTCATGTCGTAGACGGTGAGGGCGGCGATGGAGGCGGCGGCGAGGGCCTCCATCTCAACGCCGGTGGGGCCGGTGGTGGCAGCGGTTGCGGTGATGCGGACTCCGCCTGAGGCGACTTCGGCCTGGACGTCGATGTGGGTGAGCAGGAGGGGGTGGCACATGGGGATGAGGTCGGCGGTGCGCTTGGCGGCCTGAATTCCGGCGAATCGGGCGACTTCAAGCGGGTTGCCCTTGGGGTTCGAGGGCAAGGCAGCGAGGACGGCGGCGGAGAGTTCAACAAAGGCCGAGGCGGTGGCCGTGCGGCGCGTGGAGGATTTGGCGCTGACGTCGACCATGGCGGCCTGTTCGGACGAGTTGAAGTGAGAGAGGCGTGCTTTGGGTGTGGGACTCGGCATGAGGTACCTCAAGGAAGCAGAATGCGGACGATGGAGCCGGGTTTGAGGCCGTGGGCGTCTTCCGGGACGACCAGGAAGCAGTTGGAGCGGGCCAGGGCGGTGAGGTCGCCGGAGCCCTGCCAGGGAACGAAGGCGACCTGCGGCAAGTGGCCGTCGATGGACTTGAAGGTGCAGAAGGCGGGCAGGAAACGGGTGAGGCCGGGCTTGCTGCCGCGGTCGACGGGGGATGAGGCCATCTGGGCGAGGGCGAAGCGCGGAGAGCTTTCACGGCTGCCGGCGAGCGCAGCCAGAATGGGTGCGGCAAAGAGGAGAAAGGTGACGGCGGAAGAGACGGGATTGCCGGGCAGGCCAAAGAAGTAGCACTTTGTGCTGTTCTCGTTTTGGACTGAAGTTGTAGTGCTGCCAGGCAGTTCACCAAAGACGAGGGGCTTGCCGGGTTGGATACGCAGACCGGTGAAGTGGAAGCGCGCGCCGATGCGGGCGAGGGCGGGTTCAACCAAGTCGAATTTGCCCGCGGAGACGCCGCCGGTGATGAGCAGCATGTCAGCCTGGGCGGCTTGCGACAGCGCAGCGTCGAGGGCCTGGGGCGTGTCAGCGGCGGTGGGCAGTACCCAGGGCTCGCCGCCTGCCGCGGACACCATGGCGGCCAGCATGGGGCCGTTGGAGTTGCGAATCTGGCCGGCGGCGGGAGAAGAAGCGACGGGAACCAGCTCGTCGCCGGTGGTGAGAATGGCGACGCGGGGACGGGCATAGACGGGGAGCGTGGCGTATCCGCAGGAGGCGGCGAGAGCAATCTGCGCGGAGTGGATCGCGGTTCCGGCGGGGAGCATCTCATCGGCGGCGCGGGCCTGGGCGCCGCGGGCCACGATGTTTTCGCCGGGCTGGACGGTGCGCGGCGGCAGGAGGCGAACGCTGCCGGCAGCGGCTTCAACATGCTCGAGCATGACGACTGCGTCGGCACCCGCAGGAATGGGAGCGCCGGTCATGATCTCCCAGACCGCGCCTGGGGGCAGAGGGCCAGACGGAGCGAGGCCGGCGCGGGTGGCGCCGGCGATTGCAAGGGGCTGGTGGCGGGAGGCTTCAGCGGCGCGGCAGGCAAAGCCATCGCGCGTGGAGCGGGCAAAGGGCGGCTGATCGCGATCCGCCGCAAGGGGATGGGCAAGGATGCGCCCCTGCACCTGGGCCAACTCTACGGTCTCAACGGGTGGAGGAACCTTGCGCAGCTCCGCGGCATGGGCAGCCACGAACCCGGCGGCCTCGTTGTAGCCCGGTAATGCGGGGCGGGGCGGCGAGGAACTCATGGAATGGATTGTAGAGGGTTGCGGCCGGGGTTGCCGCGCAAGGCAAAGGGCGTCCGCTGCGGCGGACGCCCTTTGCAAATCAACAGAGGGTTGGCTGTTACTTGTTCTTGCCCTGTTTGGGAGCCTTGTAATTGGTGTCGATCTTCATGTTGGTGGCCTGGTCAAGGATGCCCTTGACATCGCCGGCATAGGGACCGGTTGGATCCAACTGAAGGTACTTCTGGTAGGCCTCGGCGCATCCGGGAGGCAGAATCATTTTGCCGGAGGCACTATCGACGGTTGCCTTCTGGATGAGCGCCTGGCCCTTGAGGTAGTAGGCCATGGACTTGGTGGGATCGGCCGCGATGGCTTCGTCGGCTGCCGCATTCTGCGCGTCGCCGTTGCCGATCTGCGACCAGATGACAGACTCATTGGTGAAGTAGAAGCTGCCCTTGGTGGGGTCCGCCTTGGCAGCGGCGTCATAGGCTGCCTGGGCCTCAGGAACCTTGCCGGCGCGCGCATAGATCTCGCCCAGTCCGGCATTGGCCGCGCCCTGGTTGGCCGGGCTCGGCTTCTTCGAGACCGCTTCCAGCTCAAGGACCTTCTTGAAAGAGCCTTCCGCGTCGTCATACTTCTTCAGGCCCATCTGGGACTGCCCGAGCTGCGCCCACAGGACCGAGGCATCCGGCTTGAGGGTAGTGTCTTTCAGCATGAGGGCTTCCGCTTCGCTGTACTTGGCGGTCTTGATCTCTTCTTCCTTGGCCAAGAGATCGGCGTGCGACGCAGAAGCGCCGAGGGCTGTGATCGCAGCCTGTTTTGCGGCCCCGGCATCCTTGAAGTCCTGAAGAACAATCATGATGTCAGCGTTGAGGTTTTTGATGAGCTGATTGGTCTTCATTGCATCGGCGTTCTTCTTCTTCACTTCTTCGAGTTGCTTCCTTGTTTCTTCAGGGAGCGAATCGATGAACTCCTTGCGGGACATGTCGACGTCCTGCAGGGTATCTTGTCCGGCGAGGATGTGGACGGATTCGACTTGGTCTACCATCTGGCCGGGTGCTGTATCGGGCAGGCGGAAGAGCAGGGTATAGGTGCCGACCTGGGCCTCGCCGGTGTAGTTGCCGGCGGCATTGAGGGGAAAGGTGTACTTGAGGGTGTGGCCTCCGTCGGCAGACAGGTTCACGGTGCCGATGCTATAAGGTGTGCCGGTGGGACTGGTGACGTGACCGTGGATCTTGCCCGTGATGACGGCTACTTGCGCAAATGCGGGCAACATGGCGAATGCCAGCAGGCCCAGCCAAAGTGAGATGTTGCGTTTCATTTTCTTCTCCTTGAGAGCGGCGCGAACAAGGCAGCCCGCGAGCTCAAAAACTTTTGTATTCGCCGACACAGTTGGAGCGCCGGCTGCCCGGTAAATTCTTCGCCGAGGAGCGGATGCGGAACAGAAACTCACCGCTGATAGCCCCATCGTAACAGGACCCAAGTTAAATCCAATTGCCTGTTCAACACAAGAGCATCAAGAAAGATGGGGAGCGTAGGGCGCCCGGAGGAACCCGCCGCTGTTGAATCAATTGAACCGCTAGAGCCGCCGCGAGATGAATTTCTGCCTGGCAGACACACATCCAGCCCCGGCCTTCGCAGAGGAGACTTGCCTGTTCATGGTAGTGCGTGCGGAAGGCAGCAGCGTGTGGCGCAGATCACATCATGAGGCTGTTCGCGCCGCAGAAGCCCTAGAATTGGAGGGATGGCAACCACGATTCGGCCGGCGACCCCGGCAGATGCAGCTGAAATTCTGACGTTTATTCGCGCCCTGGCAGCCTATGAGCGGGAGCCGGACGCGGTGACGGCGACCGAGGAGGGGCTTTTGCGCGATGGCTTTGGGCCTAACCCCTTCTATTTCTGCCTGATGGCAGAGGAGGAGGGGAGGGCGGTCGGATTTGCTCTCTACTTTTACAACTACTCCACCTGGCTGGGACGGCCGGGGCTCTACCTGGAAGACCTCTTTGTTCATCCAGAGTTTCGGGGGTTGGGGATTGGCAAAGCGCTGCTGCGGCGGGTGGCCGCGATCGCGCTGGAGAAGGGTTGCCAGCGGCTGCAATGGGAGGTTCTGGACTGGAATACGCCGGCGATCGAGTTTTATCGCGCCATGGGAGCGGAGTTTCTGGATGAATGGCGGAATGTGCGGGTGAGCGGGGATGCGTTGCGGCGGCTGGCCGGGACGAGTGCGACAGCGGGGACGGCTTAAGTGAAAATTCGCGTGATTGGCGGAGGGCTGGCTGGGCCGGAGGCGGCGCTGACGGCGGCGCGGCTGGGCTGTGAGGTGGACCTCTACGAGATGCGGCGGGTGGACGGGGACAAGAAGCTGACCCCGGCGCACCAGACGGCGGATTTTGGCGAACTGGTGTGCTCGAACTCGCTGAAGAGCGAGTCGCCGAACACGGCGCCGTGGCTGCTGAAGCAGGAGATGCGGCGTGCGGGGTCGGCGCTGCTGCGGATCGCCGATGAGACCGCGGTACCGGCAGGCCACGCGCTGGCCGTGGATCGCGTGGAGTTTTCGCGGCGCATCAACGAGGAGATTGCGGCGGAGCCGCGGATTCGCGTGATTCGCGAAGAGGTGAAGACTCTCGTTCAAGACGAGAACGGTGCGAAGCACTGCACGATTGTGGCTACCGGGCCGCTGACCAGTGACGCATTGAGCGCGGAGATTGAGCGCATCACCGGCTCGGGGCGGCTGGCATTTTACGATTCGATCTCGCCGATCGTGGATGCGGAGACGATCGACATGGAGCGCGTGTATATGGCGGCGCGCTGGGACAAGGGGACGGCGGACTACATCAACTGCCCGATGGATCGCGTGGAGTTCGATCGCTTTCTGGATGCGCTGCTGGAGGCTGAGGCGGCGGAGACGAAGGAGTGGGAAAAGGCAGATTATTTTGAGGGCTGCCTGCCGATTGAGGTGCTGGCGCGGCGCGGACGCGACACGCTGCGCTTTGGGCCGATGAAGCCGGTGGGGCTGCGCGATCCGCGGACGGGCAGGACGCCGTGGGCGGTGGTGCAACTGCGCAAGGAGAATGTGCGCGCGGACAGCTATAACCTGGTGGGGTTTCAGAATCACTTAAAGTTCGGCGAGCAGGCGCGAGTGCTGCGGCTGATTCCGGGGCTGGAGAATGCGCGGTTTTTGCGGTATGGGCAGATTCATCGGAATACATATATCTGCGCGCCGGTGCTGCTGGACGAGACGCTGCGGCTGAAGAAGGAGCCGTGGCTCATGTTTGCGGGGCAGCTCTCGGGCGTGGAGGGGTATACGGAATCGATTGCGACCGGATTGCTGGCGGGGATTTATGCCTCGGCGCTGATGCGCGGCGAGGAACCGGTGGCTGCGCCGCGCGGGTGCGCGCTGGGTTCGCTGGTGAATTACATCACGCACGCCGACCCCAAGCATTTTGAACCGGCCAACATCACGTTTGACCTGCTGGAGCCTTTGGAAGAGGATCTGCGCAAGAAGGTGCGGGACAAGAAGGAGCGGCACCGGCTGGTGTGCGAGCGGGCGCTGGCGGCGTTCGATGCGTGGTGGGCGGCGATTCAGCGGCCAGCGACGGAACTTCGCGGGTGAATGTTGCGTAGTTCCGTGCTACGCTGTCGTGGTCCAAGGAAAGGTAGCTTATGCGCACCGTCTCTGCCGCGGATTCTGTTTCGCTTGCCATTCAACGCACCCGGGATTTTTTCTTCAGGCCCTTCAACTGGACAACGTATCTGAAGCTGGGCCTGGTGGCGATTCTCACCGAGGGATTCTCAAGCAATCTGCGCTCGTCTTTAAGCCATGACAATCCCTCAGGACACGGGCCGATTTTCACCGCGCCCAACGAGATTCCGCAACAATGGATCGCGTATCTCGTGGCGGGCGTGATGGCCTTGGCGCTACTGCTGATTCTGGCATTTTGGATTGCGTATCTGATCACGCGGCTGCGATTAGCATTCTTTCATTGCCTGGTGACCAACACCACAGAGATCCGGCCGGGCTGGCATCTTTACCGGGATCGGGCGGCACGATTTTTCTGGCTCAACATCGCGGTGGGACTCTGCTTTCTGCTGGGGATCGGGCTGATTGCGATTCCCTTTGTGGCCGGGTTTGTGAAGCTGGTGCGCGAGACGCCGCCGCACGCGCATCCGGATTGGGGGCTGCTGCTGGCCCTGGTGTTGCCGTTGATTCCGATCATTCTGCTGCTGGCGCTGGCGGCGGTTGTGCTCGACGTGATTTTGCGCGACTGGATTTTGCCGCACTACGCGCTGGAAGATGCATCGGCGGGCGAGGCGTGGAGCGAGGTCTGGGAAGCGATCACGCGCGAGAAGCGGGAGTTTTTTGTGTACCTGCTGCTGCGCCTGATTTTGCCGCTGATTGCGATGATCGCAATCTTCCTTCTGTTGATTCTCCCGGGGGTGATGGTGGCCGGTGCGCTGGCGGGGATTGAGTACGGGATTCACTCGGTGTTTGCGGATGCGGCAGGCGCGGCCAGATTTGTGGGCATCGGTCTTGAGGTTTTCTTTGGCGTGGTGGCGGCGGGCTTTGCGCTGCTGTTCAGCATCTGCCTGGGCGGGCCGGTGGGCACGGCGGTGCGGGAGTATGCGCTGGTGTTCTATGGCGGGCGCTACCCGGCGCTGGGCAACTTGCTGTATCCGCCGGCAGCGGCGGTTCAGGGTGCGCCGGAGGCCTGAGAGTGGCCACGCGGCAACGCAGCATCGTTGTCTCTGTTCTGTTCACCGTGTTTGGCGGGCCCGGGATGGTGCTGGTGTATCTGCCGTATTGGATCACGCGGTTTCGCATTCCGGCCGCTGAGCCGCAATGGCAGACGCTCATGGCGGGCGTGCTGATCGTGGCAGGGTTGACGCCGCTGCTGGAGTCGATTCGGCGGTTTGTACTTGTGGGGCGGGGAACGCTGATGCCGACCGTGCCTACGGAGCGGCTGGTGGTGAGCGGGCTTTACCGGCATGTGCGCAACCCGATGTATGTGGGCGTGATGGTCGCCCTGGTTGGGGAGATCATCCTCTTCAAGAAACTTGACCTGGCGGTGTATGCGGCGCTGGCGTGGCTGGGCGTGCATGGCTTTGTGTGCTTTTATGAGGAGCCGACGCTCAAGCGGCGCTACCCGGAGGATTATGCGCGCTACAAGCAGAATGTGCCGCGCTGGCTGCCGCGGCTGAGTGCCTGGCAAGACGCCGAAAACTGAGCTCAGGAACCTTTCCGGGGCCGGCAGTGTCCAAGTAGACACGGGGCGCCGCGGAGACCCCTGCAATCCGGGGCCGCCGGGACGGGTCCTCGTCCACGGGTGCATCCGTGTACCCTGAAGGTTGGAGCGTGTTGATTTGTTGAAGCGTTGGATTCCTATTCTGGCTTGTTCGGCGGCGTTGGCCGCGACTGCTGTATCTGCGGCGGCGCAGGCTGCGCCGGCCAAGACTCCGGCTCCGCAGGGGGCGACACACATCATGCTTCCTCCGGTACCGAAGGCGCTTCTGCCGGATGTGTTTGCCGGATGGGTCTCAGCCAAAGCGCCGGAGAAGGTGACGGACGCGGCCAAGGCTGACCCGGACAATGCGGCGGCGCTGAAGGAGTATGACTTTACCGACGCGGCGCTGGCCACCTACAAGCGCAGTGGCGAGACGCTGACGCTGCGCGCCTTGCGTTTTGAAGACGCGAGCGACGCCTATGGCGCGTATTCGTACTATCGCCACAATGGCTGGCCGAAGGAAGAGATTGGCACGGGAGCCACCTCCGACAACAACCGGGTGCTTTTCTGGCTGGGCAACACGGTGGTGGACGCGAATTTTTCGCGGATCGGGCCGATGTGCGGCGCGGAGCTGCGCGAGCTGGCCGGGCAACTGCCGCTACCGGAGGGGAGCAAGGCGCTGCTGCCGCCAATTTTGAGCAGCCTGCCCAAAGATTCGCTTAACGGCCAGACCACGCACTATGCGCTGGGACCGGCGGGCTATGTGGGAGCGGGCGGGGTGTTGCCGCCGGAGCTGGTGGGCTTTGACCGCGGCGCAGAGGCGGTTACGGCGAACTATACGCTGCGCTCGAACCCGGCCACGCTGACCATTATTGACTATCCGACGCCGCAGATGGCGGCGGCGCAGGAAGTGAAGATTCGGGAGTACATCAAGGCAGGGAAGCAGGCGCAGCCGGCCTGGCCCAAGCCGCTAATGGACTCGGACCAGGCCTCGCTCGAGGTGCGGCGCAGCGGGCCTCTGGTGGCGCTGGTGAGCGGGGACGCGATTCCCGAGGAAAGCCACAAGCTGCTGGCCACGGTGCACTACGAGGCTGACATCACGTCGATTCCGCAACCCACCGAGTCAGAAGTGGCCAAGACCGGAAGACTGCTGCTGGGGATTGCGGGACTGGTGATCATTGGGGCCAGTGCGGCGGTTCTGTTGGGGTTTTTCCTGGGCGGATTCAGGGCGCTTTACCGAATCTCGCGGGGCAAACCGGCTTCGTCGATGTACGAATCGGAGTTCATCAGTCTCAACCTGCGGGATTGATGGGATGAAAAAGGGGCAGAATCCGGGGTCGGCATCCGGAAAGTCAACTGGCTTGGCAAAGCTGTGGAAAAACGGGCATAAACCCTAGAAAACACCCATAAAAGACGGTATTAGGCGGGAGATAAAAGGCGAATACGTGGCGAAGCGAGGGCCCCGGTCCTGCGCAGAATTTGTTTTGTAAATCTATCAATCTAAAACAGTTATTTCGCCTCAGATTTGTCCTTGACACTCCCTTCCCCCACCCCTACTATGCAGCCAGAAAGTTCTGATGGTTTTGCCTCCGTTGGAACTATTCTCCCTGAGGAAGGAGCTGCCCTGTTGCCGGGCGGCTCCTTCCGTTTTTATGGGCAAAAACAGGGCTAGCGGGCCGCCAGGTCGGCCAGCATGGCGCGGATGACCACCAGGGCCGTCACGGTGACGGCTGCGAGCAGGCAGGTCCAGAAACCGAGCCGGCTGAAAGGCAGAAAAAGCGGACCCTCGGCGTTGGCCAATCGCAGGCCGGCGTGTTCGGGCAAGAGTGCGGCCACGGCAACGGCGAGAATGAAGCCCCCGGCCCACACAATGGCGATTTTGAAAGCGATCTGAAGCGTGAGTGCAAATTCCATCGCGGGTCCCCTCATGCGGTCATTATGCCTTGCGGTTGGCTCATGCGCTTGCCCGGCGGGGGAGAAACTTTACCGCAGAGAGGCGCAACGATACAATCTGATGAGCAGGCCGAAGTAGCTCAGTTGGTAGAGCAGCTGATTCGTAATCAGCAGGTCGCCGGTTCGAGTCCGGCCTTCGGCTCCATCGCTTCATTCCCCCCCCCAGTTCAGTTTCTGCCGCCTCAAGGGCTGGGCAGCATCTCCGGTTCCCTGCGGGTTTGAGCCGGATGGATGCCACTCTCGTCCGATTTCCACAACATATGGGGCTCTGGCGCGATTATGAACCATATCAGGCACCCGTTATCCACCCCTTTTTTTGTTGAAGCGGTAGTTCGCGTCTGCTTATCCACGGATAATCTTGGCATAATCGCAAGCGAGGGCGGTTTCTCAATAACTGTTCCAAGAGCCGGGTCCAGGGTGGAAGAGTCCAGGGATGGGTACCGGAAGCTGATTGAACTGGATCCAAAGTTGTGGGCGTTCCAAGCCAGGGCCAACGACGGGAGCATGGAAGAGTGACCAGCTATAGCCGTCAGGACGTGATCCGCATCCTGCAAATCAGTTCCCGCCAGCTTCAGGGGTGGGAGCGAGCGAACCTGATTCCCCAACAGCAGACGTACAGCTTCCAGGATCTTGGCCAGTTGCGGACCTTGCGCGGGCTGCGCGAGGATTCGGTTTCGGCGGCCTCGATTCGGGATTCGATTGTGGCCATGAAGGCCGTGGCCGGGATGACCAATCCGCTGCTGGAAGCGTGCCTGGTGCGAAGGGGAACACGGCTGGCGTTTCGCCATCACGGTGCGGTGGTTGACCCCATCCGTCGCCAGTTGCTGTTCGACTTTGACCGGGCCGATGGCCCGTCGGCCACTTCGGAGCCTTATCCGCTGCGCAGGCCGGGCGCGGGCAACGCGCGTGGCATTCAAGATCGCTTTCTGGCCGCGGTGCAGGCAGAAGAGGCGGGCGAGAAGCAGCGCGCGATTGCACTCTACGAAGAGATTCTGAGCATGGATGCGAACTATGCGCCGGCTTATATCAACCTGGGCACGCTTCACTTTCACCTGCGCCAGTTTGGGCAGGCGGAGGCGCTCTACCGGCGGGCGACGGAGGCCGACCCCGGCTACGTGCTGGCATTCTTTGACCTGGGCAACGTGCTGGACGAGTTGCAGCGGCCGGATGAGTCCATTGCCGCCTACCGCAGGGCAGTTGCGCTGGCGCCACGCTATGCCGATGCCCACTATAACCTGGCTCTGGCCCACGAGCGGCGCGGCGAGCGCCGGAACGCCCTGCGCCACTGGCAGGCGTATGTGGGGCTGGATAATCGCGGTCCCTGGGCCGAGCATGCCCGCAGCCAGATTCACAAGCTGCTGAGCTCAGAGAAGCTGGGCATTGCCTGGCGCGCGGACGGCTACATTCCACGGCGCAAGGGACTGGCGGCGCTGGCGCTGGTGGCTCCCCAGCCTCGCATCTCATAGATTGGACCGCGCAGAACCGCACACCCAACCGCGTCCGACGGATGCATTGGCCGGGCAATCCATTGCGTTGGTCACGATTGACCACAACTTCTTTGCAGTGCGCGTGTCTAACTACCTGAGAGGTTCGTTGTAGCGTCACGGAGGTCACTCCGGATGCAGCAATGCTTAATTATTCTGCCTGATATCCCTCTAACCGCTGAAGACCGCAGCGGGCGTTTTTGGCCAGAGCCGCGATCGATGGACGATTTCGCTCGATGCCGGTGGCGTGCCTGGGCACTGAACACTTCAAGTGATGAGGATGGCAATGAAAATCATAGTTTCTCTCCCCCAAGAAAAGCAGATCCGGGTTTTTGGCTGGATAGCTGCGTGCGCGGTGGCTTTCACCACGCTGGCCGCGCAAGGCCAGGCGCCGCGGATCGCAGCAGAGATTTCCAGTTCTGAGACGATGCCCTTGAAAGGCTCGCTGCATCCGCTGGCACGGCCGGAGTTCGACGCCGGCAGGGTGCCCGCAGAGACAAAGTTGACGGGGATGAGCATTGTCTTCAAGCGCTCGGCGGCGCAGGAGGCAGACTTGAAGGCGCTGATGGCCGCGCAGCAGAATCCCGCTTCGCCGCTTTTTCACAAGTGGCTCACACCGGAGCAGTTTGGCGCGCGCTTTGGCATGGCGCCGGCTGACCTGGACGCTGTGACAAAGTGGCTTGAGCAGCAGGGTTTTGCGATTGACTCGGTGGCGCGCAGCCGCGACTCAATCCACTTCTCCGGTACTGTGTCGCAGGCAGAGCGGGCATTCCAAACCGAGATGCACTACTACACGGTGGGCAGCGAGCAGCACTTCGCTCCTTCCACCGAGCTGCAACTGCCCTCGGCGCTGGCGCCGTCGGTGCTGGCGGTTGAGAACCTCAGCAACTTCCGGCCGAAATCGCACGCTGTGGTACGCAGAAAGGCAAGCGCCCGGCCCGGGTTTACCTCGGGCCAGAGCGGAGATGTGTATTTTGCCCCCGGGGACATCGCGACGGTTTACGACATCACCTCGCTGTACGGGTCCGGCTACACCGGAACGGGGCAATCAATCGCCATCGTCGGGCAGTCTGCCGTGCAATTGAGCGACATTGAGAACTTCCAATCCGCGGCCGGTCTTGCGGTAAAAGACCCCACACTGGACCTGGTGCCCAACACAGGGAGTTCGACCATCAACCCTTACGGAAACGGCGACGAGCTTGAGTCGGATCTTGACCTGGAATGGTCAGGAGCGATCGCCAAGGGCGCGAACATCATCTTTGTGTATACCGGCAACAGCAACAACAACCAGGGAACCTTCCAGGCACTTCAATACGCGATCGACGAAGACCTTGCACCGGTCATCAGCATCAGCTACGGCACGTGCGAGCCCGAACTTGGCAGCTTTTCGCTTGAGTCCAGCTTTGAGAAGGCCGCGACCCAGGGGCAGACCATCCTTGCCTCCGCAGGAGACGACGGCTCCACGAGTTGCTTTATCAGCACCCCTGTCGCCAAGGGCGATCCTTCGCAGACCGTGCAGGAGAGCCTGGCGGTGGAGTACCCCGCGAGCAGTCCTAACGTGACCGGCGTGGGCGGCACCGAAGTATCGCAGGCGAATGCGGATTATCTGACTTCGGATACGGCCTACTGGGCGGCAGCGAGCGGCAGCGATGTGCTGAGTTCGGCACTGCAATATCTGCCTGAAGTGGTTTGGAACGACGATCTGGCCAACTGCGGCGAAACCAACTGCCTGAGCGCAGGCGGTGGAGGCATCAGCACGCTGTTTGCGCAGCCCACATGGCAGACCGGCGTTCCCGGCATCCCCAGCGGCTCCATGCGCGATGTGCCGGATGTGGCGCTGTATGCCTCGCCCAATTATCCGGGCTACCTGTTCTGCAGCAGCGACCCGAAGGCGAACATCAACGGCAGTTGCGCGAGCGGATTTAGAGACACGAGTGACACCTACCTGACCATCGGCGGCGGCACAAGCTTTGCCGCGCCCATCTTCGCGGGGATGGTGGCGATCCTCAACCAGGAGGCGGGCTACAGCACCGGGCAAGGCCTGATCAATCCGGGGCTCTACTCGCTGGCCGGCAACAGCACGACGTATGCGGCGGCCTTCAACGACGTGACCAGCGGCAGCAACGCATGTTCCGCGGGATCGAACTACTGCTCGAGCGCCGGGGAAACGGGCTACTCTGCCGGCACCGGCTATGACCTGGCGACGGGACTGGGTTCGGTGAATCTGGGCGCGCTGGCCAGCGCGTGGGCCGCCAACACGGGAGCTACGCCGATCGACACGTCAACCACCGTAGCTGCATCGAATCCGAGTCCACTGGTGAATGTAGCGGACAACTTTACAATCTCAGTTGCTTCAACCACGGGCAGCACCATCCCAAGCGGTACGGTGACGGTGACTGTTGACGGAGGCACGCCGGTTACGGGCCTGCCTTTGACCGTTGTCGGCAACGCGGCCGTGGCTACCTACAGCGCGACCTTTGCCACCTTCGGCACGCATACGGTGGTTGCGCATTACTCCGGGGATGGAACGCACGCCGCGTCCACGGGAAGCGCGACCGTGAATATTGCGTTCATCAGCTCGGAGAAGGGCAGCTTTGCGCTTTCGGCGGCTCCCGGCACGTTGACGGTGGTCTCTGGCAGCCAGGGGAGCGAGGCCATCACGGTGACGCCGTCAGGCGGCTACACGGGCGAGGTGATTCTGAACTTCACAACCTCGAACGACAGCGCCTTGCAGAATCTCTGCTACAACTTCAGCAGCGCGAACACGAGCGGCGCGGGTACGGTGGTGGTGAGCAACGGGCATACGCCGTATCCCACGACGCAACTGATCTTCGACACCAACGCCTCGGATTGCGCAAACTTTGCGCAGCGTCCCGGCGGGATGAAGCCGTTGCACTCGCTGCATCCGGTACGCTCCGCGAGCAGCAAAGGCAACAGCTCGTTGCCGGGCGGACTGGCACTTGCCGGTTTGCTGCTGGCTGGGCTCCTGGGGCGCTCCTCGCGTAAGCTGCGGGGCCTGGCATGCGCAATTGCCCTGGCAGCCCTTGGGCTGGGCATCTCAGCCTGTGGTGGAGGCGGGGGCACGAGTACCATTGCGAATCCCCCTTCGGGGACCTACACCATTACGCTTACGGGAAATGACTCGGTGAATCCGAGCTTCCCCAGCCCCAACCCAACCACGAGCTTCACGCTGACCATCCAATAGCCCTCCACCCACAAGGCAGGAGCCGCAGGCCGCGATCGAGCGGCTTGCGGCTCCTGCCTCCCGCCCCAGCCGAGCACAGGAATGCCGCGCAAAAGTGGGCGCAGTTGCTCAGCTTTTTGTGTCGTACATTGATGGCATCACTGTGGGCCGCCGGCGCGAGGCCGCGGGCTTGATTCCCAATCCTACTTAGCTGAGTCTTTCTCGCGAGTGGCCTTGACGGCGGAGAGAATTCCCGCGCCCAGCATGACCACCGCGCCTACCACGATCCAGTGGGTTGGCACGTGCACGAGACGAGCGGCGTAAGCGAGGCCGCCGATGAGGATGGCAATTCCGACAGCGTAAATTCCAAACGACATTGAATCTCCCTGGCAAGTGTTGCGTTGGTTTCCGGATGAGGCATGCAGACAAGGCGCTGCAGGCTGCAGTTCAGACCCGTTTGGCTCGTTTGGCCTTTCGCGCCGGCGCGGGCCGGGGATCGAGCAGGACTGGCCGTGTCGCGTTCTCCTGGGGCAGCGAATCGTGCAGCACCATGTTGAGCAGCGACGTGTTTACTCTGATGCGGCCGTTGTAATCGATGTAGCCAAGCTTTCTGAAGCGGTTCATAAAGAAGCTGACGCGCGAGCGTGTAGTGCCGATCATTTCAGCAAGCGTCTCCTGCGAGATGGGCGGCAGCAGCGTGACCGGCTCACCCGGCTGCCCGAACTCCGCCATGATGAGCAGGGTGCGCGCCAGGCGCCTTTCGCTGGAGTTGAACAACTGATCGATGAGATCGGCCTGGGTGCGGATGCCGCGCACGAGAATGAACTTCATGAAGAAGTCAGAGAAGGAATGCTCCTCATGCAGGGCGCGAAGCATCTGACTTCTCTCGATCCTGAGCACCGTGCAGATGGAGACAGCCGTTGCCGTCGAGGTGCGCAGCCCTCCTTCGCCGGCCATGGCCTCTTCGCCAAAGAAATCCCCAACCGAAAGCAGCGTAACCGTTGCTTCTTTTCCGTGTTTGGAGAGGACGGTAAGTTTTGCCCTCCCCGCCTGGAGGTAGAAAATGGAGTCAGGCGCGGCTCCCTGAACAAATATGCTCTGTCGTGTCGTGCAGCGCATGATGGATCGTCCCTTGCCCTCGGTGGCGAGGAAGGTTTGGGTGTTGAATGGGATGGTGCTTTCGGTTTTCACGGGAGCGGCCTCCTTGACTGAGCAATTCGACGCCTGCAAGCCATGTGGGCGCCGAGAGTGGAAGGATCGCAACGATTTCGTTCCACCGCGGTCAGTGGTCCGCACTCTTCAGGAAGAGTCTCACCCCGCACGGTAAGGAGTCTGAGCTATATAGCTCTCTGGATGCGATGAAGGGAGATGATGAGAGGTGCGCGGAATGCGCGCGGGAGAACGGCCTTACAGTTTTTGCCTCCGCTGCACGGTTCGGACGCCGGGAACGCGGCGAATGCCGAGAACCATGCGGTTGAGGTGATGAAGGTCTTCGGCTTCCACCACAAACTCCACTACCGCTTCGCCGTTTTCGTCCTGGTGGATATCGACGCCGCGGATGTTGGTATTGTCGTCAGAGATGACGGCGGTGAGCTCTTTGAGCATGCCGGCGCGATCATCGCAGTAGACGGTGATCTTGACCGGGTAACGCTGCGGCCGGTTGGCTGACTGATCGCCAACGCGCGACCACTCGACTTCGATGCGGCGGTCGCTCTCGTAAAGCAGGTTCTGCACGTTGGGGCAACTGCGGGCATGCACGGCTACGCCTTTGCCGCGAGTGACATAGCCGATAATCTCTTCGCCGCGAATAGGGTTGCAACATCGCGCGCGATAGACGAGCAGGTCGTTCTGTCCCTCCACCTGGAGCGAGTCGGAGCCGGTGAGATGGAGCTTGCGCACCGCGTCGGACATGGCCGACTCGACGGTTCCGATCTTGGCTTCAGCGGCGGGCTCGGCATCGCCCTGGTTGGCGTAGCCGGGAGCCAGCTTGCTGAGGATCTGGTGAGCGGAGTGCTTTCCCTGGCCCAACGTGGCTAACAGATCAGCGGCGGTGGCCACGCCATATTCGCCGGCGATGCGGCCCAGGTCCTGATCGTCGATCTGGCTCATTGGCACTTTGAACTTGCGCGCTTCGCGCTCGAGCAGCTTGCGACCGATTTCGACGGCGCGACGGCGCTGGTCTTCATTGAGCCAGTGCTTGATCTTGTTGCGGGCGCGCGGACTCTTGACGAACGTGAGCCAATCGCGGCTGGGCTTGTGGTCTTTCTGGGTGACGATCTCGACAATGTCGCCGGTGCGCAGCTTGGTGCGCAGCGGCACCATGCGGCCATTGACTTTGGCGCCGACACAGGTGTGGCCGACCTCAGTGTGAATGGTGTAGGCAAAATCCACCGGAGTGCCGTCGGCGGGAACCACCACCACCTTCCCCTTGGGCGTGAAGGTATAGACCTCGTCGGGATAGAGGTCCATCTTCAGGCTGGAGAGGAACTCGTTGGGGTCGGTCATCTCCTTCTGCCACTCGACAAGTTGGCGAATCCAGTTGAGGCGCTCTTCGTCGCGGGCCGTGACGGCCGCCGCTCCGCCGGCCTTGTACTTCCAATGGGCGGCGATGCCCTCCTCGGCGATACGGTGCATCTCTTCGGTGCGGATCTGCACCTCAAACTGGTGACCGCTGGCGCCCATGACCGTGGTGTGGAGCGACTGGTAGCGGTTGGCGCGGGGGATGGCGATGAAGTCCTTGATGCGCCCGGGGACGGGCCGCCACAGCGTGTGGATGAGGCCGAAGACCGCGTAGCAGGAGGAGACATCCTGGGTGATGACGCGGATTGCCAGCAGGTCGTAAACCTGGTCAAACGAGACTTTGGAGCGCTCGATTTTCTGAAAGATGGAGTAGAGGCGCTTGATGCGGTACTCGACGCGGGCTTCAATACCGTTTTCGCGCAACTGCTCAACGAGCGTGTCTTCAACACCGCGCAGGAACTGCTCACCCTCATGCCGGCGAGCCTCGACGGCCGCGGCCACCTTCTCATAGCTCACCGGGTCGGTATAGCGGAAGGCCAGGTCCTCAAGTTCTCCGCGCACCTTGCCCATGCCGAGCCGGTGGGCCAGGGGAGCATAAATCTCCTGGGTCTCGCGGGCGATCGCATCCTGGCGGTCGGGAGAAAGGTGCTCAAGGGTGCGCATATTGTGGAGCCGGTCAGCCAGCTTGATGAGCACCACGCGCACGTCCGAGACCATGGCCAGCAGCATTTTGCGCACGTTCTCAGCCTGCCGGTCTTCGCGGTTGGCAAACTGGATTTTGTCGATCTTGGTGACGCCCTCGACGATGTGGGCCACCTGGGCGCCAAACTCGGCGGCGATCTCTTCATTGGTGGCGGGGGTGTCTTCAACTGAATCGTGCAGCAGCCCGGCGGCGATGGCCGAGGCGTCAAGCTTCATCTCCGCCAGCACCTCGGCTACCTCGAGGGGATGGATGATGTACGGCTCGCCGGAGGCGCGCATCTGGCCTTCATGGTGCTTGACGCAGAACTCCCACGCCTTGCGGATGAGGGAGATGTCTTCAGTGGGGCGATTGGCCTGGACGTGCTTGAGCAGCCCTTCAAACCGCGGTTCGAGGTCACACGCCAATGCCTGCGTGCCCGCCGCAGAGGATGGGGGCGCGCTGGGAACATCTGCCGGTGTGCGCTGCCGGGCAGTTGCCATGCTTCATTATAGGCCGCGGCCGTTTGGGATGCAGGAAGCGGGCCGGGCGGCTACAGGGCAGGGCTCGATTTGCGGGGGAGGACCGGCTTGGGACGGCCGGAGTTGCGCGTGTTGAGTTGGATAGCCGGTGTTTTTGCTATCTGAGCCAACCGGCGCCGGGTGTGTCTTGTAATGTAAGTTCCATTCTACGAAGGCGCTGCATCCTATCTAACCCGAAAGATAGGTTGGCGACATGCAGGCGGGAGTTTGAGCGAAAACCATGGCTAACTTCATACTTAATCACATGGAGGCATACATCTAATCTCAGCGACCTTGAGAAAGATACAAAAGCTTTCTGATGTAAGAGTCATTCCCTTAATGGTTCAAGGTCTTTGAAGTAGGAGTTTCATTGTGCTGGCCGTCACAGCCGGAGCATCAAGCAACAGGAGTAGAGTCGCCTGCGGGCTTGAGCGAGATTGGAGTGAGTGCGCTGCGCAAACAAGCTCAACCAGGGGACTTTCTTTGACGGAAAGTCCAGCTGGAAACTCTCTTAGATGGAGAGCTTCACTGCGGTTCCGCTCAAGTGTTCCAGAACCGAGGAAAGTATGTTGAAACGCCTGTGGGTTCTAGCCGTCGCCGCAACTTTCGCAGCCCGCATGGGATACGCCGATCGAACCACGACAAAAGTTACTATTCCAGTGAAAAAGACCGCGCCCACCAGCGGCAGCCAGATGTATGCCAACTATTGCGCGCCCTGCCACGGGCTGGATGGCCGAGGGCATGGGGCGCTCGCCGCCGCACTGAGACGGTCCCCATCCGACCTGACCGTACTGACCATGAGCAATCGGGGCAGGTTTCCTGACACGCATATTGCGGTGGTGTTGCAGAATGGGATTGACCTGCCGTCGCATGGAACGGCAGAGATGCCGGTGTGGGGACCAATCCTTGGTAAGATGGATCAGGCCCACACTCAGGACAGGCTGCTCAGAATCAGCAATTTGAGCCGCTACCTTGAGAGCATTCA
>Ga0364922_10502_pt1 | contig 18284 bp, 13 predicted proteins | sample ExccelJu500001D4_2_FD_206955 | JGI IMG/M metagenome (GOLD analysis project Ga0364922, IMG submission 206955) | Enriched cells from Trout Bog Lake Hypolimnion, Wisconsin, USA - BchlTB.June20.5000.01.D4 | ecosystem: Environmental > Aquatic > Freshwater > Lake > Hypolimnion/Profundal zone | place...
AAAACCCGATTGAACTGAGTCACATCTGCAGTAATATCTTCAGGATGAGTAAGTTCTTCCCAAGTTCGACAAAACAACTCCTCGCGTGAAAAACCAAGCATCTGGGTCAACCTGTCGTTTACTTGCACCCATCCCTTCTCCGGCGAAGTAATAGCCATGCCAACTATCTGGCGCTCGAAAAAAAGGCGCATTCGTTGCTCGCTTATCCGTAATTTCTCCTCGGTCTTTCTGCGTTCGCTGATATCCCTGACAACGGCTATTATTCTGTCATGATCATGCATTGTTACTCGTCTTAACGAAACTTCAGTCCAAAAGATTTCCCCTGTTTTTTTCCGTGAAGTCCATTCAAATACCTGTGGGCCGCCACATTCCGTGTTTCTTATTTTGTAAGATGTCAGTGCCTGGGAATAGCGAGGCGATTCCTCTGACAGTTGACTAATTTCAGCTTTAAGTGCTTCATCACGAGTGTAGCCAAACATTTCCAGCATACGGTCATTAACATCCAATATGTTTCCAGTATGAGTATCATGAATGAATATGGCTTCGTTTGTCGCATTGAAGATTATCTGATAGTTAATCAAGCTTTCTATCTGCTTGCTTTCAGCAGCGACCAGTTGTTGAATAAAACGGCTGATTAAGAAGTATAAGAGTGCTGCGGTGCAGAAAATGAAGAGGGTGCCTTTTACGACAGCAATTTTAACCATAACTCCTTGGTCATGTACCAGCCAACCTACAGCGGTATCGGATCCGTATATCCAGGCAACGCCAAAAAGGACATAAGCTCCAACAATTTTTATTGTTTCCACCCTACGTTTCAGAGGAGTTTGGCCGCTCATTATTTACTCCTTACATCTCGAGATATTGGTATTTAGCGAGGTATTGATCTTTTACCAATTTTATCGACATCCAGTTACGGTGTATATTTACTCTATCACAATAATCGCATGTTCCCAGCGGCAGAATGGCAAAGAATTATTAAAAGAGCACAAAAAAAGCAGGTCACTCTGTCCCCACAGAATGACCTGCCACTACAGTGATACCGGCAAAAGTATCAATTTAACCCTACCACAGGGGAGTAAAATGGAACAGAAAATATACACTCTCTTGGCATGAGATGATTCTTGGCAATGTTATGCGAATGCCCGACACCTTCGGTTGAGGTGTTTCCTGAATCTCACTCAAAAATAATCCAGATGTGAAGCTAAAGTAAAACAACGAAATGCAGTCCAGTTAGCATTTTCGGATGGGTACTACTTTAGCAATATTGTCTTCTTGCCTTGCAAAACAGCCTCGCCTGTTGTACTCCCTTGTCGTAGGTGGAACTATTAATAGGGAGGTCCTGATATGTATCCTGAAGAATTTCAAAAGTGCAGAAAGAAGCTGCAAAAGACGCAAAAAGAGATGGCAGAACTTCTTGGTATATCAATGAAAGCTGTTAGTAGCTATGAGCAAGGATGGAGAGAAATTCCTCTTCACATTGAACGCCAGATCTTTTATCTGCTCAGTAATCGTCTTGGGAAAAAGAAGTGCGTCTCTCCTTGCTGGGAAATAAAAAACTGCGAGGAAAAGGAGCAATGCCCCGCTTGGGAATTTCAAAGCGGGCATTTATGCTGGTTTTTGGCTGGAACTCTGTGCGATTGTACTAAGGGCTTTTCTCTGAAGGAAAAGGCTGAAAGATGTCGGCAATGCGAAATCCTAAGAAAACGCCTTGAATAATAGTCGGGTCAACATGGAAAAGCAGAGCGCAGTTCCTTTATTTTAATATTTAAAACCTAGTCCTCAGGGTAAGGTTAAAGATTAATGGCTCAGCCGTATATTGTTATCATAGCATTGATTGGCGATAGATTTTGCCATTATCCATTAAATTATCAGTGCGATATGTCATGAACCGAAAACAATTTATCGACAAAAAAGTAATCAATGGTTCATCACAAATCCGGAAAGCAATATCACGGGTTCTAAAATGAGATAAATTTATTATCCCCTTTGGGTTTAACTCAATGTCGGCCCATCAGGGGCAGGTTTTCATTAACAAAATTAGAGTGTTCTGAAAACTAAATATTTATTATCATTTTCCTATTCGAGTAATGATCTGAAAATCTTACAATTACGACAACTCTGCAACTTGTTATCTTGGGTTGCATTGATACTGCATCCACATTTTGTTCCGCACAGAAACCAGCACAAATGCCCGCTTTGAAATTCCCAGGCAGGACACGATTCTTTCTGCCCACACTGTTTTATTTCCCAGCATGGCATCAAGCTGTGTTTCCTGCTCCGCTGGTTGCTGAGAAGGAAAAAGATCTGCCGTTCAATATAGGATGGAATTGTCCTTAGTCCCTGCTCATAACTATGGATAGTTTTGACCGAGACCCCCAGAAGATCGGCTAATCGTAGTTGGGTCCTTTTGAGTAATTTTCTTGCGTGAACAAGTTCATCTTTGTCCATAAAAAGTCCTCTTTTCTGACTCTGTAGAGATCCAATGCGTCTTGAAACTGTTCTATAGTAAAAGCCCCTCTTCTGGGGGCTGCTTCGAGTAGACCAGACAACCAAGTTCCTTGCGGCAACACCTCTGGATTAATTTCTTTAGAGGCTTCCCTTTCCCGAGGCATCATTTTCTTAAAAATATGTGATATAAGAATCAGACCCGGGAGATTTTATGATAGTTGTATTCCTTGGTAACTCGCTGTTTCATGGCTTTTTAGGTTATCGATCCTGGAAAAACCAGGATCGATATGACCGGGTTGTCTCAATGAGCAGCAGTTAACTTCCCTGTGGCCTTTTGAGCTATCTCGATTATTTGACCTGAATACATAGTCCTGACATCCGGATTGTCCGTGGGTGTTTCTTTCCATTTTTGCAAGGGTGATTCCGGATCTGTGCAGAATGTGCCGTTTCGATCTTCATATTCCATAAGACATTCGGGACATTTCCCATCTTCCAGAACGCCTAGCGCGCAATAGTTCTTCCACGGTTGGTCGAGCTTTGCAACATGGGTCACATAGTATTCCCTGTCGTGCGCAGGATGCTTATAGAGCCATGTCCACATTTTACAAACTTCATTTAACGCTTCAGTTTTATTCATTATTCCACCTCGTTGTTTGAGATTCAGCCCCTATGGTTCTCTCCTGAAAGACAGCCTGGCAAAAGAATCAGGGGCATCCGTTACATCCATCGCTCTATTGAAGGAATTGTGCAAAATAATAAAAGGAGCTATCCGAACTTCCAGTATACTACAGGGTGGTATTATATGCATATGCACATTAAAATGGCGCGAGTAGCCAACCACAAACAGTACACCCACAAAGTAGTATTCAGGTACGGTCCCTTGTGGTCGCGAAGGGCGCTACCACTATGTGGTATTACTAAAGTTTCAAATACTACATAGTGGTATTTTTAGCATATGCGCATAACATTATGCTACATACGTATAGCAGAGTAAAAAAAAAAGCAAGGGGAAATTGCAACGAACTCTGTTCATAGGGCCTCCGTTTTCTGCAGTAAATCATTGGAAAGGATATCAAAAAAATTATTTTCAATATAGGGAATTGCTTGTTTGTTCTAAAGTTGTCCGATCTTTATGAATTTAGACTTGCCATTCATTGAGTTTTGATATATACAGTACTTATGTGCATACGCTAGAAATACCACAATGTAGCAGCCTGATTTTTGCATGATGATACATTGTGTAAACTTGCCTGCGGAGCAGTTTTGTGCGGCAATGTTATGTGCATACGCTTAAAATACTACAATGTGGCAGTCGCTAATTGATGTGTGGCACATTGTAGTAATCGAGCAGAATAGGCTTTGGCGCGCCAATATTATGTGCATACGCCTAAAATACCACATTGTAGCAGCTTTGGATTGAGCAGATGACAGGAACTGATAAACGGTGAATGCGAGTTGGACACTGATGAAAAAGGTCAATGCAAGTTACTTGACTATTGAAAACATGCTTTCAAGGCAGTCAGGAAAACGGTTTCCTAACGCCTACGTTATTTGTGGTCTTTCAAGGGGAAGGTTGTGAAGAAAAACAATATCAACCCGGATTTATACAGAGAAGTCAAGAGGCTTGGGGCTAAGGACATGGAAGCCTGCATGCAATGCGGTAATTGTGCATCTGCATGTCCTTTGTCTACTGGGGAAAATACCTTCCCACGAAAAATTTACCGCTATCTTCAGCTCGGCCTCCGAGATAAATTGCTCGAATCGCCGGAACCGTGGCTCTGCTATTACTGCGGTGACTGCAACACCGATTGCCCGCGCGGAGCGGAGCCAGCCGAGACTATGATGGCGGCTCGCCGTTGGCTGATGACCCAGTATGACTGGACGGGTCTTGCCAGAAGATTCTATACCTCCCCGAAAGCCGAGGTGGGGGCCTTTCTCGCGATTGCCCTTTTTACTATCTCGCTTTTCCTGATCTTTCATGGACCTGTCGTGACCGATCATGTGGAGCTCAACACCTTCGCTCCGGTCCACTTGGTTCACATCGGCGACCAGATTATGATCGGGTTTGTTTTTGTGATGCTGTTTTCAAATGCAATCAATATGTATTTTGGGATCATGCAAGGGACGAAGATACCTCTTCATTTCTATGTGACCCAGGCCCCGGTTTTTATTATCAACTACTTCACCCAGAAAAGGTGGAGAAAGTGTGGAACCGGCCCTGGAAGCGCCTGGTGGAGACATCTTTTGCTGTTCTCTGGCTGGGTGGCGATGGAAGTTTTGGTAATGGTCTTTCTTGTCGATTTCCAGACCGATATAGTCCATCCTTTCTGGCATCCAACCCGCTTATTCGGCTACTACGCCACCATCGCCCTGATGGTAGGCTCCACTGGAATGTTGTATAGCCGCTGGTTCAAGAAAGAGATAAATATGCACCGGTATTCGGATTTTACCGATGTATTCTTCCTGGTGCTGATCGTTGCCATCGCCGTAACCGGCATCATGGTCCATATCTTCCGGCTCTCTGGACTGCCGCTCATGACCTACACCATCTACGTTATCCATGTTGGGATCTGTGTGGGCATGCTCTGCCTGATGTTGCCTTTCGGAAAACTCTCGCATCTGATGTACAGACCGCTGGCTATCTTCCTGACCACCCTGAAAGAGAAGGCGCAACACGAATCCAAGGCCGATCTGGTATCGATCCAGAAGGATGCTGGCGAGACCTTCAAGACCTGTATGCAGTGCGGAACCTGTACCGGTGTCTGCCCCTGTGGGGAAATTTCAAAATATAGCCCACGCATGATTGTACGCAATATCGGTTTGAACCGGATTTCCAATGTCTCCCTCGATGAGGCCTCCTGGGCTTGCGCCACCTGTAACAGCTGCGTTGAGCACTGCCCTCGTGGTATCGGTATACTTGATCTGATCAAGTCTGTCCGTCGACAGGTTGTTGAGTCAGGACTCCTGCCGAGACACTTCAACGATCCTGTCAGGAGTTTAAAGAAGAACGGCAACCCTTGGGGAGGAAAGAGGGAAAACCGTCTGGATTGGGCCAAGGGAGCTAATCTGCCCACTTATACCAAAGAGCATGAATACTGCCTGTTTACCTGCTGTACCACCGCCTTTGATACCAGTGCTGGCAAAGGCAGCCAAAAATCAGGTCTTGCTCTTTTGCGTCTGCTTGAAAATGCCGGCGTTTCCTATGGGTCTCTCGGAACAAAGGAAAGTTGCTGCGGTGATATGGTCGATAAGATAGGAGCTGCCGATGTCGTGGCTGATCTCATCAGCAAAAACACCAGGATGTTTCAGGAAGCGGGTGTTTCCAAGATTCTCACCATGTCCCCCCACTGTCTGAATGCCTTCAGTAAGAATTATGAGGGGCTGAAGAAGGTGGCCAACGAACATTATACCGAGCTCCTGGACCGGCTTATCCAAGATGGCAACCTTAAACCCGTTACCAGTGTTAACCTAAAAGTAACCTACCATGATCCCTGCTATCTCGGTAGACATAGTGCCATATATGATGCACCACGACGGATTCTCGAATCCATACCAGGGGTTACGCTCACGGAGATGCAGAACACCAGAGAGCGGAGCTTCTGCTGCGGTGGTGGAGGAGGCGGTTCGTGGAAAGACAGCTCCACGAAAGAGACTCTCGGGGAAGTTCGCATCAAAGAAGCCATGGGGACGGGTGCAGAGGTGATAGCCACAGCCTGCCCGTTCTGTATTCGCATGCTGAATGACGCCATTGGTAAACTTGGTGTCGGAAATAAAATAAAAGTCCAGGATATATCGGAACTGCTTCTGCAGTCGGTTGATTTGTCGGATACATCGGACAAAACTGGAAATAACAATATGAGCTTTTCTCTGGAGGGCCGTCATGTCTGAGCGTATCGGGTTTTTCATCTGTCACTGCGGGATTAACATTGCCTATCGGGTCAGAGTTAAGGAGGTGGCGGAATATGCGGCCACTTTTCCGAGTGTCGTAGTTGCCAAAGATTATTTGTTCATGTGTTCGGATCCTGGGCAGGATCTTATCGAGAAGGAGATCAAGAATCAGAACCTCACTCGTGTGGTTGTGGCATCTTGTTCGCCTAGAATGCACGAAAAGACCTTTCGTGCCGCTTGCCAGAGAGCCGGATTGAATCCTTACAGGGCTTTCCATATGGTCAGTGTTCGTGAACACGGATCCTGGGTCACAGAGAATGAAGATGAGGCCACGGCAAAGGCTATCGTGATCGTCAGGGCCGGTCTGATGCGGGTAACCAATCAGGATGCCCTGATCCCGAGCAAGTTCTCCGTTAATCCCAACACTTTGGTCGTCGGTGGCGGCATTGCGGGCATGCAGGCTGCTCTCGATATCGCAAGCTCAGGTAATAAGGCCTATCTGGTCGAGCGGCAACCTACAGTGGGCGGTCATATGCTCCAGTATGACAAGACTTTCCCGACACTGGATTGCGCAGCCTGTATAGGTACGCCGAAAATGGTTGCCGTTGGTCAGGAGAAAAACGTCTTACTGATGACCAATTCCGAGGTGGAGAAGGTCAGTGGTTTTATCGGCAACTTCAAGGTCAATGTCAATCAGCGTTCCCGCTATGTAAAAACCAACTGCACCGGTTGCGGCGACTGCTCCAAGGTCTGTCCGGTTGAGGCGCCCAATGAGTGGGATGTCGGGACCAAGATGCGCAAGGCCATCTATATCTCTTTTCCCCAGGCGGTACCAGTGCGTTATGCCATCGATAAAAAAGATCGTGGCCCCTGCGTGCAGACCTGCCCGGCAGGTATCAATATTCAAGGCTTTGTCGCTTTGATAAAAACAGGGAACTATCAGGAAGCCCTGCGGCTGATCATGGAGAAAATGCCTCTACCTGGCACACTGGGCCGTATCTGTCCTGCTCCCTGTGAGTCGAAATGCCGCAGGCAGGATGTGGACTCACCGCTTGCCATCTGTCAGCTCAAACGTTTTGCAGCAGATCAGGCGGATTGGGCAACGCTCCCCGTCCCAACCGTTGAAATAAAAAATGAAAGCGAGAAGGTGGCTATTATCGGAGCAGGGCCTGCCGGGCTCTCCGCTGCCTACTTCCTTGCAAAAAAAGGATATCATCCGACCATATTTGAGAAAGCGCCTTATGCAGGCGGCATGCTCCGTTTCGGTATCCCCGACTATCGTCTGCCCCCGGCCATTCTCGAACAGGAGATTAACTATATAAAGAGAATGGGCGTCGATATACAGCTGAACGCCTCAATCGGCAAGGATCGCCCGGTTTCAAGCCTCTTTAATGAGGGTTTCAAGGCCATTTATTTGGCTACTGGCGCCCAGAAAAGCCGAAAGATGAATATCCAGGACGAAGACGCCGAAGGTGTGATGCACGGTATTGACTATCTTGGCCAGCTGAACCTGAAAAATCCGGTCAAAACTGGAAACAAGGTTGTCGTGGTGGGCGGCGGCGACGTGGCCATCGATGCTGCACGCGAGGCACTCAGACAGGGAGCCTCTCAGGTAACCATGGTTTACCGGCGCAGCAGATCCGAAATGCCCGCGGTAAAGCATGAAATCCAGTCTGCGGAAGATGAAGGGATCAAAATTGAGCTGCTGGTCAATCCGATTGCTGTTCTGAGCTCCGGCGGAAAAGTAACCGGACTGCGCTGCATCAAGATGGAACTCGGCGAACCGGACGAGTCCGGCAGAAGACGGCCGGTGCCGGTTGCCGGTTCGGAATATGATATCGAATGCGACATGATGATCCCGGCTATCGGCCAGCAGGTGAACGCCAGTTTCCTTGAAGGCACCGAGGGTGTCAACCTGACGCGCTGGGGCACGATAGTCGCCGACCCTGTCACCTATCAGACCAGCGTTCCCGGTATATTTGCCGGTGGCGATATGTTCACCGGCCCATCCATTGCCGTTGAGGCTGTGGCTGCCGGAGAGCAAGCGGCCATCAGCATTGAGAAACATCTGCAGGGTGAAGAGCTCGCAGAAAACAGGCCGGAAAAACCCACCGGTTCAGATTGGAAAGCAATTTCGAAAAAGGTCCAATTCGCTCCCCGCGCCGCAATGCCTATTCTCCCCGTAAGCGAACGAGCCGGTAACTATAAAGAGATCGAACTCGGATTCTCTGAGGATGAGGCCCGGAAAGAAGCCAGCCGCTGCGTCGATTGCGGAGGTTGCTGTGAATGCAAGCTCTGTGTTGATCAATGCAAGGCTGGCGCCATCGATCATGAGATGACCGATAAGCAAGAGACCATTGATGTCGGTTCTATCATTATCGCCACCGGTTTTGATCCGATGAATCCCTCAAAGATGAGCCAGTATGGCTATGGGAAGTACCGGAACGTTTTCACCAATATCGAATTCGAGCGTCTTTCCAATGCCACCGGGCCGACATCGGGCAAACTCAGAAAACGCGACATGAAGGATCCGCTGAAATTCACTGACGCCCCGAAGAGTGTGGCGATCCTGCACTGCATAGGCAGTCGTGATGTGAATCATCATGAATACTGCTCACGGACCTGCTGCATGTACGCCCTCAAATATGCACATCTGTTGAAGGATAAATGCGGCCATGATACAGAAATTTATAATTTCTATATCGACATGCGCTGTTTTGGCAAGGGCTATGAGGAATTCTATAAAAAGGTCCAGTCCGAAGGCGTCAAGATGATCCGCGGCAAGGCGGGATCCATTACTGAGGACGCAAACGGCATCCTGACCGTGAAGGGTGAAGATACTCTTTCCAACCGCCTGATCGAAATACAGGTGGAGATGGTCATCCTTTGTACAGCGATGGAGGCCAGGCCGGATGCCTCTGATGTTATGCGGAAGTTCGGTATCGGTATCGGTTCCGACGGATTCTTCCAGGAAGAACATCCGAAATTGGCGCCGGTTTCCACGCCTACGAGCGGCATCTTCCTCGCCGGGGCCTGTCAGGGACCGAAGGATATCCCCGACACGGTTGCTCAGGCCAAGGGTGCCGCAGGCGAATGTCTGGCGTTGAGTTCTGCTGGCGTTGTTGAAGTCCCGCCCATGATTTCAAGTATTGACCCGGATGTCTGCGTCGGATGCCAGCTGTGTATCGGGCTTTGTGCCTATTCAGCGATTGAATTTAATACGTTCGCTGGAATCAGTGAGGTCAATAGTGCAATCTGTAAAGGATGCGGCAGTTGCGCCGGAGGCTGTCCAAGCGGTGCTGCCAAGGTCAGACACTTTACGGATAAACAAATATTTGCGGAAATTGATGGGATTTTACTTAACTAAGGAGTTATGCGATGAGCGAGTTTGAACCCAAAATAGTGGCTTTCTTTTGTAACTGGTGCACATTCACAGCAGCGGATCTTGCTGGTACTTCCCGTCTTTCGTACCCGCCCAATCTCAAGATCATCCGGGTTATGTGCAGTGGCATGGTCGATCCGAAATTCGTTCTGAAGGCCTTCCTGAACGGAGCCGATGGCGTTTTGATTGGTGGTTGCTGGCCTGGTGACTGTCATTATATAAACGGCAACATGAAGGCACGGCGGCGAGTGGCTCTGGTAACAGAGCTTCTAAAGCAGTTTGGAATCGGTGAAGAGCGTTTCTGGCTTCGATGGATTGCTGCCAGTGAAGGAAATATGCTGAAGGAAGTAGCAGACGAAATGACAGCGAAACTTAAACAACTTGGACCAAGTCCCCTGCAGAATAAGGGTCAAATGGTAGTTTGAAGACACGGAGATAACAGAAAATGGCTAAATTCGCAAAATTGTCTTTTAAAAAAGACGAATTGAATAAAGAACTGTCTGGATTTTTCAAGGGCATGCTTGAAAATGGCGCAGTCAACGCGGTCCTTGCTCCTATGGCTCAGGCAAAAAAAGGGGTACGGCTGTCGCTTGTTACCTCAGCGGCCCATACTGCACAGGTTGATCCTTTTGCACCGGTTGCCGCAGTAAGCGGGGCAAAAATTGCTTCATCGCTTACCGCTCGCCCTTCAGGCCGCAAGGTGGCTATGGTTCTGAGGCCCTGTGAGATTCGGGCTGTAGTAGAACTGGTCAAATTAAAGCAAGTTAATCTCGACGATGTCCTGTTGATCGGGATGGACTGCCTTGGCCGCTATGAAAACACTGATTTTGCCAAGTTCCAGGAGCAGGGCGGAACATCGGAGTCCTTTCTGGAGAATGCTCAGGCCGGCAAGACAGGCATGGGCGATTTCGATCTCATCGGCGCTTGCAAGATCTGTGAATTTCCTGCTGCCGAGAATGTCGATATGCGTTTGTGCGCTATCGGCTCCGGCAGCGACAGTGTTTTCATCGAGGCAGTGACATCAAAAGGGGAAGAAGCGCTGGAAAAATCCGGTCTGAAGACGGGAGAATCCCCGGCGGGCAGGGACGACGCGGTGAAGAAACTGGTTGCAACACGCACCGAGGCCAGGGATAAAAAATTCACAGAATACCGGGCGGAGACCAACACCTTCGAGGCCCTGTCAGACAAACTATCAGCATGTATTAACTGCTATAATTGCCGTGTAGCATGCCCGGTATGTTATTGTAAGGAATGTGTCTTTGTAACTGACACCTTCCGTCATAACGGTGACCAGTTCATGATGTGGGCGGATAAAGACGGTATTCTGAAGATGCCTAATGATACCCTCTTTTATCATCTGACTCGCATCACCCATATGAGCCTTTTCTGCGTCGGTTGCGGTCAATGCACGAGTGCATGCCCGAACGATATTGATCTGATGCCATTGTTCAGGACATCAGCCGATAAAACGCAAGCCCGGTTCAACTATCAGGCAGGACGATCAGTCGATGAAGAACAGCCAATGGCTGGATTTAAATCGGACGAGCTGGTTGAAGTGACTGGTCAAGTCAAATAGGAGCGATATCATGGCAGAAAAGAAGCCGACAGGCACGGTCCTTGTGGCTGGTGCCGGCATTTCTGGTATTAAGGCGGCCATTGAGCTCGCTGAGGTAGGGTATAAGGTTCTGCTGACAGATGCCTCTACCCAGGTTGGCGGTATCTTAGCCAAACTTGATTACCAGTTCCCTACAGATCATTGCGGTATGTGCAGGATGCTGCCCATGGTGGGCCGCGAGTATGCTTCGCAGTATTGTATGCGAAAGAGCCTGTTTCATGAAAATATAGAGATCCTGCCGTTTACCGAGATCACTTCGGTTCAGGGAGATGCAGGGAACTACAAAGTTGAGCTTTTAAAGAAGGCCCGCCTGGTTGATCCTGCGATCTGCAACGAGATGGGCGAATGCATCGACGTCTGTCCGGTAGAGGTCGAGGATGAATTTAATCATGGATTGACCAAACGGAAGGCTATCTATCAAGCGATCCCCCACAATACACCGAAGCTGCTGCTTATTGATAAACAGGCTTGCACAAAGTGCGGCGAGTGCGTCAAGGTCTGTACGACGAATGCGATCAATCTTGACGCCCAAGATGAGGTGGAGACCAGAGAGGTGCACTCTATTATCTTGGCCTCGGGCGTGAAACTGTACAATACCACCGAATTCGAGGATGCCAAGTCCTATGCCGTATCCCCGGATGTCGTCTCTTCTCTGGCATTCGAGCGGATGATGAGCAGTTCGGGAACCTATAAAGGAGATGTGATCAGGCGTCCGTCCGATGGAAAGCCTGCGAAAAATATCGCCTGGATTCAATGCATGGGGTCTCGAAACAGACGGCAGAAAAGGGACTACTGTTCCTCTATCTGCTGTATGTTTGCTTTGAAAGAGGCTGTGTTGGCCAAAGAGAAGGGTGGTCCAGACGTTGACACCACGATCTTCTATATGGACATGCGAACCTTCGGCAAAGGATTTCAACAGTATCGGGATAAAGCCGTGGACGAGCATGGAGTGAAGCTTATCCGCTGCCGGGTGCAGGGCGTTATGCTAAAACCTGACGGCAGTTTGGAGATGCGGTACTTCGATCCTGATACCAATGTATTCTTCGTCAAGGATTATGATCTGGTTGTCATGTCGACCGGGCAGATACCTTTTGAGACCCATAAAAAATGGGCCGATCTGATGAATGCCCCACTGGATTCCCGCGGTCTCATTGCTACCGAGCAATATAGTAAAATCAAGGTAGCAGGCAAGCCCGGCCTGTTTATCTGCGGCTCCCTAATGGGGCTCACGGATGTCAGTGAGGCAATGTCCAGCGGTATTGCCGCAGCTGGTGAGGCCACAAACTTCCTGACCACACTTGGTGTAGATATACTAAAAGAGGAAGAGATTCCCGAGCCCACCGCCCATGAACGGGAAAATTCCCTAGTCTCGGTTGCCCTCTGTAAATGCGGCGAGAAGGCAGGCTCTGATGGGATTGATTATGAATTGCTAAGCGCCGAGCTACAACGCTATCGTGGTGTGGGTGAGGTCAATGTCATCGACTCCATCTGCAAAACAGAAGGCGAAACAGCCATGCACGATATCCTCAGCAAGACCAAGTGCAATCGCTTGTTGATCGGGGCATGTCAGCCGTTTATGTATCGCCAGAAGCTAAAGAATGTGGCAAGGAAGGCGGGACTTAGTTCGTCGATGGTAGAGATTTTTGACCTATTCGGCATTGCCAGAAGAGGTATGATCGAACCATCGATCGGTGATTGGACACTAATGGCAGCAAGGGAAGTTAAATCTGATATCGAGAAGTTGAAGTATAAGTCTGCCCTGTATGTAAGTTCCCTACCGATCAACCAGACTGCCCTTGTTGTTGGCGGCGGCATCGGAGGAATGCAGTCTGCTTTATCGCTCGCCAATCGGGGAGTGCCGGTCCATTTAGTTGAAAAGGAAGCACATTTGGGCGGGTATCTCGGTAATCAAGTCGAGCATACGATTGATGGGTTAGCCCCTATGGCGCTGGCTACGGAAATGAAGCTGAAGGTGTTCGAGAGCAAGAACATCACGGTCCATCTGAACTGTGAGGTTGAGAAGACCGTCGGCACACTTGGCTCCTTTGAGTCAAAACTGCACTTCAAAGATACCGATGAAAATACTTATCTGCACCACGGTGCGGTCATTATGGCAACAGGTGGCCATGAAGGTGCGACTACAGAATACGGATATGGTACCTCAGATAAGGTTCTAACTCAGGCGGAATTGAAGAAAGGTATGACAAGCGGTCAAATTGATGCTGGTAGTCTCGAAAACGTCATTATGATTCAGTGTGTAGGTTCTCGGGAGAAGGGAGGACGCCCCTACTGCAGCCGTATCTGCTGTATGGGAGCTATCGCCAACGCCTTGAAGATTAAAGAAACGAATCCTGAGTCCCGGGTTTTCATTCTCTACCGGGATGTGATGACTTACGGCTTTTTCGAGCAGTACTATACGAAGGCCAGATCAGCCGGCATTATCTTCATGAATTATACGTTGGGGAACAAACCTCAGGTGGAGATGGTCGAGGGCAAACCGGTTGTTAAGTTTATGGATACTGTCCTGAATACTGAAATAGAGCTGCCAGCCGACATGGTGGTCCTTTCTACCGGTGTTGATCCTGAAGAGTCAAACAAGCGACTTGCAGATGCCTTTGGTGTAACCCTTACCGATGACGGATTTTTAGCGGAGGCTGATTCCAAATGGCGCCCAATTGAATTCCAAAAGGTCGGGCTGTATCTCGCTGGTACTGCACATTCTCCAATGCCTCTGAAGAACGTCATCATGCAGGCGGAGGCGGCGGCGCAAAAGGCCTATACATATCTGTCAGGACGTGAAGTGCATACAGCCGGTGTCATTTCCAAGGTCAAGGATGCCCTTTGTATCCGTTGTCAGAGATGTGTAAATATCTGCCCCTATGGGGCGAGGTCATATGATGAGGTGGAAAATTGTATAAACGTCGATGCTGCAGCCTGTCAGGCCTGCGGAATGTGCGCAGTTGAGTGCCAGAACAATGCTGCGGAGGTGACAGGGTGGAGCGACAAACAGCTGATGGCTGCAATAGATTCAAAGCTCATGGACGATCTCTTGATGACAACTGCGGAATAAAAGGTGATGAATATGGATTTACAAGGATCAATCAAGGATTTATGGAAGGCAATTTACAACACGGGTGATCTTCATCACTGTTTTAACTGCAGCACATGTCTCTCAGGATGTCCTGCTTCCCACGGGGATCCGCCTCTCTTGGTCAGAAACCTGGCCCGGATGGTGATTCTGGGCCTTGAGGAAGAGCTTCTCAATGATGACACTCCCTGGGCCTGTGTCTCCTGTTCGAAGTGTGAGGAGATGTGCCCGATGGATGTTAAACCGTTCGAGATGATTCTTGCTATTCGGCAATGGCAGAGTGCTAATGATGAGACCAGGGTACCGCCTTCGATTGTGGAGATCTACAAGAGGGGATATACCCAGGCTGTTGGAGTGAATACGGAGTTACGCGAGTCTCTCGGGTTGCCGGAACTTAACACAATAACGAAGAATCCCGAACAACTACAAATGTTTCGTGAGATACTAATGAAGACACCAGTGGTCAGTGCTAATGACTACATGTTCGGTGGGTGATCAAAAGTGATTTTCTGCTGAACCGGGTATTGTTGTCACTGTCACAAGTGAACTCTAGAAATGAGGAATGAGAAATGGAATTATGTCTTTTTCTGGGCTGTAATACACCGGCCATCCGACCGGATGTTGAGCGGGCGATAAGGGCTTCAATGCCTATTCTAGGTATTGATCTGGTGGATGCCGATAACTATGTCTGCTGTCCGGCATTTGGTGCATTTCCATCAACCGATTCTGATTCATGGTTGGCGACGAGTGGCTGGAATCTTTCGATTGCCGAGGAGAAGGGCCGTGATATTGTCGTCCAGTGCGGCTCATGTTACAGCTCCCTGCGAATGGGACGGGAGCATCTTATGCATGATGCTGAAAAACGAACTCGCGTCAACGAGCTACTGGAGCCGACCGGACGGACGATGACCGGTAAATCAAAAGTGCGCCATGTATCTGAGGTCCTCTATAAAGAGATAGGTCCTGAGACGATTGCCAATCATATCAGTAAAACACTCCAGGGGCTACACGGGGTCGTCCAGTATCCTTGTCATACTTTGTTCCCGAGTGAAGTCGTCGGCTTTGAAGAGTCGGCTCGGGCGCCTAAAGGTATGCGGCAGTTGGTCGAGGCACTCGGAGCTACAGTAGACAGCTACAGCCGCGAGTTGCAATGTTGTGGCGGGGCAGGAGGATTTATGAAGAGCACTCCTGAACAGGCCATTGAATTTGCCAAAACTAAATTTGATGCGATTCTGGAGGAGACAAAGGCCGATTTTATCGCAGTTTCCTGTATCACTTGTCTGATGCATATGGAGAATGTGCAGAATACTCTGAACAAACGAGTTGGAGAAGAGCGCTATAAGATCCCGGTCTTCGACTACAACCAATTGCTTGCCCTATGCTTGGGATTCGATCCAAAACAGGTTGCCTCGATCTGTAATGTACCGCGGGACTCTGTTATAAGCCGTCTGGTTTCCGTCAATCCGAATGAATATAAAGGTCCGCTTCGACGAGATCGTAAACCTGCAGCTGAAACTGAGGTTGTATGAGCTGATCTCTCATGATCATTCCCCTCATCAGGAGGTACATATAATGAATTTTGGATCCATCAATGAAATACTTGGTTTTGCAGTCGAAAAGGAAAAAGAGGCGGTAACGTTTTATAATGAACTCAGCAAAAAAGAGTCGATCCCAGCCCTTGCCAAGACCTTCAAAGATTTGGCTCAAGAAGAAGCACAACATGTAAAGATGTTGACAAAAATATCAAAAGATCATGTTGTTCTCGATTCATATGAGATAAAAAAAATACCCGATCTGAAAATCAGCGAATACTTAGTTGAAATGGAATACACAGAGGGTATGGTTTTGCAGGATATCCTGGTCCTCGCCATGAAACGCGAAGAGATGGCAGTCAAACTCTATACCAATCTGGCTATGGGATCGGTTGATCCGGAGTTTATAAAACTGTTCCAGATCTTGGCCCAGGAAGAGTCGAAACATAAACTCACTTTCGAACGACTTTACGATGATGATCTGGCCAGTCAGGGGAATTGAAACAATGAAGCCTTGGAAACAATTTTCAGCTCGGGTTTATTGCAGAAAATTGTTTCTGGGGATTAACCTCATCATTCTTACCAAAATAAAAAGTTGTGTTTAATAGATCCCTTCCTCTGCTTGTAATCAACTAAAATCATACTAGTGTCACGTCAACATTGAAATGTCGTAAAAATATGTTATTATTTGTTCATACTCAACCCAGGAGGTTCGACTATGAGCAAATATATTGTGACACTTACCAAAGAAGAGCGTGAACTTCTGAGTGATCTTGCATCAAAAGGAGAACACAAATCACAGAAAATTCTCAACGCACTGATTTTGCTTGGTTGTGATGCTGGTGATTTTCAAACCAACCGTTCAACGAATGTAGAGATTGCAAAGGTTTTGAATATCAGTATGAAGAAAATTGACCGAGTAAAGAAACGGTTTGTTGAGGAGGGTTTTGATATGGCCCTCGATAAAAGAAAAGCAGATCGCATTTATATAAAGAAGGTTGACGGTGATTTCGAAGCTCACTTGATTGCATTGAGTTGCGGCGACCCACCTGAAGGATTTTCCAGATGGTCTCTGCGGTTGCTGGCCGATAAGGCCGTTGAGCTTGAATATGTAGACAGCATTTCACATGAGGCGGTTCGGCGTATTCTAAAAAAAACGAACTCAAACCTTGGCAGCAGAAAGGGTGGTTGATTCCACCGGAACACAATGGCAGTTTTGTTGCCAATATGGAAAAAGTCCTCGATGTTTATAAACGACCTCATAATCCTCGTCATCCTGTAGTGTGCATGGACGAGTCGCCAAAGCAATTGATTGGGGAGACAAAGGTGCCGATTCCAGTGTCAAAAGGGCAACCGGCCAGGTATGATTTCGAGTATGTCCGTCATGGTGTTCGCAATATTTTTATTGCCTGCGAGCCACTGTCGGGAAAGCGTATGGTGACGATCACCGAGAGAAAAACTAAGCGAGATTGGGCGATTTTTCTGGAAGAAATAGCCAAGCAATATATAGAAGCAGAGAAGATAACTCTGGTGATGGACAATTTGAATACGCATGAACCCGGCGCACTTTATGAAAGTTTCCCGCCTGAAAAAGCAAAAGCATTATGGGACCGTTTCGAGTTTGTGTACACCCCGAAACATGGTAGCTGGCTTAATATGGCCGAGATTGAGTTGAACGTCCTTACCGGTCAATGCCTGAACAGAAGAATTGACGATATCGAGATAGTCAGAAAAGAAGCAAGTGCATGGCAGGAACACAGAAACAACAAAAATGCCAAAGTGAATTGGCAGTTTACTAATGACAACGCTCGGATAAAATTACGGCGTCTTTATCCGACACTTGATTGTTGACTGGACACTAGGGCTCAGTGCCGACAGATCTCGCCGGTTCGTAGCATCTAAATACCTTTCTTGATCCTATGAACAAAGCCCTTGGTCAAACGTGAATATATCGAGATTCAAACCGAACTATTCAGATGATATTCAAGCTGTTAACGGTACTTTTTGACCGCTGCCTCAATCGCACTTCCAGCCTTCAATAAATCATCAGGCACCATCACCGGATGAAGTTCTATACTGGCATTGAAAGCGATGAACCATGGCTCAGCGACAGCAGGAATCTGTGAAGCGTCCTGCATGTCGAAGAATAGAAACCCCGTCCGCTGACCATTGTCGTCTGTAAAATAAGCAGCCTCAGGTTTCAGATCCGAAAGAATAGACTGAATGATTGTACCAAGTTTTCCAGCTTTCGCCGCTGTGTTACCAGCTTCGACTGGGATATTCACTTTTAGAAGAAATCGCATAAATCACCTCCTGGTGAATTGTGGATTG
>Ga0364922_10507_pt1 | contig 18041 bp, 8 predicted proteins | sample ExccelJu500001D4_2_FD_206955 | JGI IMG/M metagenome (GOLD analysis project Ga0364922, IMG submission 206955) | Enriched cells from Trout Bog Lake Hypolimnion, Wisconsin, USA - BchlTB.June20.5000.01.D4 | ecosystem: Environmental > Aquatic > Freshwater > Lake > Hypolimnion/Profundal zone | place...
GAGCAAGGAAACGGTTCCCCACACAACCAGCGACCCAGCCCTGGAAGCTGATCCGCGCTGGCAGGCGGCTCAGCGGGCCGCTAGCGGTTCAGCGCTGTCTCGCGCCACGCAGTTGCAGGCTATTCTCCTTTTTCTAGTACGCAACGCCATCCTCCAGCCCGAAAATACCATTCATGAATCCGACATTGCGCGGGATGTTCTTGGGCGTCGCAGCGACTTCAAATCCGTCGATGACAATATTGTCCGTGTCCAGATGGGGCACCTCCGCAAAAAACTTGATCTCTACTTCTCAACCGAGGGCGAGGGCGAAGAAGTCGCGATAGTCATTCCGTTGGGCAGCTACAAGCCGGTATTCAACTTCCGTTCCCAACCCCAGTCCGGGCCGGTGCCAGAGCAGCAGCCAACCACCCGCGAAGGCGCGTCGGGCGCGGAGGATCAAGCTGGGCCGTCCCCAGCCAGTTCCACTCGGCAGACTCCGGCCCGTACCCTGCCAGTAAGTTGGGTGGCAGCAGCCTGCGTGGCGGCGCTTGTCCTGGGGATTCTGGGAACACTGGCTGCAGTGCATCTTCGCCGGGTGGGTAGTAGCCTCCCAAACACTATCGCTTTCTCCAACCCCATTCTGCACCGCATCTTCTCACCCGACGCGGTGGTCAATGTTGTCGTTTCCGATGCCAGCCTGGTCTCTGCACAGGACGTGGTCCACAGCGATATCGCAATTGGCGATTACCTCAATGCCGCTTACTTTGACAAGGTTGAAGCGAGTACGCACGACCTGGCCCTTCGTTCGCTCCTGCATCAAATCAACCACCGCCGCTACACCACCCTGGTGGATGCCGATATCGCCGCCAAATGCTATCGCTGGGGCACAGTCGCAGGAACAAAGAACTCCGTGAAGTACGCCCGATACATGCATGTGCGCGACTTCCAGCAGGGAAACTTCGTCATCATCGGTGACCGCCGCAGCAATCCATGGACAGCCCTCTTCGAGCCCAAACTCAATTTCTCTATTGAAGAAGATCCAGCTACGCACACCTATCACTTCAGAAACAGAAATCCCCAGCGAGGCGAACCGCAGACATTTGGAATCACTCCAGAGGGCATGGGAGGAGCTGCAGGTTACGTGGACGTAGCCATCCTCCCTAACCCGGCGGGAACGGGCAGCGTTCTGCTCTTTAATGCTTTGTGGGGCGATATGATCGATGCGGCCGCCGACATGATTCTTGTCCCGGACCTTCCGCCTGCGCTCTCCCGCGCCCTGGCGACTCAATCTGACCATTCCACAACTGAAATTCTGCTCCGCGTTCACAACCTCGACGCCGCTCAAGCAGGTACAGAGATCGTCGCCATCCGCACCAGCAATCCGTGACCTCTCAGGATGAGCGCCTCGCGGCTGTCGACCATCTCAGGGCAAGTTCAATTGACGGGGCCTACCAGACATGGGTGGCCAGAATCGAAGGAGCTCCCGTCTTTCCATCGACGACGCCGACCTTCAAGACGGCCTCGACGTTCCGATTCGCAAAGTCCTTTCCAATCTGCTCCCGAAGCAGTTGCAGGTAGTGCGGACTGGCTGCGAATTGAGCAGCGGCTTCCATTCCATTTCGACCCACGCCCGCCAGAATCACGACCCAACTGTCGGTGGTCTTGTTCCAGAATCGCGCTACCAGCGCATAGTCATCTGCGCTGGAGTAGTGGATGGCAGGGTCGCGCTCCCATCGCACCTGGGGCTGTGTTTGGTCGACGATGGCGTAATTGGGCTCAGGCGCAAAATGGAAGCGAAGAGGCTCCACAAAGCGCATCGTCCAGGGGTTGTTGTAGCCCGTAAGCAGCACGAGCGGGTAATCGCGCAGTTCTGTTAATGGCGTTGACGCGGCAAAGCGCAATTGCGCTGTCGCTCCTCCACGCTCAATCAGGGCGCTCAACAGTGAAATCGAAGATGCGGCCTGAATGCTGACGAGCGGATACTCCGTATTCTTGTCGGCTGACTTGACACCCATCGGGTCCTTTGCCGCAACGTCAGCGCCTCCGGTGCAGATCAAAACCGTACCTTGCCCTTGTAAGATGGGCTGCCAAAAGTCTTCTAACGCCGTTCGAGGGGCGGCTGCCTTGTGTTGCCAGCCAAAAATAGCAAGAGCAGCCACAGCCAGCACCACCACCGGCGCTAACCACAGCAAGCGTTTTGAGAATACCTTGTGCCGCGCAGGTTTTGCGCCGGTCTCTAGCGCGCCCTCGTGTGCCGAGTTAGAAGCTGGGTTGGATGCAACTGGGAGTGATGCTGCCCCATCTGGCGACTCACCGCCCGCAACCAGCCGCACATCTGCGTCAGTGTGATGCGCCCGTGCAGAGTCAGATTCATCCGCAAGCTTCACCGGTTCGTCGTGACCGTGCATAAACTCCGGCACATAGGAGCCAGGCGGCAGGGAAATGTGGATACCGGCGTCGTGGCTGCGGTCCGAGTAGTAGAGCAAGAGCCGTTTGCGTACTTCGCCCGCGGTATACCTCACAACAGTATCGGTGTTTGTGTCGTAGGTGGCAGGCCGATCAAAGACCTCAATACCCAGGGTCCGTTCCTTCAGCGTGTCCGATCGGCCGGCCAGGGCGGCCTCGACTACGTGCCGCAGCAGCGCAGGGTACCGCTTGCTGTTGCAGAAATGCGGACTGGCAAGAATCTCCTGCAGCTCACGCCGAATCGCATCGCGATCCTCCATGGTCTGCGGCTGCCATGCTTTCAGGGGTTCCTTGCTGCTGTTCATTGCTTTGATTGCATTCTACTCCCCCTCTCCTTTGCCTTGCATACACGTTTGGCACAAGAAGATTTGTATTCGCAATACGCACATTTTAATAAAGTTATTTCGTGCCTCGCGTAGCAAACGGTGAGTCACTTGCGGACAGGGTCGGCAAAGCAGAGCATGGGCACGCTTTGATAGTGGGTGCCGGAAGAGCGCTCAAACTGGTGGATTTCAAGAGGGCTTGGGAACACCAAAGTCCCCCAGCCGGAACTTATCAGGGCATAGCAACATCACGACGAAGCAACGGCGGCAAAGATGCCCGCCGCGCTCCTCAATCACTGCCCCACTGATGCGCTCGTTGTGAGCGCCAATGTGCGGCACAAGCCTCAGGAGATTAGCCATGACGCTGTACACATGCCTTCGCACTCGACCCTCGAGATCGAGATATGCCACAGGATTGCTCGCCATTTTGGCGATAGGGATCGTGCTGCTTGCCAGTGCGGGACTCTGCCGCGCGCAACAGATTGCGGGCACCCTGGTGGGCACAGTTCAAGATACACAGGGTGCCGTGATTCAAAACGCAACGGTAACTGTCACCAACGTGGATACCGGGTTGAAACACAGCACAACATCCAACGGACAAGGAAACTATCGTGTTGAATACCTGCCGGTAGGCAACTACCAGTTGGTGGCCGAAGCCCCTGGCTTCAAAAAGTTCGTACAAAAGAATGTAGTCATTCTCGTCGACCAGACGCAACGGGCTGACGCCAGCCTTGCAATCGGAGCTACCAGTGAAACGGTAACCGTTTCAGAGGCGCCCCCGGTCATTAACACCAGCACAGCCGAGATCGGCCGCACGCTGGAAGCTGAAGAGATTACGCAAACCCCGCTTCCCAATCGCAACGTGTATACGCAGCTCTCGCTTACGCCGGGCGTGCTTTCGTCGAACAGTTCGGGAGCAGGCGGCGCAAACTACAACTCGATGATGGGCCAGCCTGCACAGCAGACCATCATCAATGGCGGCACCGATGGCGGCATGGGAACGGTCAGCTACTATCTGGACGGCGGGTTGAACATGTCCGGCCTGCGCCAGTACGGAAACCCGGTTCCGAACCCCGATGCTCTGCAAGAGTTTCGTGTGGAAACAAACAACTACAACGCGCAGTATGGCCGCTTTGGCTCCGGCGTAGTCACCGTGGTTACCCGCTCCGGAGCCAACGCCTTCCATGGCTCGCTCTTTGAGTTCAACAGAAACAACGATCTCAATGCGGTTCCATGGAATTCGCCAAACAACATCCTTACCGGCAAGCCGGTCAACCCCCCCTATCACCGTAACCAGTTTGGCGGAACCATTGGCGGGCCGATTCTCCACGACCGGACCTTCTTCTTCTTCAGCTACGGCGGCTTGCGCCAGATCACTGACAATTTGATGACCGGTGCCGTTGTTCCCACTGCATTGGAACGGTTGGGAGATTTTACTCAATCGCCCACCATCCCCAACATGCCGGGCACCAAGACGCCAGTGCAGGGAACCAACGCCTCCGCCAACTGCCTTACCGCGACCGTTGGATGCGTGCCCTCCACTTTGTTTGACTCGACTGCGATGAATATTCTCAACGCCTATGTCCCCTTGCCAATCTCGGGAATCACAACCAATGCCAAGGGCGCGCAGGTTGGTTGGGCCGGTTACTTTCCCAGCCCCTATAACAACAACGAATATCTCATCAAGATTGATCACCAATTATCAGAGACACATCACCTGAACGGCAGTCTCTTCTTCATCAAGCTGAATACCATTACCAATCCTGCCGGTAACATCCTCTGGTCAAAGCAGACCGCGGCCAGCACGCAGTACAACATCAATATCAGTGATACCAAGGTATTCAAGTCCAACTGGATCAACCAGGGATGGATTTCCGTCACGCATGCGGCTGGCTCCCGTGTAGACGCCTCGATGCCGCTAGCCAACGGAAAGCCCTCTACGTTTACCAACCTCGGCAGCTTCGGTTCAAGCTTCACAATCCAGGGCCCCCCCGGCATTGCCGCAAATCGGCATCAGCGGTTACTTCACGCTCGGCGAGGGAATCCAGGGGCCGAAGGCGGCTACCAACTTCTACTCCGTTCGCGATTTGGCCAGCAAGTCGTTTGGCAAGCATGCGCTGGTTCTTGGCGCTGAGATGTCGCTGAACAAGGACGTGCAGATCACCGACCTGGACGACTGGGGCATCTTCTCCTTCTCTACCTCGGCTGCGCGCACAACCGGCAACGCACTGGCGGACTTCCTGGCTGGCATACCCGCCACCATGGAGCAGGACACTACCGACGAAGCACTCGACAACAGTTGGTACTATGCCTTTTACGCGCAGGATAATTACCGCGTCACGCCTCGGCTCACGCTGAATCTTGGACTGCGCTACGACATCCCGACACCCCCAACAGACAATGCTCAGGACCGTGAATCCACCTTCATTCCCGGTCAGCAATCCACCGTGATTCCCAGCGCCCCATTGGGCTTGGTGTTTGCAGGGGACAAGGGCGTAACCAGGGGAACAATCCCGATCCGCTTCCACCACATTTCACCGCGTCTTGGCTTGGCTTGGGACCCGTTCGGCGATGGCAAGACTTCCATTCGCGCGGCTGCCGGCCTCTTCTACGGCTCAGTCGGAGGCAACATGTGGAATGCGACCTCCAACTTCGCCCCGTATGCGCTTCGTCCCACGTACGCCAATATCGCATCCCTGACGAATATCTATGGAGATGCGGTCAACTTCCCAACTGGCGATCCATTCCCCTACCTCTACAACCCAAAGAACGCCAAGTTCTTTCCAAACTCCAACGAAGAGGGTGCGTCCGTCGACTTCCAGTATCCCTATACGTACCAGTTGAACGCTTCCGTGCAGCGCCAGTTGCCGGGAAACGTAAGCGTGACAATTGCCTATGTTGGAGCCTTGTCGCATAAGCTGCCCTTGCAAGTGGATGTCAACTACCCGATTTGGGCTGTAGGCGCCAGCACGTCAAACATCAACTCGCGGCACCCTTACGATAATGGTCTGCTCAACCAGGTGCAGCTCATCAAGCCGGTAATCAGGGGCTCGTACAACAGCCTCCAGATCTCGGCCAGCAAGAGGATGAGCCAGCACTTCTCCCTCAATGGATACTACGTCTGGGGACATGCGATCTGGAGCGCCGGAACGCAGATCGAGGGCAGTGGCGACACTCCGCAGGACTTCAGCACAATGACCGGCGAGCGTGGCAGCACCGATACCGATCAGCGTTATGTGTCGAGCATGTCCGGCATCTGGGACATCTCCTACTACCAGGGCCCCCGCAAGTGGATGGGACACGCCTTGAACGGCTGGCAGATCTCTCCGATCGTCTATCTCCACAGCGGTACTCCATTCACGATTGGAACCGGTTCAGACAAGAATGCTGACGGATATGGTTCTGACCGCGCCGATTATGTGGCAGGAGTTTCGCCCAAACTCGATCCACATCGGGCGCGCTTCGGTGCCAACTCAACAACGCAAGCCTGGTTCAATACGGCCGCTTTCCAGGCCAACGCCCCCGGCGTAGCAGGCGGAATCGGACCAGGCGGAGCCGACGGCAACGTCTCCAAAAACTCACTGTTTGGCCCGGGCTTCAGGAATATCGATCTTGGTCTCTTCCGCACGGTCAATGTGTGGGAGAACGTAAAGGTTCAGTTCCGCGCCGAGGCTACAAATGCATTCAACCTGGTAAGCTTGGGCGGCCCGGGAACAGGCAATCCGCAGGTCATCAATCCCACGACAGGCTTGGTTACCTCAGCGGCATCGTCTGGTTTTGGCAAGATTACCGGTGCCAGTACAATGCGGCAGATACAGCTCGGAGCACGGTTGACGTTCTAGGATTACTTCTATAGCTCCCTCTGCGCCTGCTCGCAAGAGCAGGCGCACCCTTTAAAAGTCTCTCCCCACAGCTGTTGCCTTAGGCTCGATTACAGAGGTTTCATGATTCGCGGATCTCTTCGGAGTGTCAGCAGCCAAATACTGGCATGCTTTGTGCTACTCGTTGCATCAGCGGCGGCATGCGCGCAACATCAGCTTGTGTTTACTCCATTCAACCCAGGCGGCATCTACGCCGTGGGCGAGGTAGCAGGATGGAGCGTAAAGCCGGCGTCGAGTGCAAGCAACTTGCACTACTCCTATACCGTGATGGAAAACAACAGGACGCTGGTCAAGGCAGGTCGCATCGATATTTCGTCCGGTTCTGCCCGCATTGAGGTCAAGATCAACGAACCAGCCATGGTTCTCGTTGAGGTTTTTCCTGAGAGCGGCTCTGCCTCCCCTTCCGCCGGTATCAAAGCAGGCGGCGGCGTTGCGGCGCAGAGTTCAGTTGCAAACACTCCAAAGCCTGATCCTGTCCCAGAGGCCGTTTTGGGGGCCGCAATTTCGCCCGCATTGCTCAAGCCATCCGTCGATCGTCCTTCCGACTTCGACGCTTTCTGGCAGGGAAAGCTGAAGACCCTTGCAACCATCCCCATGCATCCCGAGTTGACGCAACTGCCCGGTGACAATCCTGCCGTCAATCTCTACACCGTAAAACTGGATAGCGTGGACTCTCATGTTCAGGGATACCTCGCCAAGCCCAACAGGCAGGGCAAGTTTCCGGCTCTGATCGTGTATCAATATGCCGGGGTATACAAACTGAACCAGGCAGACACGGTCAAGCGCGCTGAAGCCGGATGGCTCACCTTCAATGTGGATTCGCATGACCTTCCACCCACTGCCGAGACCGGTGTGCCCATTGACTATTTCAAAATTGGCAACCACGACAGGGAAAAGTGTTACTTCCTCGACATGTATCTGCGCGATACGCGCGCAATTGACTACATTGTGAGCCGCCCGGACTGGGACGGAAAAACGCTCGTCCTCATTGGAACAAGCATGGGCGGCCAGCAAAGCCTGGTTACTGCGGCCTTGAATCCTCAGCGCATCTCCGCGGTGATCGTCAATGAGCCCGCGGGAGCAGATGCCAACGGCGACCTCCACGGCCGGAAAGCTGGATATCCGTACTGGCCGTCGAGCGATCCGGAGGTGGGCAAGACCTCACTCTACTTCGACCCAGTAAACTTCGCTCACCTCATCAAGGCGCCAACAATTATCGCTGTGGGCTTTATTGATACCAGTGCGCCCCCTGCCGGTGTTTGGACGCTGTTCAATCAGCTTCCTGGGCCAAAAGAAATCGTCACCATGATTGACTCCGCGCATAACAACAAGACTCCTGACAAACAGGGGAATTTTACCAGGCGCTCCAACGAAGCATTGGAGTCCCTGTTGCACGGGAATCGTCTGGATCTGCGGTGAACCATCTGGGGAGATTGGGGACTCACAGTGTCTTCTGACCTGTTGAGATCCCAATCTTCCGGACGAGGAAAATATCCCATGCTTACCGGCAGAGGATGTTACTTGCAAAGTGCTATCTTGATATATCAGCCGATTTCATGTGCGGAGCCAGTATGACCTTCATTAAGTCTGTCTTTTCAGCCTTCCGTCGCAAAGATACAGCGAGCAGCAATGCCTCCAACTCTGTTGCCGGTGTCAGCCGCCGCCGCTTTCTGCAATCATCAGCAGGGTTGACTGGAGCCTGCATCGCTTTGCAATCAGGAGCCGGAATCGCCGAAGAGCAGAACAAGAAGGCGTCAGCCGCCGTTGACACTCCTGGCCGCGAGCCTAACTGGATTCCAGACGACCCTCCAAATACGCCGGTAGGAAAGGCTCGTGGAATCTTCCCCGGTCGCGTAGTGTGGGCAAGGGATCCAGCAGCGACTCCGTGGAGTGGAAAGAAAGACAATAACTCCAACTGGTGGCATGACAAGACCGGTGTCAATCAGGCAGCTGTGGATGCCATGACCTCTCGTTCCATCCAGGCACTGACCGGCACAAAGAGCGACCATGACGCATGGGCCCAGGTCTTTCGCCATTACAACCGCACTAATAGCCGCGGAGATCGCGGCTACTCGGCTGGCGAGTTACTGGCGCTTAAGGTCAATTGCAACAATTGCTACGCAGGCTACGCTGACATAGACGATCAAGTCGATGCCTCTCCTCAGGCTATCCTTGCTATGCTGCGGCAACTCGTTCACCATGCCGGCGTGCCTCAGAACAAGATAGTTGTTTATGAGGCAATACGAGTAATCCCAGACCGAATCTATATTCCCTGCCATTCCGAGTTTCCTGATGTCTTGTGGATGGATTCCAGAGGCGACGGAATCAACGGGCGGCTTCCCGTCAACTGGCGCAAGGCCACCTTCGAGTATTCGGTCACTGAGAAGAATAAGTGCGGCACGTCAATTCCAGAGCTTGTCTATCAATCTGCTTACATCATCAATATGGCGTTGATGAAGGGGCATCCGACCTGCGGATTTACTCTCACGGCGAAGAATCACTATGGTTCCATCGACGAGCGCGACCATAGTGAATACATCAACACCCACGAGCACAAGATGGGCATTTACAACCCATTTGTCGATCTCATTGCCACCCGGCACCTTGGCGGCAAAACCATTCTGTTCATGGTGGATGCTTTGTTCGGTACGCGGGATGCCAATGATCCTGTCATCCACGAATTCGCCGCTTGGACCAACCTCTTCGACGGCCAGTGGTCAAGCAGTTTTCTTATGTCGTTCGATCCGGTGGCAATCGATTCGGTGGGCTTGGACTTTCTGCGCTCTGAGTTCGGAGGGTATCTTGCTTCGAGCCACGGGCGCGGCCATGACATGTTTGCAGACAACTACCTTCACGAAGCGGCGCTGGCTAACAAGCCGCCTTCCGGTGCAGTCTATAAGCCGGATGGTGTTCAGATAGGCAGCCTCGGCGTCCATGAGCACTGGAACAATGCGAAGGAAAAGAAGTACAGCCGAAACCTGCGCCCCGATGGCACTGGCATTCAATTGATCTCGGCCTAGCGCTCAAGCCTGGGTCGAGCCATTGGCAAACTCCTCCGCATGAGGAGAGCCGTTACTGGAATAACATCAATGGAATCAAAGCTTACAGGTGCATTTGGCGCTTTTTTAACCTTCGGAGTGGGCCCATAAAGCGCAATGGGAGGGACGCGGTTATGAACAGCGAACCAACTCCCTTGATTGCCCCAAGGGATAATCCCGTTTGCAAGCGCTGCGTCAGCAAGGCTCCGGCTTGACTCGCCTATCTCCAAGTTCGAGTCCCAAACGGTCAGAAACCAAAAAATTGGAATACACTTATTCATATCCGGTGCAAGTTTTCTGAATTCAGTCTCCACAATGCCTGACCAAAAGCCAATTTGGCGCGTAATAGTCTCGGTGGTGCTTATAGTGCTGTTGCTGGGCATGACGTCCGGCATGCTGCTGCACAGCCACGCCAACTGTTCCGCTGAAACCTGCCGGCTTTGCCACCTGGCCATTTCGCCGTCAGTGACAGGCGTTCGTGCGTGTGTCTTGGTTCCGATCGGTGCTGGTCCCCGTCCTCAGTTCATTCGTTCAACCTCCTGCGCTGCCCTCCGGCAGGTTCCTGCCCGCGCTCCTCCTGCATAGATTCATCCCGCCTTGCGTGCCCATGTGGCGCGTCCAATCCGTGCATGTCTCTCGTGAAGGAGGCTGATTGCCTATGCGTTTGCAGCGTCTATCTGTTTCTGTTTTGCTTCTCGCCATGTCTGCTTTTCAGGTTGCGGGTGCACAACCTCAAATTCAAAGCCCGCCAAAGCCAGGCGGCGTGATTATCTCGCTAGATGATGCCATTCAGATGGCGCTCCGCCACAACCACAACCTTCTGGCCGCGCGCACTGTGATTCAGCAGAATCAGGCGGAAGAAACAACCGCCAACCTCCGCCCGAATCCCGTCCTCCTTGGGGACTCCCAGTTCTTGCCCATCTTCCAGCCCAAGAACTTCAGCGCAGATTATCTTGACAACACCGCGCAGTTTGATCTCGGCGTCAGTTACTTGTTTGAGCGCGGCCAAAAGCGGCAGCATCGCTTGCAGGCGGCTAAGGATGTAACTGCCGTAAGCCGGTCTCAGGTTACAGACAGTGAGCGCACCCTTACATTCAATGTCGCCTCGCAGTTCATCAATGTTCAACTCGCCGAATCCACCCTGGAGTTGGCTACTCAGGACCTCAAGAGCTTTCAGAGTACCGTCGATATTGCCGAAGCGCGCTACAAGGCAGGGGACACCGGCGAGGATGACCTGCTCAAAATCAAACTGCAGATGCTTCAGTTCCAAACCGACCTCTCCGCCGCGCAGCTTGCCAAAGTGCAGGGGCTGTCAGACCTGCGGCAACTGCTCGGGTATGAATCGTTAGGTCCGGACTACGACGTGGCGGGGTCGCTGGATTACCAGCCCGTCAAAGGCAACCTTGAAGACTTTCAAGCAGCGGCACTTCAAGACCGGCCCGACCTGCAGGCCGCCCGGCTCGCATTGTCAGCCGCAAACAGCCAGCTTGCCCTGCAAAAGGCAATTAGCAAAAGAGACGTAACCGGCCAAGTCAGTTACACCCACTTGGGATATATGAATGACGTCTCGCTCTTCGGACAGATTCAACTGCCAATCTTCGATCGCAATCAGGGCGAGATTGCACGCGCTGGTTTTGCCATCACCCAGGCACAGCAGCAGCAGCTCTTCGCCAGCGGACAGGTGATGACAGACGTGAGAGACGCGTTCGAAGGTCTCCGCGCCAATAACCAGATTGTCAGTCTCTATCGCTCCGGCTATCTGGACGTGGCTCAGCAATCTCGAGACATAACCGAATATGCCTACAGGCGCGGCGCAGCCAGCCTGCTTGATTTTCTCGATGCGGAGCGCAGTTATCGCACCACACAGCTCGCTTACCGCCAGGCCCTCGCATCATACCTGCTCGCGCTTGAACAGCTTCGCGCTGCTGTAGGAACCAGGAGCTTACAATGAAGACCCCATGGATCACTCGCAATAGATTCTCAAGTGCGGTGGCCCTCGCTTCCATCGTAGTGCTCTCCGCCTGCCACTCGAGCGATCGCGATCAGGCAAGCCAGATGACCTCATTCTCTGCCAACGCATCCAAGTCGGCTACTCCGCAGCTTTTCACCATTCCCGCTGACCAGATGTCCCATGTACAAGTGGTCACAATTCAGCCCACCACGCTGAAGCACATACTCCGCCTCACAGGCACGGTGGCTTATAACGCATTCAATACCACGCCTGTCATCACTCAAGTGGGTGGCCCTGTCAGCAAGGTACTCGTAGTGCCCGGAGAGCATGTCAAAGCAGGCCAGGCCATGCTCGACATTAGCAGCCCAGACTACTCGCAACTGCTGGATTCATATCTGAAGGCCGCGGATACCAACCGCCTGAAGGACAAAAACTACACCCGCGCTCAGGATCTGTTCCAGCACCACGCCATCGCAGAGCGCGACCTTGAGCAAGCCGAGTCTGACCGTAACCAGGCTCAGGCAGATTTGAATGCGGCCGAGCAGGGGTTGAGGGTTCTCGGCATCAGGAATCCCGCTGGCCTCGCGAAAACTCCTTCCTCGGCGCAAGTTCCAGTGCTTGCCCCAATTGGCGGTGAAGTCGTCGAGCGTTTGGTATCTCCTGGGCAGGTGGTGCAGGCTGGCCAAACACAAGCATTCACCATCTCAGACTTGAGCACTGTGTGGGTGCTTGCCAACGTATATCAGGCAGACCTCGCGTATGTGCATGCCGGAGACGAAGTGGTGGTGCAAACCGACGCATACCCCGGTAGCTTCCACGGCAGAATATCCTTCATTTCACCGGCGCTCGATCCAACCACCAGAACTCTGCAGGCGCGCATCGTCGTGGACAACCCCGGCGAAAAGTTGAAGAGGGATATGTATTGCACCGTCACCGTGACGGCCGGCTCCATAGCTAATGCTGTCGCGGTGCCAAATGCATCCGTGTTGCGCGACGACAATAACCAGCCGTTTGTCTATGTTGCCAGTGGCACAAACCAGTTTGGCAGGCGTGACGTGGAGTTGGGCGACAGCCAGAATAACCAGACGCAAATCCTGAAGGGCATTGCCCCTGGAGAAAGGGTTGTGGGCGACGGCAGCCTGTTTCTTCAGTTTGCCAATTCCCTGCAACACTGAGGAGGCGTCTCGCTATGATCCATCGAATCGTCCAGTTTTCATTGCGCCAACGGCCGCTGATTCTCCTCCTGGTTGCCATCATCTCCATCGCTGGAGTCATTGCATTCCACCACATGCCCGTGGATGCTTATCCCGATCTATCCCCTCCGATGGTAGAGGTCATCACGCAATGGCCGGGGCATGCGGCTGAAGAAGTTGAGCGCCTCGTCACCGTCCCCACTGAAGTGGAGATGAACGGCGTCCCCAAGATGTCCGTCATGCGTTCAATCTCGCTCTACGGACTATCAGACGTCATCATGACGTTTGACGAGGGAACGGACGACTACTTTGCACGCCAGGTGGTATTTGAACGCCTCGGCGAAATAACGCTTCCCCAGAGCGTATCGCCAACGCTCTCTCCGCTCGCAAGCCCGTCCGGGCTCGTCTACCGGTACGTCTTGGAGAGTTCAGACCGCACCCCGCAGGAACTCAAGACCTTTGAAGATTGGATCATCGCCCGCGAGTACAAGCAGGTGCCCGGCGTCGCGGATGATTCCGGCTTCGGCGGCACCGTCATGCAGTATCAGGTGCTCCTCGACCCCGCAAAGCTCTACTCCTATCACATCACCGTACCGTCCGTTCTTCAGCAGTTATCGGCTAATAACTCCAATGCCGGTGGCGGCTTCTACTCGCAGGGTGGCCAATTCTATTACGTCCGCGGCCTGGGCCTCGTTCGCGATACCGCTGATATAGGCAATATTCTGGTCGGCGCGCAAAGCGGAGTCCCTGTGCGCGTGCGCGATATCGGGGACGTTGCCATTGGCAATGCGCCACGTCTCGGTCAGTTTGGCTTCAACAAAACTGATGACGCCGTTGAAGGCGTAATCGTGATGCGGCGCGGCGAGCAGACGCAGAACGTGCTGAAGGCCGTGGAAGCAAAGACCAGGCAGCTCAATGAGCAAATCCTGCCGCCCGACGTAAAAGTGCGCCCCTACTATGACAGAAGCGATCTCGTTGAACTCACCATCAATACGGTCGAACACAACATGCTCTTCGGGATGGCCCTCGTTCTTCTCGTCCTGATGGCATTTCTGGTCAGCATGCGCGCCGCGGTCATTGTCGCCATTACCATCCCGTTGTCCTTGCTCTTCTCGTTCATCTTCCTGCACGCTCGAGGAATTCCCGCCAACCTCCTTTCCATCGGTGCCATCGATTTCGGAATCCTCATCGACGGAACCCTGGTGATGGTGGAGAATATTTTTCGCGAGCTTGGCTCCCGCGAAGGCCAGAAATATGACCTTCAACAGGTCATACAAAACGCGGCGAAAGATGTTGATCGGCCAATCTTTTACTCCGTCGCCGTTATCATTGCGGGCTACCTCCCCATCTATGCGCTCAGTGGGCCCTCAGGAAAGCTATTCAAGCCCATGGCTGACACCGTGGCAATCGCGCTGGTCGGTGCCCTCATCCTCACCCTCACGCTCATTCCCGTCCTGTGCGCCTATGCGTTCAAGAAGGGCGTTCACGAGCGCGTAAACAAGCCGTTTGAGTGGGTGCGCGACAAGTATGCCATTCAACTCGACTGGTGTCTTGATCACCCCAAGGCAACCATGATTGGGGCTACCCTCATCTTTGTTGCCAGCCTGCTTCTCATTCCATTCATCGGCGGTGAGTTTATGCCTCATCTCGATGAAGGCGCGTTGTGGGTGCGTGCCACCATGCCCTATACCGTGTCGTTTGACACGGCTAGCAAGCTCTCGCCTGAAGTGCGCAGTCTCCTGTTGAAGTATCCGATGGTTACCGATGTGGGCTCGGAACTGGGCCGGCCAGACGATGGCACGGACCCCACAGGCTTCTTTAACGACGAGTTCTACGTGGGCCTCAAACCCTATAGCGATGTCTCCTGGAAGGCAGGGGCAATTCATAATAAGGCGGAGTTGACTGCAGACATCCAACGGCAGCTTCAGGCATTTCCTGGGATTATCTTCAACTACACCCAGCCCGCAGAAGACGCAGTCGACGAAGCGCTGACTGGTTTGAAAAGCGCCCTCGCCATCAAAATCTACGGACCCGACCTTAACGTTCTTCAGAGCCAGGCTCTTGAGATCAAACGCAGGCTCGCCAATGTTCCCGGGTTTACTGACCTGACAGTTGTTCGCGAACTTGGGCAGCCAAGTTTGATCATTGATGTGGATCGCGACAAGATTGCTCGCTATGGAATCAACGTGGCTGATGTCGAGGCTGTTGTTCAATCAGCTGTCGGCGGGCAGGCGGCAACGCAAGTGATTCAAGGTGAGAAACTCTTTGATCTGGTGGTGCGCATGAAACCCGAGTTCCGTGAGAACGCGCAGCAGATCGGCAATCTGCTCGTCGGCACTCCCTCGGGCCAGCAGATTCCATTGAAGTCACTCGCGGACATTCATGAGGCCGGTGGCGCTTCATTCATCTACCGCGAAAATAACTCCCGCTATATCGGCGTGCAATACAGCGTTGAAGGACGCGACCTGCAGAGCGCTGTCCTCGCCGGCCAGCTCTCCATAGCGGATCTTACAAAATCCCTTCCCCCCGGATACAGGCTCGAGTGGGGCGGGGAGTATGGTGAACTGCTTGAGGCAAAACACCAGATGGAGTACATTGGCCCGCTCGCCGTGCTCATTGTCTTCATGATCCTCTTTGCGCTGTATGGCAACTTCAAATTCCCGCTGACCATCGCCCTTGGAGTGATCATGACCGTGCCCGCAGGCGCACTACTTGCTCTCAAGTTGACCCATACTCTCTTCAGTGCCTCGTCCGCCCTCGGGATGCTTGCATTGATGGGGGTCTCGGTTGAAACCGCGGTCATCCTTGTCTCCTACATCAATAAACTGCGCATCGAGGGCAAAGACATTCGCACCGCCACCCGCGAAGCTTCGCTCCTGCGATTGCGCCCCATCATGATGACGGCGCTCGTTGCCTGCTTGGGACTTTTGCCGGCTGCGCTTTCCACCGGCATTGGTTCTGACACGCAAAAGCCCTTCGCGATCGTAATCGTTGCCGGCTTGGTCTCACGGCTATTCCTTGGCTTCTTCGTTAACCCCGTGCTCTATGAGATGGTGGCTCACGAGGGAGATGTATTGCAGGTCTGAGTCTGGCTTATGCCAGCACCCTGACCTCACGCGCAGTCCCGCACGCCAGGGCTTCGAATTTGAATCTCAATCAATTCAAATTCGAAGCCTGCTCGGGCAATCAGTCAGCGGCAAATCTCCTTGCGTGCAAAAATCCCCAGCGCCCGCGGCACGATACTCGTTACAATTCAGATAAGTCTTTACACGGCAATGCCGCCAAAGCGCTTGAGTAAGAAGGCATCATGAATCAACTGACACGCCGTAAGTTTAGTTTGTTGTCTGCAGCCAGCTTGGCCTCCATCTATCTTCCAAACTCGGCAAAATCACCTGCGGCCGCGATAGAGGACTCAATCCACGATGTTGATCGCATCAATCCGCTGATCGGCGCAAGCACCGCAATGGAACTGGGAGAAGGGAAGACCTTTCCCGGCGCAACTACCCCCTTTGGCATCGTACAGTTGAGTCCTGACACCGTAACCGGCGGAGACAATGCGCCCGGATACTCCTATGAGCACAAAACGATTGAGGGCTTCAGCTTTCTCCATATGAGCGGAGTAGGCTGGTATGGCGACCTTGGCAACCTGCAAGTGATGCCGACAACCGGTCCCATGAAGCTTGCGTCTGGACGTATCAATCACCCAGGCGAGGGCTGGCGATCCAGTTTCAGCCACGCGACTGAGACTGCAAGTGCAAACTACTATGCGGTCACCTTGGATGATTACAGAATACGGACTGAAGCGACAGCTACGCCTCACGCTGGAATCCTGCGCTTCACCTTTCCAGAGGCTCCGGATGCCCGCATTCAGATCGACCTGGCACGGCGCATCGCCGGTACTTCAACCCGGCAATCCGTCAAAGTGGTCGGCGAAAACGCAATTGAGGGCTGGATGCAGTGCACTCCTGCCGGTGGCGGCTGGGGACATGGCGCAGGCAAGGTTGCCTACACAATCCACTTCCGCATGGAGTTCTCGCGGCCACTGAAGAACTTCGGAGTCTGGACAATCCCGGTACCGCAAACTGCTCAACCCTCGCTTGCCAGGCATATCACAGATCAGTTTCAGACCGATGAGTACTATGCGCTGGTGAAGGCCGGCAAAGTCCTTCCTCAATGCACTCAGCAGGAAGGGGACCGCCTCGGTTTCTACGCGGAGTTTCCTGCCCATGCAGGAGAGCAAGTCATGGCCAAGGCCGGGGTCTCTTTTGTCAGTGTTGAGGGCGCTCGCAAAAACCTGCAGCACGATATCCCCGGCTGGAACTTCGATGAGGTTCATGCCGCAGGTCGCAAGCTTTGGTCCGTCGAGCTTGAGAAGATCAAGGTCGAGGGCGGCAGCATTGAGCAGCGGGCGATTTTTGCCACCGCGCTCTATCATGCCATGATCGATCCACGAGTCGTCTCTGACGTGGATGGAGCATTCACCGCGGCAAATGGAGAAATTCGAAAATCCAGCAATTACAAGCGCCGCTCAATCTTCTCTGGATGGGATGTCTTTCGCGCCGAGTTTCCTCTCATGACGATTATTGATCCCGGCCTCATCAGCGATCAAATCAATTCACTCGTAGACCTTGCGAACGAAAGCGGAAAGGGCTACCTTGAGCGCTGGGAACTGCTCAATGCATACAGCGGCTGCATGGATGGTGATCCAGCTATTTCTGTAATCGCGGATGCTTATCAAAAAGGAATTCGCACCTTCGATATAGAAAAGGCTTACGCCGCTTGTAAGCAAACAGCCTCTGGACTCGGCAGCCAAACCAACCGCCCGGAGAATGATTTTTATCTCAAGAACGGCTATGTCCCAAGCGAAGTATCCTGGACGCTGGACAATGCATACTTCGACTGGTGTGTGGGCACACTGGCCCATGCGCTCGGTAACACCGGTGATGCTGCTATGTACTTCGCCCGCGCAAATAACTACAAGAAGATCTACGATCCCGCACTTCAAAGCATGCACGCCAGGGATAAGAGCGGGCAATGGATTCAATGGAAAGGGAAGACTGCCTTCGGTCAGGGCTGCACAGAGAGCAATCCCTTTCAGCAGACATGGTTCGTGCCCCACGACATTCAAGGCCTCATAGAATTGATGGGACTGGATTCGTTCGTTGGTGCACTTGAAGAGCTTTTTGAAAAGACCCCTCCGTCCTTTGGTT
>Ga0364922_10509_pt1 | contig 17944 bp, 17 predicted proteins | sample ExccelJu500001D4_2_FD_206955 | JGI IMG/M metagenome (GOLD analysis project Ga0364922, IMG submission 206955) | Enriched cells from Trout Bog Lake Hypolimnion, Wisconsin, USA - BchlTB.June20.5000.01.D4 | ecosystem: Environmental > Aquatic > Freshwater > Lake > Hypolimnion/Profundal zone | place...
AAGTATTGAATCCTTCAGGAATAGTCATCGGGCAATAGGGGAACAAAATTGCGCTGATTTTGCGCTAAATGATTCCAAGTTATAGTGATTGTGCAATAACAGGTGAATTTTGCACAATGAGATTAGTTTCTCATCCCTGTCGTTAAAGTTCATATTATTAGCAATTTAATAATAATATTGCACAATGACCTTAATTTTTTTGGTTTGGGTTCGATCCATTGAAGGAATTTTAAACCAATTTATTTCTGACTTTCTAATCAACCCATAAACTCCCACCACTCCATTGGCGGGTAAGTTTTTGACTGGCACGAATACTTATTTATAGCCTCAATTAGTTTCTCCGCCATAATTTCCTCATCAGACTGTGAGGTAGTTTTGTCTTTTGAATCTTGGTTTTGCATACTATATTATATATGTATAAATATCACCGAGGGTAAAATTTGGTGGGATTAGATACCCTAAATCGACTATCAAAATAAAAATCCAGCAAAAAGTGGTGAATACTCATGATTGGGTCAATACCAATTTGTCGGGGCAGACAAGGGGGATTTGTAACCATTCCTGTGCAGGGTAATTTGAAACCAAACAAATACCAAGAATTTTATCCTTTATCTTATAAATTTACCTATAAAACCTTTACGACAAAACCGTTTAAAACTTTGTTGATTTAACGGGAATCCCAAATCTAATCCAGCAAGTTCTGGGACGATCTGGATGGTTCTGTTGATTATAAAGGATAGAACGTATTACAATTCAGCATGATTCACCAAATCTACTCTAAAATCGAACTGGCAAGACAAGTACCTTACCCAATCAGAATCCATCATCATTAAAATAGGATTTCAGAAATTTGTACCTTAGATATTGATCTATTAGATTAGACATAAAATGGACAACCGAATTTCTGTTGCCAGCAAACGACATTTCTTCAAAATCAATATTATTATACTCCATTAGTCGATTTATGATCCCATCAACGAAGTTCGCGGATTCCTTGGTCAGATCCAATTTCTCACCGAAATCATTGTGCAAATAGAATTCGACTTTCTCGTTGTCCGCGAGAAATGTTGAGTCGGGGTCACTTTTCCTTCCATGATCAGGACTGAATAAGTTCCCGAACTTAATATCATCATTAATAATTGTTCTTTTCATAATTTCTTGGTTTTAATATTATAATCTTCCATATCACTCATATTTTCAAGGATATAGGAGTTTATGAGTTTACGGATCAGGTTTGATTGCGTTGTATGTTCTTTTATGAGCACCAATTGAAGGTTGTTAAACTGTTGTTCGGTTATCCGAATACGGATGTGATGCGATTGTTTCATGTCTATAAATATCACCGAACCTTGAATTATTGTAATACAGTTGAATATTTTTTCCTATTTAACTGAGAAAATTAAAATGATTCATTAACAGACTATGGAAATAGGTTATCGTGGATAAAAATCCCACCCATATCGAGATGATAATAGTTGAAACGGGGGGATCTAACACCAGACCTTAGTACCTGAACTCATCGGATAGCCGTAAGGGGAAATTAGAATAGAGGTCAACATGGGCTGACGTTCGAAGTGTTCTGGCTCTTCCAACCGCCTGAACCAAATCTGATTCAATCAACGATAGTTGGATATTTCTTAACTCTTCATGATCGAAACAGTTAAACTTGAACCGAAATCCGTTGTGTTCTATTTTTTGATGACTCATGGTCGTTTCAGTGGTTTTAAAATCGATGCCGAGTACTGTTGCGGTCAAGAGGTATTCGATACTGTTTCGGTGAGGAGTTCCAACGACCACCATATCTTTACCTTTCATCCCGTCATATCCCGAACAATTACCAAAGTGCATCTCTTTGACAGGATTAATAAATTGGTCTTTTAACTTTTTAAATGTTATAACGGGTATGTCTCCGATCTCTTTGCTGATTATTTTACTATAACGTTTTAAACCTTTGCGTGAACACGACCATTTCGTATATTGAGTTATAGATCCTTCCTGTTCAACATCCCGAATATCGATAATTTTAATTCTGTCTCCGAACATGTGCTGGTAGATATACAGTGGAAGTGTTGCCGACATGATGATCACCTTTTTGTCTTTGGGTAAATCTCGTTTTACCACATAGTGAATTGAGTTCTTCTCAGTTCGGATGTAGAACAAACTATTAAAGAACTCAAATATATTAGATACCATGGTAATAGTGGAAACGCTGTCAATTAACTCGTCTATGTCGAAAGAGAAGGTCGGAGTGGTTTGAATTTGGTTTTCTGTTGATTTTTGTAAGTGTTCACAGATCGTTTTAAGTTCTTCTTTTTCAACCTCTAAATATAATTTGTACAAGTCATGAATCTTCAGCTCTTTGATCTCGAGCAATGAACTCAGAGGATCCTCGTCGAAGATCAATGTGTCGTGAACAAAGTCCGTATACAACGCCCGTTTATGTGTGGTAAGGATAGTGTCAGTTGAATTAACCGACCTGTTCAATTGGGTCAGGTACTGATTAGCTATCTGTATATCCTGTAATGAATATAAAGTAGAATTCCTGGGATTGATAATATGGTGCAATATACTTGTCGCTTTGTTTGCAAGACCGATTGAGTAATAATACTTTAGTTTGTGATTGAGAGAGGGATCTTCAAACAGAACTGGATCGGGCGTGCAGGTGAACTTGGTTTTCATTCGCTCACTAATCTCATTCTTTAGATCGTTTGTCGGTAATGCGATTGTTGCCTGAGCATCAATCAATGATTCGGTTTTACCGATTGCGGTGGGAAGTGAAAACAGGTATATCTTACCCAGCTCACCATTTTTGATTACTTCATCGTATTTCATTTTTAATAAATTCTCGGCTTCTGTTAGTTTTATTTTGTTAATGGGACTTAGGGTCTCAATGTGTCCGCGGATATCACGGACAGAAGTAACGATATCATACAAATCTCTGTCTTCATTGTAAGGAGAAAAGGAATGGATCGACTTCGGAGGATACTTTACCTTGTTTACATAAGGAAGAATATTAAAATTGTTCTGTGTATACTGGGTCTTACCTTCCAAATTAAATTTCTCCATCGTCTTTTTCATCAGCTGGAATCCGCCTTCAACATAGATCAGGTTAGTTGCCAGACCGAATAGTTGAGGATGAAATAGCCACTCTCCGTTTAAGAACTCATCAAGTATTCGTATTTTTTGTCTGGCGACTTCAATGTCAATCTTTACTTTGTTGCCCCCCTTTAACGATGTAGGGGTGGGGGTGTTGGATTCTGCTGAAATCTGGTCATTTGAGTAGTAATAAGATAGGAATGTCGGTTTCTCGGCACTTTTTGTAATGTAATTCAGAATAGGTTCCAATGGTACTTTCCTAAAGGAATTACTATCGCTGGAATACATTTGGATTGAGAGGGCATCAATAAATGAAGAAGTTGATATTGGGTCGGCATGAATAACCGTACATTCTTTACCCCCGAAGAAGTATCTACTGAGGTCTTTACAGCTGGTATCCGCTTCAGGGAATATTGATAGAAGGGATAGGTTGATTAATTTATGTAGATTTCCTTCAATTACAGGGTTGTCAAGAAACATAACCACCCGAAACTTTCTTAACGTGGGTTTATCCGAGAAGGAAGTATACCATAGTTGGGGTACGATCCCTAAGTCGTTTAGTTTTAAATAAACCTGTTCAACGGTAATAGTCCCGTTATCGAAATCCAATGCGAAAACTGATTGGGCAATCCATGAATTATTGGATCTTGTTCCGTTAAATAATCCACCACTCCAAGTTAGACTGTTTGGCGGTGATACCAACTCCGAAAATTGATTGATTGTTACACCCGTTTGCTGGGTTAGGTAGGAGGTTATTGATTTCTTCTCCGTTTCATTCGGTTTCGATACCCTTTGGCGAGGATCGATGGTGATGTTGTACTTGGTTTGATTGGGTCCATTTTTGTACATTGTTAGAAAAAGTCCTCCCAAATTTCATTCAAGGTGGGAACTACTTTAAGGGAGGTAAATAAATCTCTTATGAACTTCTGCTGATACCACCTTTACCAGCTATGTTCGTTAATAATAATACATAATATTCTTGAGAAAGTAAAGGATTTGTACTCTTAATTTTTTAATTTTCGATAAAAAAGACAGATTATGGCAAGATGGCAAATTGAAGACTTTAGGAATCCTTCTGTTCAAATGTATTTTGATTTGTGTTTAGAGGGTTTATACAACTGGAAACAAGAAGATACAAATGATGATGGAAGGAGCTATGAAGATTTTCGTGATCTTTTAGTCAAATATGAGTTACAGGATTTCGCAGATTGGTTAGCGGAGTACCAGCAAGTATGGATATATGTTCAGGATGGAGTGAGAGAGCATAGAAAGAAACTGGAGGATAAAGAAAAAAATAAAAGACCACATGCACTCAGGGTTTCAAAGATTTTGAAGATGTTTTTGACAACAGAAACAAGGGAATACAGAAATTTGAAAATTTCTGCAAGTGATTTAACCAGCAAAATTGATATATCTGGCAAAGAACTGTTTGACATATTAAAAGCAGGATTCATTAATGAATTTGAACGATTAGGTCTAAATGAAACGGTATTATCATCTGAAGAGGCACGAGAGGAAATTGAAAATGGTGGTGATTGGGAGTGGGAAGGTGAGCACGAATATGAGGCAGATTTACTTCCTTCAGATCCATGGGCAGTTGAAAGATATAGGTTAGACCACTCCAAACCGAGGGAAACTACTTTGGAAATAGTCAATATGAAAATTGCTGAAATAGAAGATATCCAAAAACGATTAAAGAAGGGAGTTGGAGCAAAGATTAAGAACTTTGCTTGTGGGGAATTGGCCAAAAGGTTATCCTATCTTTACAGAATAAGGCCTTTCCTTGATCAGGTAGAATATTCATCCATCACCGATTTTCCACTTTCTAACGAAACATGTAGGTTCATTTTTGACTACCTTGAATTCTGGGGTTCACTGCCAGATGGCGTTAAGTATGAAAAAAAGGAAAAGGAGAATCGAGCCAATTACATAAAGTCTTTAATAAGGAATAATATTAACTATTTTAAGAAGCCCTATTCGTTTAGCAATACGTTGAATTATATTTACCCTATTGATGAGTATCTTGAAAAGAGGATAGATTTATTCAAGAAAGTCAAAGATGGACTGATAACCCCAGAAGAATATTATGAAACAATAAAATCTCTCCCATAACAAAATACTATCATAAACTCAGGATTTACTACTGGTACAAAATCACAATTTACAGATCCCAATTAGTTCCATAAATGGAATTAATTGGGATTATTTTTTTGAAATATGTTCCAGATAACTAATAATCAGTTACTTATAACTTCCATATCTTTGTATCGAAATGATAGAATCAAAATAAAATTTCGATATAAAACAGTATGAAGACACAAATTTTAGAAATTGATGGATGTATTAGATCCAACAGTCACGAGGTAGAAAAGTTCCTCTCCCAACACCTTTCTCAGGAGTTGAACACGGTAATGATCATCGGACGTAATACCTCATAGCCTTCACCCGAATTCCAATTAGTGTCTTGTCCATTTAACCAGTCATTATAGACTGGAAAACACTCATTTTTTGACTGAATGGGATTGGTATGTCCTATACCCAAATAAACGAAAATCATTTAAAAATTTAAATATCAAATACATAAAATGAAAACAATTAGATTATCAACAGAAAAAATGTTCCCACACCCATACCATGAGAAGGTGTATCAGTCAGGTTCATCAGACTCTTTGACGTTGTCTTTCAGACGAACCGACAATGAACCCGTATATCCGATCATTGTCGTTCCGATAGTAACTGAACCTGACGAACCCGATCTCTATTGGGTCGTTTCAGGAATGAAAAGGTTAAACACCCTAATTGAAATGGGGTCTAAAGAAGTGGAGGTGACGGTTCGTGAGATTACTGATGAATCAGATATCAGGAACCTGATTATCGACCTTAACAAGGTTCGAAATAAGACAGGTCGGGAACTCCTCATGGAGTTCCGACATTTTTTGGTTATGTATGCAGATAACCGAGGTAAAGAAGGTCGTCGGTATCCCAAGATTGGGGTAGAAATGGGTATGTCAGAATACATGGTCAAAGACTTTGTGATTTTAAATAAGTTTTTTGAGGGCGAAGGAGATGTCGTGCTTGAAAACATTTTTGGCGGGGTCTTATCCATTAATCAGGGTATGATTCTAAAAAAAGTTATTGAGAAGTATCCTGAAAAATTCGGTGATCCCAAGTCATTTGAAAGTTTGTGTGATGGGTCATTCGATTTCAATCGGCTGGAATATGCTGTTCGGAATCTGAATCTTGAGGATGAGTTTGAATTCGAACTGGCAAAGTCTTATCTTAACAAAGACCTTTCAATTGTCGAGTTTCAAAAGAAACTTGGTCAACTCGGAAAAACAACTGAAAATGTGGGTAATCATAACAACGGTAAGGTAGATGTTCCTGTGGTAGACTTGAATTATCAATCAGACCATGCCCGATTAATTAACGGGGACAACCGTGTAGTATTAAATTCCAATCCATTTGAAAGGTTGATTAATGTTTGTATTGGGTCGGCTCCATACCTGAACCTCAGACTCAACGGTGAGGATAAAAATGAAGAGACAGGACACAACATGACGGGTCGTGAATACGGTGTGTATTTGGCTGAGACTTATGAAAAGATTAAACCTTATATGGCAGCTGACGGCAGTATCTACGTGATTTTGGATGATACACGTAATGTTAATGGGTCTTACTCTCTTTATTTGGAACATTTCGTTATTGAAATGGAACGTAACGGATTCCAACTTGTAGGTCGATATATTTTTTCTAAGACTAACCCACAACCACGAAACTACAAAGTTAGAAGTATGGTAAACGGATTTGAGATGATTTATCGATTCTCTCTCAATCCAAGTGTGTGTTATTTTAACCCTGACATGTACATCGAACTTGACGAACATGAAATACGGTTTACTAAAGGTTGTACTAACACTGATAATAAAGGAAATACTTCTCACGGGGGTTCCTATTGTCAGTCTCACCTCAAGAAGGTACGGAACACATTAAACGAACAAACGTGTATTGATATAATCAGGGGTAATGTATCTAACCCTGAAGACTACTTCCGTCAGGAGGAAGAAAAAAGACATACCTCTACTACTCCTATGTATCTGACATCAGTTTTGATTTTGGAATCCACCAGACCTGGGGATTTGGTTGTGGACATCTGGAATGGAGTCGGAAATACAATGGAGTCTGCCCTTTTACTTCAACGGGATTATGTTGGGATTGAAAAGGAAGAGAAATATGTCAGACAATCTCAAAGACGTCTTCAAATGTTGGAGGCTGAGAATGATTTCTTTAATCCAGAAATTCAAGTAGCCGCATAATGAAACATTTAACTTATAATAACACCATCCGTAACAAGATGGTGTTACCAAACACTCTTTATTTCTCAAAAAATCCCAAAAAAAATTTTGCAGAGAGTATTGAAGGTCTTTTTAACCCCCCCAAAGCGCCTATAATAAGGTGCGATACGAGGGTTCCGAGGGATCCAGGACCCCACCCAGGGAGGACATATGGGGGTTCAGGGGTTGTCATTGGGCAAACCATCTCATTGTTAGCAATTTGATAGCGTTAAACTGTCCTTATTTATACTTTAATATCAATTTAAATGTCTAAATTTTACAGCCATGATTAGTGAACAGGAGTGTATGAAGATCTTGAACAATGGTGATGTCAGATTCAATATTGAGGAAGTAAAATTAATCCGAGACCTTCTTGTTTCACTGGCAACAATTGAATATGAGCAACATAGGGAGAACAATAATAAATAAAGATATGAATGTAATCTGCTATAAAAGAGTAAGTACGGACGATCAGGCCGACAGGGGTTTTAGTCTTCAACATCAGGAGAATATGTTGAAGCAGTTTTGTCAGTTGCACAATCATAACGTAGTCGGGATCTATACTGAAGACTATTCGGCGAAGGATTTTGACCGACCTGAATGGAAGAAGATTATGTTGTTCATAAAAAGGAACAGAGGGCTGGTCAACATGATTCTGTGTTTAAGATGGGATAGGTATTCACGGAACCTTTATGATTCCCTGACAATGAACAAAACACTGGCTAAATTAGGTGTGGTTGTTACAACTATAGAACAACCTTTGGACCTGTCAAATCCAGACTCTAAACTATTGTTGAATCTTTATCTGACCTTGCCAGAAATAGAGAATGACAAAAACTCCATCAGGACGACAGAGGGATCACGGAGAGCGAGGATAGAAGGTTGTTGGACGGGTCAGGCACCAAAAGGGTATATCAATTACCGTGATGATAAAAAATCGACACTCAGACCAAGTCCTGACGCTCCATTGATCGTTCAGGCATTTGAACGGGTTGCAACGGGGGCTTACTCTGTCGATCAGGTTAGGAAATGGTTAAATGGTCAGGGTGTACCAATTTGTAAACAGGTTTTCTTAAACACCATTCGAAACCCTGTATACATAGGGAAAATTTACGTTAAACCTTGGAAGGATCAGCCTTCACAAATATCTATTGGACTTCACCCGCCATTGATCTCTGAAGAGGTTTTCCACAAAGCTAACGAGGTTTTGGATGGTAAGAAAAGGAATATGAAATTCCACGACGACAAGTCCGATATCTACCCATTAAAAGGATTTTTAAAATGTCCCGTACATGGTACCTCACTTACAGCGTACGCATGTAAAAGTCATACAGGTAAACTTCACCATTATTACCTGTGTGCTCAAGATCGGTGCAAACAACGTCATCGGGTTAAAGACGTACACCAAAGTATTGAAGATATGTTGTCTGACATTACTATCTCAGCCCATACCCTAAACCTGTATAAAAGTATGTTGGAGAGGATATTTGATAGGGAAGACCACCAACGTAAAGATGAAATAACCCGAGTGAAGGGTGAAATAACCAAAATAGAGTCCCGTAAGACAAACTTGGATGAGAGATTTCTTGATAATGAAATTACATCTCAGGACTACCACTCAATGAAGGAAAAGGTCGATAAGGACATGGTTCATCTTCGGGTTAAGTTGAATAACCTAATGGATCAGAAGTCTCCGTACAAGACCTATATCAACAAAACCATCCCTATGTTGAATAATATTGCAGAATATTACAGAAGTTCTAACGGGGAGACTAAGAAGAAGATACTTAGTTGCATCTTTTCAGAAAAAATCGTTTTAGAAAAAGGGAGAGTTGCAACCTTTTCTTTTACTACTCCTGTTCGAGTATTGATTCAGTCAGTCAAGGTGTTAGAAGAGGGTAAAATAAAACAGGAGGTCGAAAATGACCTCCTGTCCTGTCTGGCTCCCCTTTCAGTCGAAAGTTGCAACAGATTTAGTCAATTGTGCTGGATCTAATAACCTGTTATTTAAGACTATATACACTTGGCAATTGATGGTTAAATGTCGTTTTTAATGATTTTTCTGATTCAATCAGTAATACATGGATCGATGGTAGAATATTAAACCACGAATTATATTGATGGTTTTGATCATGGTCTGGTGTTAGTTAGATCCTACCATTCTCTATAATTCCAAAATCATTATTCTCGGAAAAAATGGGGATTAATTGGCACAAATAGTTTTCAGAACGCAAATAATTTATTACCAATATATTATTTCCCAACCTTTCTCTTTTGCAATTTTCTTCAGCTTTTGATCAGGATTGACACAAATAGGTATATCCGCGAATAACATTAAATACAAGTCTGAAATATGATCATTATAGCATATTGTTTGATTGAAAATCTCCAATGAATTACTAAGAAAGTTTTTAACTTGGTTTATTTTTTCACGACCATATATTGCTTTATCAATTATTTTACCTGTGTATTTCCCATTTGAAACTTCTAGTTTGGTACAAATATAATCATCGATATTAAGTGAACGGCATATCTTAATTATAATAGGTTCAATTGAAGCAGAAACCAGAATTATTTTGTCCCCTTGATTTTTATATCTTTGGATAATATCATGAGATTTTGAGAAAAATTTATCACTAAATTGAGAAAAATTATCTTCAATTATTTTATCAATTATTTCAACATCAATATTATCAAGCTTTCTATAGGCAAACTCACGAATTTTTTGAGTATTTCTTAAAATTCGAAATTTATAACCCAAAAACCATAGGGATATTGCTAAATTATCGAAAAATGGGATAATGCCCTCATTTCTAAGAATCTGAAGAAATATTTTTTGAGTTTGTCCTCTAATCAATGTGCCGTCAATGTCAAAAAACACTACATTTCTTGTGTCAAATTTGGGCAGTTCTTGTTTAAGCATATATTTGAATATTGAATAAATTCAATTGTTTAACTATTGGAATTTATAAAATTGTAAGAATCTCCTGTCAATTTACCAATTTCCATCATGACTCTGTCAACCACTAAAGACTTTGAGTTTTTCTTATCTTCAAAATCTGAAAGTTTAAAATTTATTGATGCTCCAACTTTTATAGTACAGTCTGAAATGCCAGGATACTTTTTATGTCTTGGCCAGGCGTCATAAAAGCCAATTAATCCAATAGGGATGACAGGCACATTATTACACAAAAGAATATGTCCAATACCTTCCTGAGCTTTTTGTAGCCTTCCAGAAAACGATCTTGTGCCTTCTGGAAATATCCCAATTGTATGCCCATTTTGTAAATGAAATTTTACTGTTTTTAACATCGCTATTAGTGATTCCTTTGATTCATTATCAATTATGATTGTGTCTGAACCTCTAAGATAAATTTTCCATAAAAGATTTTTCAATAGTTTTGATTTTCCAATAAAATAAATTTTTCTGTTATATTTTCGTTTGAATAAAACATAAACAAGAATCCAGTCCAAATAACTAACATGATTAAAAGCAAAAATGCAACCCGATTTTGAAATATTCTCAGAGCCAACAATTTTCCCTTTTAGGAAGAGTTTGAAGTAAAATATCCAGAAATAAGCTGTAAATTCCACAATGAATACACTAATTTTAGTGATTATATATTGTTTTATACTCTTAATTTTGTTCATATTTCTATATTTCATTTATTAGTCAAATTGGTTGTCAATTGGGATTGCTGGTTAAATTGACCACTCCCCGCCAGTATATATTGACTACTGATATTATTGATTTCGTAAAAGACAAGATGACCAAAAGAAATCGGTATAATTTGGTGAATTCGACTGTTTTCTCCAAGAATAGCAGATAAAATTAGTCAATGCTCCACTTGAAAATCTTCTCTCGATATAAATGACCTACCAATCGGTTGACACTATACTGAATTGCCAATCTTTTGGGATTGGCTCCATATTTATTTGCTCCATGAACATAGCCTACTCTCTAATGGATTTTCGGCTTTCTCCTATACATTGCATGACCGCTAACATTTGAGTTTATCAGCAGTAAAGATTTCTGGCTTCGTAACTGTACACCTACACCGAAGTTTAAGCGGACTGAATAATTGAACTACTAATGAAACCCTTAATATTAATACACTTAATTAGTATTTCGTGCATTCTCAATACTTTGCTTCTCCTACATTTTTAATGTAGGAGCTCATTTGTCACTTGTTGTTAATTGTAATTATTTAAGGATGAATTTTCCATTTTGAAATCCATTTGGTTTTTCAATATTTGTAATATTTTTAACGCAACGTATCGAACAACCCATGTTAAAATTGCCTTGGTAAAATCCGACTGTCGAATTATCGCTTGAAATCAAAATTAGGAAGGCTTTACCTGGTTGTTCCTCTTTTGTTGAACCCCACCATACACCCTTCTCTCCAATGTCACTGTATGCTCCAGTAGAAGTCCGCATTCCACCTGGCAAAGCATTGAATCTAGTAATATTCCTTTTAATTGGAAAATCTGAATTCCCGACTGAACCATTTTCAGTGGCTATTTTCCAATATAATATTGAAGACAAGGCTTTTGCCACATCTAAATTATTATCAAGTGCATTACCGCTTATCCCTGCAAGAAGATTCATTTTAATGAATAAAACTAAGTCCAAAAAGTCTTGCTTTGTTGGCACATGCCAGCCATCTGGACAAATATTTTTACCATTTAAAGTGTCATTTATTGCGTACCAATTATAAATAGCACCATACGTTTTACCTGCATTATTATGGTCATTTTTATACCAACAAAATCCAGAAGATTTTAAATTGCTCCACATAGTACTGTCCGAAATTAAAGGGATTTCAGTACCATCACTAAATTTTGTAGCATTAAGGTTTTCTGCCATCCAGATTTGATGACCAATTTTCACAGTTTTGTATGTCTTACCATCTCTGGAATCTGTAAAAGTGCCAGTTTCTTGGGAAAAGCTAAATAAATAGCATAATGCCATTCCAAAAATCAAGATTACTTTTTTCATATATTAATTTGTCTGTTGCCTACTTTCAATAGGGTTTTCTGCTTCTCCTTTTTTTTACCTGAACAATACTGCTACAATTTAAGATTAACGTAATCATCCAAATTTTCCTTTCCCCTATACCGACCTATCTGCAAGTCATATAAAGAGTGAAGTAATTATTCAACCTCCGAACTCTGTAACCAATTGTTTATAAGTAATAGTGTGACTACCGACTTCACATTTATGGGTGTGATTTGTCTTAGGTCTGGTGTTAGATCCTACTATTCTCCACATCTTAGCATAATTTTAGAATACATGGGTTTCGATGATCAGACAGAGTTCAGATTACAGTCTTGAACCTTTTTATAATTTCTACGATTATTTCTTTGATAGTTGAATGTTATCGATACAGGACTTTAATTCCTGACCAGTTAATCCTTTTTCAATACATGATAATATGTTATCTATCAGATTTATTGACATTTCAATTTGTTTAATCTTATTTTTATAAAACGCTTTTAGCTCATCTAAATCACCTGATATTGGATAACGAATGTCTGCAATAATAAATGGTTCCCTCGTATAAACTTTTTGGAAGGTATTATTGTAACTATCCGCATATGATGAAGCAATCAAGGTTTTTTGGGAATTATTCAAATTCATACCAATATTCTTTCCAAACTGGTTTGCTTGAACAGCTGACAGAGAACTTATTGCTGCTCCTGTTAAAGCACCAATAATAAAATTAGATGTTTTAGCTCTATTTACAGACGATAATCCATTTTGTTCTATAGGAATAGACTCATTATAAAATTGTTTTGCCTTTTTATAATACTCTACTGAGATTTTTAATTCACCTTTAGCCAAAAAGTAATCACCTAAGAAATGGTTCATCTTTGCATTTAATTCGAACCCGCTCTTTATATCCTTTTCTTTTGCACCATGTTCAAATAAAAAGAGAGCTAATTCTCGTTTGTTATGAAAGCATGCAATGGAAAAAGCAGACAGATTCAATGAGTTATTATAGTTTAAATCGGCCCCACTATTAATTAATGAATTAATAATCTCGGTATTAATTCCAGGGGTTTCTGCAGCATACATCAAAGATGTATATCCGATTCTTGATGTATCGTTTACTGGACACCCTTTGTCCAAAAGTTTATTCGTAATCTCTACATTGCTTGCTGAAGCACTATACATAAGAGCGTTTTCACCTAAATAGTCCTTCATCTTTACATCAACTCCTTTTTCAATCAACAGATTAAAGATAGGTGTATCATCAAATTTAGCTGAGGCAATTATTGGATATGTAAATTGTTTTCCTCCTATTTTTTTGGTTATGTCATAACCATTGTCACAAAAAAGTTTCACAATATCAATCCTTTTAGTTTTAATACTATAATAAAACGGAGTGTAGAGAAATTGTCTTCCCGATATCTCTATTTTTGATCCATCACTTGGATTAAAAACTTTATAACCATAAATAAATATTGAGTGAAGTTCTGGGCATGTATCCGATTTCGCACCATTTTTCAAAAGTAATCCCACCATTTTTTCATTTCCCATCAATACGGCATCCATAAGAGGGGAGCAATATGTAGTGCTATGCTCATTTACATTTCCTCCATCATCAATAACTTTTTGAGCATCGATTAAATTATCGCGAAAAACAGCTTTATAAAGTTTTTTATCCTCACTTGATGCACTATAGGTGTTAAATGAATGAAGAGAAGTAATAATGAACAAAGTAATTACAAGTTTTCTCATGACGAACACGTTTGATTTGCCTACTCTATGAAGGATTTTCGGCTTACTCCTGTTCATAGGTTGAAGCAAAAGATTGATTTCAGTAAATAAATCAAACAAATTTGCATTTCTTCTACGTTTTTAGGTTATTGCAGAAATCACTTTAGTCGTCGTAAATTTATTTAAAATAAAATTATTAAGTACTATAGCCACCAGTACGATTGATTGATATTTGTCAGATATTTAGTAATTTAGAATAGTTCTGGATTATGTTTATTGGGATGTCCCTCTTTTTCTAATAAGCGTAGTTATTTTGTCAACAGGTGTAGCATGAAAATCTTTGGGGTGGGGACTAACCAATTGTTTATACGTAACGGAGTGACTACTGGCTTCATATTTTTGGGGAAATGACTTGTTTTAGGTCTGGTGTTAGATCCTACCATTTTATTATCGGATTAAATCTTTGTACCTTTAGTTAACAAATCACGCATCAAATCACTTTTTGCATAATCAATGGGTAACATTCCCCTTTTATTGGCCTCTAAATCAGCTCCATACTCAACTAGTAATTGAACTATTTCATACCAATTTTGTGCAACCGCCCAATGTAAGACTGTTCCATAAATATCGTGATGAATGTTTGGTGATTCACCTTCTTTTAACAACAAATTTACTACCTGTAAATAGCCCAATTCGATTGTCTGGTATAAGACACTTCGCCCTGTTAAGCTCTCGTAGAATTTCGAATATAAAGCTCCCCCCGCTGTGTCTTTAGAACCAGTATATGTTGATTTAGTCTTTTGATTAGCGCCACGTTCTAACATCTTCACCAATAATTTTTCAATATAGGATTTCTTGTTTTTCTTCAGTATGTGTGCGTTTAACAAGGAATTCAATGGTGGATGATTATTCCAATTATTTGGATCTGCACCAGCTTGTAATAAAGCGTCAACACCATTTAAAAATCCAAAGCCTGCGGCTACTTCTAATGCTGTTGAACCATCATCTAACTGAGAATTTGAATTTGCTCCATTAACTAATTCTACGATCAAAATCCCCGTTTCAAAATCTCGGAGAGACGAAAATAATCCTATTGAGTTGTATTTTGAGGTTTTTGGAGAGGAAAACAAATATGCAATATTGTCCAATTCTCCACAATTTACGCAAACAAAATTGGTGAAAATATGGCCTTTATCTCGTGTTGTTGAGCAAGATGTACATTTGCACCCTTCCCAAATATGCTGATAAATACGTTTCTCCCCACAGACAAAGCATTTTTCGCAATTTTCACTCCAATCATGTTGGATAACTCCACATTTGGTGCATAGGCATCCTTTTATATCATGGATTTCTTGTCCACATTTTGTGCATTTACAACCAATCAAATCATGTTGGTTACTTCTTTTTGTATTGCATTTTATGCATTTCTCGCAATCTTTTGACCAATCATGTTCATTAATTCGGGTTTTATCACATTCCAAACATTTCTCACAATCTTTTGACCAATCGTGTTGTTTTAGCCTAGTTTTACCACATTTTGAACATTTAACACAATCCTTGGACCAGTCGTGTAAGTTTACTCTTGTCCATGATCCATTAATCTTTTTTTTATCAGGATAGTTATCCCCGATTACACGACATTTTGAACATTGCTCACAGTCCTTCGACCAATCATGATTAATATCCCGTGTTAGCCCACATCTGGAGCATATATTACAATCGTATGACCAATCGTGTAACCCTAATTTACATTTGAATGACATATTTCCTTATAGATTAAATTTTAAAAATGAATCGAGTCATTATGTATTGTGACTCAAGCTATTTCTGTAAAAGCACAAACTGCTGAGTCTTTCATTGACCTTCATTTGTAGGCAAAGTTCCTATAAGATTAATTAGTAGTTTTTAGAAGCGGAATACTAAATCTTCCAATGAAACTTTAAACCAAATACTCTTCGCTCGTGTTAGGTGTATAAGAAAGCAATTTCAGTTATTTTACTATTCTATAGCACCTGCATCCAGTAATATCTTCGTAACTTCTTTATGATCTTCTGAACGCGCCCACATAAGAGCCGTACGACCTTTTCTGGATGGATTATATGGATCTGTTGACCAGCTGGTTAAGTCCGCTCCATTGGTAATCAGAAATTTCACCATTTGTACATGCCCAAACATTGAGGCTAAAATAAGTGGATTTGTATGGTGTAGGCCACGACTATTAATATTCGCTCCTTTTTCAAGTGCTAGTAAGGCAATTTCAGGCTGGTTATTTGTTGCAGCATCTAATAGTATAGCATTCCATGGGTTATTAACCTTTTCAATCTTCAGGATTGCTCCTTTCTTTAGTAAAAATCTTACAATTTCTACTTTATCATTCTCAATTGCAATTTTTAGTGGATTCTTTATAATTGGTATACCTTCGAGCAAACTTCCAATTTCAAGGTGATCGTAACTACCTCGTTTAGGATAAACTTCAATGTCTCGATTGATCTCTGCACCAGCATCCAGGGCAATTTTCACTAATTCTTGACTACCGCTGTTTATTGCATCAACCAAGGCAGCATCAATTACACTTCTTGGTGCATTCGTACCACATTTCGTACATTTGAATGAAATATTCCAATTATGGCCTTGGTTTCGTTTAATTCCGCATTTAGAACATTTACATCCATTCCAAGTATGCCCATTTTTACGACTTATCCCACATTTCGAACATTTCTCACAATCTTTTGACCAATCATGATGGTTCTCTCTGGTTTTCCCACATTTTGAACACTGTTCACAGCTTTTTGTCCAATCATGATGGTTCTCCCTAGTTATACCACATACCCAACATTTTTCACAGTCAAGTGACCAACCATGCTCATCATCTCTGGTCTTTCCACATTCGGAACAAGTATTACAATCATTTTTCCAATTGTGATGGTCTTCGCGAGTTAAACCACAATCAGAACATTTACAGCCATCCCATGAATGTAGACCAATTTTACACTTGAATGACATATTCCATTTGGGTTAAATTATTACTTTTTAGTACAGTTAACAGTCAAATCAAGTCGAAACCAATTGGGCTTATCGAGATTTGTTAGTTACGATCGATCATTACGAGGCGGAAGCCTAAATCACTAAAATGCCAGTTAGACGCATAACTTTCTCTATTTGCACATCTGCATTCGAACCCTCGCGTATGCCATCCGCCACCGCGTGCTATATGATTTTCCCCAGTTGATGGACCTTTGGGATCTGTCTGAGCTGTCGATGGATATTCTCCTTTATAATCGGAACACCATTCAGACACATTGCCGTGCATATCACATAGATCAAATGCATTGGCAGGAAAACTACCAACAGGTTGTGTTCCTTTATGTACTTGCCAAGCTTGCTCCCCAGTTACGTTTGGATCTCTAAAACATGCCTGTGAAGTTTGCAGACTGTCGCCTGTATTAAATGGTGTTGTCGTACCCGCACGACAGGCATATTCCCATTCGGCTTCTGTAGGGAGTCTACACCCCATCCATTTGGCAAAATCGACTGCATCTTTCCAATAGACCATTATCACTGGATGTTTACCACGTCCAAAGCCTGCATCCTTTGGTTTATTACGGCTAGTGGATTCGCAAAATATATCGTACTGTTCAAAAGTGATTGCATACTTACTCATTTTAAAACCACTAAGTGTAACCAGATGTTGGGTTTCAGAATAACCCCTGTTAATTTCTGTAACGGGACTACCCATAGTAAATGTACCCGCAGGGATATTTACCCATTCGATATTGGGTCTCTTAGCAGAAAC
>Ga0364922_10472_pt3 | contig 17863 bp, 15 predicted proteins | sample ExccelJu500001D4_2_FD_206955 | JGI IMG/M metagenome (GOLD analysis project Ga0364922, IMG submission 206955) | Enriched cells from Trout Bog Lake Hypolimnion, Wisconsin, USA - BchlTB.June20.5000.01.D4 | ecosystem: Environmental > Aquatic > Freshwater > Lake > Hypolimnion/Profundal zone | place...
GTCTGCATGGTGGTGGAGAGCTCGATTTTGGCGCGTTCGGCGGCATCACGCAGACGCTGCATCGCCATTTCATTGCCCTTGCTACGCAGATCTCTGCCATGGTCTTGCAGAAACTCAAGAAGGCTGCCGAGGATTATCTTGGCGAGCCGGTTACCGAAGCCGTCATCACCGTCCCTGCCTACTTTAACGACTCGCAGCGCCAGGCCACCAAGGATGCCGGAAAGATCGCCGGACTAGACGTCAAGCGAATTATCAACGAGCCGACCGCAGCTGCCTTGGCCTACGGCTTGGACAAGAAGAAGAATGAGACCATCGCCGTCTATGACTTTGGCGGCGGCACCTTCGACATCTCGATCCTTGAAGTTGGCGAGGGCGTGATCGAAGTCAAGTCCACCAATGGCGATACCCACCTTGGCGGTGACAACATCGATCAGCGGGTGGTTGGCTGGCTGGCCGATGAATTCCGCAAGGACTACGGCTTGGATCTGCGTAGCAAGGGCAATGAAATGGCGATGCAGCGTCTGCGTGATGCCGCCGAACGCGCCAAAATCGAGCTCTCCACCACCATGCAGACCGAGATCAATCTGCCGTTCATTACTGCAGATGCCTCCGGTCCAAAGCACCTGGTGAAGACCTTGACCCGCGCCAAGCTTGAGGATATGGTGCGCGACCTGATCGATAACTCGATCAAACCCTGTGTGCAGGCTTTGAAGGATGCTGGCATCGATTCCAGCAAGATTGATGAAGTCGTGCTCGTCGGCGGACAGACCCGCATGCCGATGATTCAGCAGAAGGTGAAGGAGTTTTTCGGACGTGAGCCTCATCGCGGCGTGAATCCCGATGAAGTGGTTGCTATCGGCGCAGCGATTCAGGGCGGCGTATTGCAGGGAGAGGTCAAAGACCTTCTTCTGCTCGATGTGACCCCGCTCTCGCTTTCAATCGAAACTTACGGCGGAGTTGCCACCACGATGATTCCGCGCAACACCACCATACCGACCCGCAAGAGCGAGAATTTTTCGACTGCGGCTGACAATCAGACCTCCGTGGAGATCCATGTCCTGCAGGGCGAACGCCCAATGGCGGGCCAGAATCGCACCCTGGGCAAGTTCCATCTCTCTGGTATTCCCATGGCTCCGCGCGGCGTTCCGCAGATCGAAGTTACTTTTGACATCGATGCCAACGGCATCCTCAACGTGACCGCCAAGGATACCGCGACCGGCAAGGATCAGAAGATTGCTATCACCTCATCCAGCGGCTTGAGCAAGGAAGAGGTCGAGCGCATGGCCAAGGAGGCCGAAGCGCATTCGGCCGAAGACAAGCTGAAGCGCGAAGAAGTGGAAACGCGCAACCAGCTTGACGCCATGGTCTACCAGGTCGAGAAGATGCTGAAGGAAAATGGCGACAAGATCTCTGGCGGGGAGCGTGGCGAAGTGGAAAACGCTCTCGGCGATGCCAAGAAGTCTTTGGAGAGCGGCGACCATAAATCGATGCAAACCGCACGCGATCGTCTACAAACGGCATCTCACAAGTTAGCAGAGGCGATGTACAAATCGGCCACCCCAAATCCCGAGGCGGGTGCGCAGCAGTCCGAGGCGCAGCCCAAGTCGGAACCAAAGAAGGACGATGGTGTAATCGACGCTGAGTACGTTGATGTGGAGGATAAGAAGTAAACGGTGGGTCGGTGAAGTTGCAGCAGGCTCATTATCGCGGCTGGAGCACGCGTGCTCCAGCCGCTTCGCAAACGGGAGGATTGGGCGCAAGCCTGGCTCAACCTGGCCCGTAAGGGGGATTTATGAATTTTGAAGTCAACGGCATTCCGTACTTTCTCACTTTCGATAACAGCGAGGAACAATGGTGTCTGCTGACGCCTTCTCGTTCCGGTGTCGAGTCCGTGGAAATACACAATGACGGTGTGCAGCTGACTGCTCCGCCCCGGTTCCCATCGTCCAGCGGAGGCGCATCGCGCGTAAACTAGAGTTTCCCGGCTTCCGCACCCGCTGCTCCAGACGGCTGACGCCAGCAAGGCGCCCGGTCGTATGGGGCGGCAAACTGCGCGGAGGGCAAATGAAAAGAAGTAGCTCCTGCACCACGGTTTTCCATGCGATCTTCGCCAGCACGAAGCATGCGCTCGACTGCCCCAAAGCAGAAATCGCTGGTAGAGTGGCGCAGGCGCAAGTATGCTGAGTCGCAGAACTTAAACTCTGCGGAACGGAACACAAGAGAATAATGGCCGCAACAGACAAGAAAGACTATTACGCAACCCTCGGCGTGAAGAAGACAGCCACGGCTGACGATGTGCGCAAAGCCTTTCGCAAGCTCGCGCGTAAGTACCATCCCGATGTGAATCCCGGCGACAAGAAATCAGAAGAAAAATTCAAGGAGCTTTCCGAGGCCAATGAGGTTCTGAGCGATCCCAAGAAGCGCAAGGTTTACGACCAATTGGGCTTTTACTCAGACAACATTGATCCCAAGGCTGCCGAAGCCTACGCCAACAGTGGCGGCGGCCCGGGCGGCAATCCTTTCGGCGGTGGCGGCAATCCTTTCGGCGGATACAGCCCGGGTGGACAGCAGCACGTGGAGTTTGACCTTCGCGACTTTGATTTTGGCGGCGCTCAGCAGCAAGGAGGACGCGGTAGCTTCCGCGACATCTTCTCCGGCATGTTCAGCGGTGGCGGCGTGGCCCAGGAGCCAGCCAATGCCACTGGCGCTGATGCCGAATACACCGTGCAGGTTCCTTTCTGGGAGGCGATTCGCGGCGGGGAGATGAAGCTCAACATTCAGCGCCCATCTTCCATGGGACGCATGACCCCCGAACCGGTCTCCTTCCGCATCAAGGCCGGAACGCGTGACGGTCAGCGCATTCGCCTAGCCGGCAAGGGAAATCCGGGCATCCGGGGCGGAGCCCCTGGTGACCTCTACATTATCGTGCACATCGCCGAGCATCCGGTCTTTCATCGCGACGCCGACGATATCAGCCTCATGCTGCCCATCCTTCCCTGGGAGGCTGCGCTCGGAGCCAAGGTTGAGGTGCCCACCATCGATGGTCGAGCTATGCTCCGCATCCCTCCGGGCACGCAGAGCGGACAGAAGCTGCGCATGAGGGAGAAGGGTGTGCCGTCGGCAACCCGTCCCGGAGTCACCGGAGACCAGATCGTCGAGATCCGCATCGTCGTCCCGGAGATTCCCAACGTGGAAGCCAAAGAGCTCTGGCATAAGCTTGAAAAGATGCATCCGGAAGATCCGCGGACTGAGCTGTGGTCAAAGATTTGAACCGCTGCCGAAGACGGCTGGCAAATGTAAGTAGGATCACTTGTAAAGCTTCGACAACGCTATGACGAAACGTAAAGGCAAAGGCGCGTACATGATCTCGGTAGTAGCCGAGATGTATGAGATACATCCGCAGACGCTTCGGCTCTATGAGCGCGAAGGGCTGCTCAAGCCATCGCGTAGCGAGGGCAACACGCGTCTCTACACCGAAGAGGATCTCAAGCGTCTTGAGTTCATTCTCTCCCTCGCCCGCGACCTCGGCGTTAATATCGCAGGCATCGGCATCATTCTTAACATGCGCGAGCGCATGGAACATATGCAAGGGCAGATGCAGGAGTTTGTGAAGTACGTGCAGCAGGAAGTGATGATGCGCGCCAGTCAGGCCATGCCCAAGGAAGGGCTGATACCGGTGCGCCGCCCGGTGGTAATTCCGCCCGCCAAGAGAAGGTAGCCCGAGCGCTGAGCAGAAGCCAGGCACAATCGTCGGAAATAAACAGGGGCCGCATCAGTTGCGGCCCCTGTCGTTCTTGTCGCGCCAGAAAGTGTTGCGACTACTTGATCCAGCCCACCCAAACCGGTTCGCCGCGAGGGTCGCGCGCACAAAGCACCTCTCCGTTGCGCGTCACCTCGCGAGCCACCATTATCGCGTTGCCGTCCACCACAACCTTTGAGCCGAGAATTTCGACGGCATCACCCTTGGAGTAGCTGACTTCCATCGCCTTCAGAAACTTCTCCGGCCCAATAACTACGTCCAGCGACCCTTTGTCGCTCTTCAGAGTTATATGCACAGTAGAGTCCGGGGCGGTTATCACATCATCAATAGTGCCCTTTACCTTAACTTCTGCGCTCTTGTCGTATTTGATCGCAGGCGTATTCTCGGCGTTCATCACGACAAATGTGAGCAGAACAATCAGTGCGACTACCGATACCAATTTGAAAGAAGCCGGCCGCAGCATGATTCAATTCTCCTTTCGTAGCCAGGAGAACGGAGTCTCGCAGCGGCTTAGCCGTTGTCTTCGCGGGTTGCCGTCTCGTATTAATTGCGCTCCTCCAACTACCGTCTCCTCAACCGGCGAGCCGCCCGCTAGTCTTAGACGGTGGCTCGCTTGTGGTCGCAAACAACGTAGTCCGCAACTATCACTTTCACAGTGAGGGCAGTCACATCACCCCGTGATCGCTGGACGCTTACTCCGTCCTTTGTGTCAGAGCCGCGGTTTGCGCCGTCCGGGGAAGCCGTAGAAGCGGAGCTCTTGTCACCAGCTCCCGTGAGATCAATCACATCCCGGCAGCGATCCTTGCGCCACACTCTAAGCTGGTGAACGCCGGAGAGTTTCCATGTCCCAGAAATTGCGCGATGTGCTGGAAGTGCTCCGCTACGAGCTGAACTACATTGAACAGGGAGGCTTTGACCGCGATCGCTCATCGCTTGGATTGGAATCTCCCTTTCTGGGGAATCTTTCCTGCATCAACTTTGGCGATCCGCTCCGAACCCATGCCTGTCGCGAATGTTTTCTCCACCAGTTTGTTCCTGAGGACAAGCAGACCGAGGATTATCCCTGCCACCACATTCCTCTCAACGAATCCGGTGAAACAGTTGACGGGTTGATCAAGAAGAAGGATCCGAAGCAGTTGGCTGTTGTGCTCGAACACTGGCTGCATACGACCATAGCGCGTTTGGAAGCGACGCAGAACCGCAATGTCTTGCAATAGGTTGAGTCGGGGCGGTAACGCTTCCGGCCAGTCGCAACCCAAGTTGTCTAACTCTTATCACCGCACCGCTTTGCGGCGGCATGCAGCGAGGTCAGGCTCTCGGTCATGAAGCGCAGTTTTCTCTCTCTCTCAGCACAGGAAGCACTCCACGTGGCCGCATTTATCGAGGAGCGAAACTCGGAGATTTACCACCATTTCGCGGAGATGTTCGTCTCTTTCCAGGATCTCGATTCGTTGGAGATTGCCGGTGTTCTATGGGAGATGGCCGCCGAGGAGCGCAATCACGGTACGCGGTTGCAGGAGCGCTACACGGCCCTCTACGGGCAGGCCGCCTGCGCCATCACCGAAGCTGACATTCTGGAGACCATCGAACTGCCGCAACTGAACGATCAGGAGATTTTCGATTCCGCAGCCGCCCCGGGCGCCGCGCGCAGCCGCGCTCTCAAGATTGCGCTCGAAGCGGAGAACCAGGCCCGCAGCTTTTATGCGGAACTCGCCGCGACGACGAATAATCCTGAAACTCGCGCTCTCTATGCGGAACTTTCCAGCCTGGAAGCCGACCATGTGGGCTCTATCCAGCGCAGGTTATCCAAGAGCGCGCAACACGGCTGAGCAGAAAATGGACCTGTCGGCTATGCTGGTCCGTAACGTTGGCTCTCGATCTTTGCAATCAGTTCCGCGTTCGCGCACACTTCATAATAGATATGGTCAGCCCAGCGCACGAATTTGAAGTCGCGCACCTCAACCTGTGCCGCTCTTCCCTCGCGTATTAGGACGGGATGAAAGACTCCGGGACTCACCGGAACCAGTCCGCGGTAGAAGCGTGCGCTCTCCGAGCCCCATGGCGTCTGTATCTCCATCTGGAAATCTTCCAGAGAGATTTCGCTGCGAAGCTTTTCGAAGGCGGCTCCCGGCAAGTGTATTCCGCCAACGTTGTAGTTCAGCAGAAAGTCTTCCAGTGCTCCTGCCGCAGCCTCTTCATCCGCAGTCTGAAAAACGAAAACGTTAAAGACCGGATGGCTGTCCTTCATGTATCGGCGCGCTCGCTTGTGGCAAGCGCTCAACCGGTCGCTCAAATTCAGCGCCTCGGAGATCATTATCCGGTGCGCTCCGTCCATCAGGTAGAGCGGAGGCGAATTCTGATACGCAACGCCAATTCCGATCTCCAGCGGCGGCAATCCGCTTTCGGTCGACGCATTGTTGTAGGCGCGCACAACGTTCAAAATCTCCCGTGCCAACACGCAGGTGCGGGCCACACCAAAGCCGTGCTCTCCCGCGCTGTCCATGATGGTCAGGATGACCGCATCGCCCTCGATGAAAACCTTTTCCGCTCCGTACTTTGGCAGCAGCTTATTCACCGGTTCGAAAAAGTTGAGGCTGAAGAACGATGCCGGATTCAGACCGCGTTCCAGCAAAGAACGGGTCAGGAAGGTTGAGTCGCGAATGTCGGCTTTAACCACAACGTGGTCGTTCACCCGCTGCTCTGCGGGTTTATCTTCCTCCGGCAGCAAAAACGCATAGAGCGTTCCATTAATCTCGGAAAGTTCCCGCAGCCGCTCATTGTTAACCACGTTCACCGATTCCAGCACCCGCTCCAGAACGTCCATCTTGCGCATATCGCGGCGTAAGCGAGACAGGTCGATGAAGTAGCGGGCCGCATATCTCATGCGCTCCGGCTTGCCGGCTGAACGAACCCGCTGCACCGCTGCTTGCAGTTTTTCCCGGGGCCGCCCGTCATGGGTCTCCAGAATTTCCTCAACCTTGCGCAGTTCGTTCTTCTGGATCAACGCGCACTTCAACTGTTGTGGTGAAACCACGGCGTAGTCCATCACCCCGGCTTCTTCCAGCGTCTCCATCCATGCGGTGGTAATCGCCCGCTGCGCCTTACCTCGTGGTGACGCATCCGCCAGGCCGGTGAACATCAGCATCTTGGCGTTTTCCGGGACATTCAGCAGCGCCTCAGCCTCCGTATCGTTGGTAGCCAGGCCCAAATCCTTAAGGAAACTCTTCGCGATCACTACAACCTTATGAATCAGGTCAGGATCGCGATCGAAGTTCCCAAACAGCGCGTAGTGCGTCGCCAGCAGAACTGGGTCCATGATCGAGTCAGGGAAGAGGAGACGGTTCGTCAGAACCTCGTAGCCGGCGGCCTCGCGTTCCCCAAAAAGCGAGTGCCGCGTGCTTGCGATCGTCTCCCGCTCCACTTCTGTGAGTGTGGCAAGCACATCTTCAGAGACGCTTCGCAGCACCTGGCGCTTGTTTACCTGGAAATGCAGGAAGCGGTCGCGCAGCACCATCTGTTGGAGTTCGAGGCGCCGGTCGTCACGTTTCTTTAGATTCTCCTTGCAGCGCTCTAACACTTGCGTGAACTGCAGCGAGAGTTCCGCGCGCAGAAACTTTATCAGTCCCACCCGGCACAACAAATCCAACCTCAAATCGTCAGTGGCGCGTGCCCGTCGCAACGATGCAAGCTGCAATCCCTTCAGGCACCCTTTGAACTCCGCCGGATAATCCACCTGTTGCACTGGCAGCGCATCGTTCTTGACGTGGGCGCGTCCGTAAGGAGATTCGCCGAATGTTGCTTCCTTGGGCACGCGAGCCAGTTGCTGCACGTCCCCATGTTGCTCGATCAGGTTTGTCAGATGAATGCGCGCAATTTCAGTAAATTTTGCGCTCAGGAAAATGTCAGGGCGTAGGTTGTCAACGCCAGCGACCAAGCCGTGCAGCGCAAGTTGCGGAACATAAGAAGTCAGCGTGAACTGACTCGCCACATCGCGCAACTTCGCGTGTCCAAAAAACGGCAATGGAGACATTGAGACTCAAACCTTCAAATTCATTAATTTTGTGAGCCGACTTGCGAACTTTATCACAACCACCGAGCGAAGCGGGAGAACAGAATTCTCGTCTTTTAACTTCGCGATGACCGTATAAAAGTCATTGCGCGGATTTTCTTCGCGCGCTCTCGAATTCATCTCCCGGCTGCCATTCGACCAGTCCAGGCAACTCCGCCGCGCGGTATCCCAGCGCAATTCCAAAGCGTGCCAGCACCGCATTCGAGCGATAGTCATACTCTTGCTTGTACTCGTCGCTCGGTTGGTGGTAGCTCCGGTCCATGGCTTCGCTGTTGGCCTTTACCCATGCCTCCGGATGTCCCGTGAAGTGCTCGCCCGTCTCTACTGAAAATGCCGGTACCCCCACCTTTGCGAAGCTGAAGTGATCGGAGCGATAGTACCCGCCATTTTCAGGATGCCCGGGTGCAAGAACCTTCATCTTGAAGTCCGCCGCCGTCGTTTCAAACACCTTTCTCAGCGTCGTTCGCTCATAGCCCTCTCCCTGCACCTGAGTGGGAATTCCCAGCGGCTTGATCGAGTCGAAATTTATGTCCAATGTAATGTCAGAGAGTGGAACTGGAGGATGCTTGGCCAGGTAGGCCGAGCCCCAGAGTCCCTGCTCCTCGGCCGTTACCGCGGCAAAGTACATCGAGCGCTTCGGCTTAACCGGAGAGGCCGCCACCGCCCGCGCCATCTCGATCACCATGGCCGTGCCCGTCGCATTATCCAGTGCGCCGTTGTAAATATTGTCGCCCGGCTGCTCCGGACGAATTCCCAGGTGATCGTAATGACCGGTGTAAATCACAGCCTGTTTACTGCGTTCAGGATCTGAGCCACTCACCTTGCCTATCACATTGCTGGACTCGAAGTGCCGCACTGTAGAAACCACGTGTGCGTTCACCTTCAAAGGCAACGCCACCGCCCTGAAACCCTTTGTCTGCGACGCAGCTATCAGCACATTCAAATCCTGCCCGCTCTCTGCCAGTATCGCGCGGGCCTTTTCCAGCTGTATCCAGCAGGCCAACGGTAGCTTCGGTTCTTGATCGTCAGCCAGCCCCGAGCGCTCTCCTGACCACGAACTGCGCACAACTTCCCACCCATAGCTGGCCATCTCGCTTTTATGGATCAGAATCACGCCGGCTGCGCCCATCCGCGCCGCCTGCTCGAACTTATAGGTCCAGCGCCCGTAGTAGGTCAGCGCCTTGCCGCCAAAAAACTTCGGATCGTCCGAAGGCGGCTCGTTCACCAGCATCAGTAAAACCTTACCTTTAACGTCCGCGCCCGCGTAGTCGTCCCAGCCAAACTCCGGCGCTGTGATGCCATAGCCAACAAAAACCACGCCCGCGTTCACGTCGCTGATCTCATGCTCGTCGAGGTTGAAGACCACGGCATCGTCCAGCAACTTCAACTTCAGTGTCTGCTTTGGAGTCGCCACCGACAGCGTCGTTCCCGGCTGCGTAGTCACTCCCACCATCGGAACCCTTTGGAAGTAGCCTCCGTTGTCGCCCGCCGGCTCTACTCCCGCGTCCTTGAACTGTTTTGCGATATAACTGGCCGCCAGCTCGCCGCCTTTGGTGCCCGTGCCCCGGCCTTCCAGGGCGTCACTCGAAAGGTATTTCACATCCGCGCGGATACGTGCTGCCTGCACATTCTGCAGTGCCTGCATCATTCCAGCGGGCAGCGTTCCACCTCTGCTCGCAGCCTTGTGCGCCGGGCGATGCCCGGAGCTTGCAACGCCTGCGCCCGCCAATGTCAGGCACAACGCGCCAATAATCAAAACTCTGCGCATAGTGGGTACTCCCAGTCCTGCCAATTCCAAAATGATTGCTGTGAGAGCTCATTGTAACCCGTCTGGCGCGCCCCGTTCAGCCCGGTGACTGGCCCTCAATGTAAACCGAGCTTACGCAGAATCTTTCGCGTCAGCCCGGTCAGCGGAAGTTCGAAAACCTCTTTGCACTCCACCCAGCGGCCAGCCTTCTTGCCTCTGGCACCCAAAGCCTTCAACGTGATCCTCACCACCCGTACCTCGTAGTTGGTGTCGGTAATCGAGTGCCGGAGTACGCACAGTTCCTTCGCGCCTGGGCCAGAGCTTTGCTCCGCCTCGCTTGCACTCTGCTCGTCACCTTGCGCTGGGCACTCAGGAAGCTCCCACATCCCGGCCATCTTTGCCGCATCGGCCTCCCTCTGCACCAGGTACACGCGGTGGCCCCGCTCAATCAATGCCCGCATCGTCCGCACTCGCTTGCGAACCGCTCTGAGTTTGGGTATCCCCGCTCCCGGAGCGCGGCACCAGTGCAGCACAGGGCAGATCTCACACTTCGGACCCTGCGGTGTGCAGACCGTTGCCCCCAGTTCCATCATCGCCTGATTCCAATCCCCGGGGTGACGGCGGTCTAACAACTCCTGTGCCCGCTTCCATGCCGTGCCATCGCCGCGTGGCTCCCCATCCATGCGGCTCAACACCCGCTCCACGTTTCCGTCCACCACAGCCACCGGCTCGCCGTAGGCAATGCTCGCGATTGCCGCCGCCGTATAGCGCCCAACTCCAGGCAGTTTCCGCAACTTCTCCGCCTCGTGCGGAATCACTCCGCTGAGTTCGTTTGCCACCGCTTGAGCCGCCCGGTGCAGCATACGCGCCCGACGGTAATAGCCCAGCCCGCTCCACAGCGCCAGCACTCGCTCCTCCGCAGCCTTCGCCAGCGCCTCAACCGTCGGGAAGGCGTCCAGAAAATGGCGATAGTGCTCCAGCACCGCCGCCACCCGCGTCTGTTGCAGCATGATTTCCGAGACCCAAACCCGGTAGGCATCTCGATCCTGTCGCCAGGGAAGTTTGCGGCTGTGTTCCGCGTACCAGGCCAGCAGCGATGCCTGCAGTGTGCCGCGACCGCCGGGTTCATTCGTATTTCTCATCGGTGAGCCGATTGTAACAACCATACTCGGCCTTGCGCTTCGGCATTCCCGCTCGCCCCTTTCCCTGTGTTCTTGCTAATTTGGCTTTGCGGTCTGAGCCGCTTTATGTTCTGATTCTTGATATGAAAACCAAATTGACCACAGCCGTTACTCTCCTGGTCGCCGGGCTTGGGCTGCTTGGCAGTGCTTTGGCCCAGCAGGCTCCCGCGGCAAATCCGGCGAATACTGCGCCTTCCACATCAGCTTCCTCTGAACTCAAAACCGATAAAGAAAAAGCCAGCTACGCCATCGGCATGAACGTCGGCGCCAATATCGGTAAGGGTTTGGAACGTGAAGGTATCGAACTTGACCAAGCCATGTTCTTTCGCGGAATGAAGGATGCTCTTGTCGGCGACAAGCTCCTGATGACCGACGATGAGGCGAAGGCTGCTTTTACCGCATACCAGAAAGAAGCGCACGAAAAGCAGGAAGCCAAGATGAAAGTCCTCGGCGAGCAAAACAAGAAAGCTGGAGAGGCATTCCTCGCTGCCAACAAGTCCAAGGAGGGAGTTGTAACTCTCCCCAGCGGATTGCAGTACAAGATTGAAAAGCAGGGCAAAGGCCCCAAGCCGGTTTCTTCCGATACCGTCGAATGCGATTATCGCGGCACCCTCATCGACGGCAAGGAGTTCGACAGCTCTTACAAGCGCGGAAAGTCTTTAAGCATCCCCGTCACTGGAGTCATCAAGGGTTGGACCGAAGTGCTCCAGCTTATGCCCGTCGGCTCCAAGTATCAGGTCTTTGTCCCCTCTGATCTCGCCTATGGTGCGCGTGGCCCCGCTGAAATCGGCCCAGACGCAACCCTGATCTTCGAAATCGAATTGCTCTCCATCCAGCCCAAGCCAGCTCCAGCCGCTGCTCCGGCCAAGCCAACTCCGGCCAAGCCGGCTGCCAAGCCAGCTCCGGCCGCCACTGCACCTGCAAAATCGCAGACCCCGGCAAAGTAACAATCGCCTCGCAGCAAAAACAGAGCCCGCCATCTTCCGTGGCGGGCTCTCTTCTTCAACTCGCTTTCCGCTACTTCCCAATCTCCACGAACTCAAAGCGCTCCAACTGCGCTTCAAAGGGAATCGAGAACTGCTTCTCGATCTTCTCGCGATAAGTCGGTCCCGAATTATAGGTGCAGAACGGATACAGCTTCCCATCCGGCGCCGCGTAATGAATCACGCACCGCTTCACACGCTCGATGTCGTAGTTGTAGTTGTCCTGGAAGTGCATCCCGGCCACCAGCAACGTGCGATAGGTGAAGGTGCCGTCCATGCCGTCCCGGCCCAACTTCTTGTTCGTCATCCCTTGGATCGTGTTGAGGAACTTCTCGAAAGTCAATCCCTCCGGTGCAAGGTCGGCCTTAAAGTGCTTCTTCAACTCCATCCAGCCCTTCGCTCCGTTGTAGTACTTCTTCAGTCCGTCAAAGGACTTGCGCGACAGCATTTCGATGTCCTGCAGCATCGCTGGAATGTCCACAAACTGCGTCACCGGCACTGCCTTGCGCGACTTCTCGTCCACAAACATATACGTACCCAACGAGCAGTGCGGGTGGCTTGAGATTGTCGGCACGCCGCGATGTTCGACCGCCGCAATCAACTTGCTGAAGGGTGTAATCGCTGAGAGAGGGAACCAGTCGTTGTACTTGTCGAACATTCCCGTCTGGTCACTCAAGGCAAAGGCCAGGTCGGTTAGCGTGAAGCGCTTTGCTTCCAGTTCCTTCTTCGAGATGCGGCCCGTAAACGCCACCGGCTGGAAGCTGATGCCGCTAACCGTATCCACGTTGTCGATAGCCACCTTCAGGATGTCGCCGAGTTGATGATCGTTCAGCCCCTTGACGATGGTGGGCACAAAGACGATCTTCATCCCCGCCTTGCGGCAGTTCTCAATGCACTGCATCTTCTTCTCGAGCAGCGCTTCGCCGCGCGTCTTCATGTAGATGTCGTCGCTCACGCCGTCAAATTGCAGGTACAACGTTGCCAGTCCCGCTTCCTTGCACTTCTGCGCGAATTCCAGGCTGGCAGCAATCATGATTCCATTGGTCGCGGCCTGCAGATGCGTGAAGCCCATCTCACTAGCCATCTTCAGAATCTCAATAAACTTTGGATGAATCGTCGGCTCGCCGCCCGAGAACTGCACCACACGTCCGTCCACCGGGCGTTCGTTGCGCAGTGCCATCAGCATCGTACGGACCTGCTCCCCATCTGGCTCATACAGATACCCTGCGGCATTTGCGTTGGCAAAGCACACCGGACAGGTCAGGTTGCAACGGTTGGTCAGGTCAACGTTTGCCAGCGCGCTGTGCGAAGTGTGCAGCGAGCACAGTCCGCAATCGTCCGGGCATACCGCCTCTGCGCCCTTGTCAATCGCCGGATTGCTCAGCCCAGAGTTGTCGCCAAACTCCCACTCCTCCATCTTCAGATAGAGAGCAACGTCCGAGTACACGCAGTCCTTGAAGTCACCATGCTCCGGGCAGGTCTTCTCCATCATCACCCGGCCATTCTCCTCAAAAATTCTTGCCGGGATTTTGGTCGTGGTCGCGCACTCTGGACAGAGCGACACTGTGGTCTTCGGTAGTCCCTTCTGCAACTGCTGAATTGGGCCGCCGGTCAGGGTCTTTTCAGGTTGTAAAATTTTCAGGTCCGGCCGTTTTGCCGATGCAAATGGGGTGCTCAAGGCGTTCTCCGCTCAGTAATGGAATTAGTGGGATTCAAGACACTCCCGCATCTACTAGTGTGCCTGCTGACGTGAGCTGGATACAGTGGCATCGGTCACTTCCCTCGGTGAGGCCACTTTTCAGCGAAGCGCAATTCTGCGCATCCGATGGCGATTCTGGAACTTAGCTTGCACCTGCCGTGGCAACACCTTCCAGCAGCGCACAAATTTGCGAATCTGCAATCGGATGCGGAACCATCATTCGCCCCGCCCAGCACCGTATACGAGTGTCGGCCATCCGGCAGGAATAACTCCCGCCGCAGCAAATCCAAAAAATGTTGCGAAAGAAATGGAACTAAACTCACGCCAGAATGAATACCATCAGAGTGCTGAGTCGATCACATTCGGCCAGACACGAAGATCGTCCTCCCGAAACGGTGTCCGCCGGTAACCCCGGTGGACTTTTTTGTCGCAACTTCGATGGATTCTTTCTTCGACCGAGGCGAGAATCTCCCTGCCTCCGGTAGTAACTCAATCGCATATAACGAAACAGGCATCCTTGGGTGGATGCCTGTTGTATATGCAGTGAATCTTTGCAAAGCTGCTCAAACCATTGCCATAAATCTAACTTTACGGTTTCCAACGATTAACCTATCGGTCAATCGTTGCCACCGTTGGCTCTGTTGGCTCCGGCGTCGTTTCTAGCTTCTGGCCGGGTTTTGAACCCAGCGAATCCAGCGGAACAAACCCGCCGACCTCCGGAGCCTTTTCCCCCAACACGTGCTGGCGGTAGAGCGCTATCATCCGGGCGTTCTCGGCCTCCTGTTTCAGCTTTGCGTCGCGCGCCCGCAGCTTTTCTTCGCGCGCTGTTTTGGCAATGCCCTGGTCGTCGAGCGTCGTGTTGCGTCCGGCGTGTACATGTTCTTCATTCAGCGTCAGCGAGTGCTCCGCGCTCTTCAGTGCAACCTGTCTCCCGCCCGCGAATATCTCGTGCCGGCCATGTTCCTCGTACCATTTGGTCAACGTCGCCGTCATGTGCATTTTTTCGATGATGTTCCGCCATCCCACCCCCGTGTTGTATGCACAAAAGCTGATCTCGCCCTCCTGCGTTGCGTACGGAATAATGCATTGCTCGGTCCGCCGAAAATCGTAGTTGAACAAATCCTGGAACCACATTCCCGCCACGAACAGAAAGTTCCAGCGGTCTGCCCTGCGCTTCCGGACGTCTTCCAGCGTGCGATCCGGGCTCGATTTTCCGTACTTAACTTCCGCCTTCTCTGTTGCCGCAAAGGTCTTGTCGAACTTCTTGAGCAGATCGGTAAACTTGAAGTGCTTCGGCGATTGGAAGGGATCATAGTTGCGTGCCAGAGCCAGCGCCATGCCAAGGTTTGACCAGCGCGCGCTTCGTCCCGCGTCGTTCACCTTGGCTACGTCGCGAGCCACCTGTGCGGCATCGACGAACTTCGTCACCGGTACGGCCTCCTTGGTTTCCTTGTCGATCATCAGTGCCATGCCAACGCCGCAGTTCGGGTGGCAGCCGCAATTCAGCGAACCCCACTCCTTGTTCTGTCCATGCACCACGTCGGCCCAATCGCTGAAAGTGCCCATGAATGAAATCGGAAACCAGTCCCTGGCTGGCTCGCCAAGTCCGGTCTGCTTCTTCACGTCGTGCGCCAGATGGCTGAGCGTGTATCGCTGCGCCACGCGCCGCTCGTCGGTGATTGCCTCGTCGCGCCCGGTGAACGAAACTGGCTGGAAGGAGAGGAATGAAATACGCTTCGGATTATCGAGCGCGAACTGGATTATGCGTCCCACCTGTTCGTTGTTCACTCCGTTGACAATCGTTGTCACCGGAACAATCTCCACGCCTGCGCTGTGCAGGTTTTCGATCGCGCGCAGCTTCACGTCAAACAAATTACCTACTGCACGGTGCGAGTTCGCCGCATTGCCGATGCCGTCAAATTGCAGATACGCATAGCGCAGCCCAGCTTCAGCCGCCTGCCTGCAGAACTCCGGAGACTTCGCGAACTCAATTCCGTTTGTCGCCGCCTGCACCGAGTTGTAGCCGACCTTTCGGGCGTATGCCACTGCTTGCAGAAAGTGCGGCGAAAGCGTCGGTTCACCGCCGCTGAACTGCACGCTCATCTGCCGCCGCGGCTTGATCGTGATCGCGTTGTCGAGCAGCGTCTTGATTTCCTCCCAGCCGAGTTCGTGCACAAAACCAACCTGGTTGGCGTCCATGAAGCATGGATCGCACATCATGTTGCAGCGGTTCGTCAGATCGATCGTCAGCACCGATCCGCGTCCGTATTTCACCGTCGAACTGCCGTGGTTGTGAAGCTTCTCGTCGTTGTGCGCCCGCATATCGCGCCCCGGAAACGTCTCCTCCAGATGACGGAAAAACTCCACGTCCATAGCCATCACATCTTCAAAGTGGCCGTGCTTCGGGCAGTCCTTCACCATCAGAATTCTGCCTTCACGCTCGATGATTCGCGCCTTGATCTCGCCAACCTTCTCATTCAGCAAAATTTCGTACGGCAGTTTGCCGTCGATAATCTGCTTGCGGATTTCCGGTACGCACTTTGGGCACAGCGAGTCGGTTGTGCGCGGCCAGCCCAGCGGCGGCTTCGTCTTCTCGTATGACTTCAGCAGAGGCTGGTCCGCCCACTGCGGCGTGATCGAAGGCTGCGGGTGGTTGCGAATCAACCGCTCATATACTGCCCACGCACCTCTTGCCACATACGTAACGACCTTCTCGACATACTTGATTGGCTTATGCATGAACCGCTTTCTCCCTATCGGAAGCGATCCGAACTTTCCGGATCGTTCCCGTCTGTTCTCAATCGCTTCGAGTTGCCGAAATACCAAGCCAGGGCGCATGGCCGCTGCAGGACCATGCTAGGTGGCTTTCCCTGCGATCCCCAACGGGGATTCCACGAATGGCCGCATAGAGGGGTTGATTGGGGAAATATCACATCGACTGGTGATATACATCACATAGATAAATAGTTGAAAGCACGGGTGTTCCGATTTCAATTCCATCCCGCGCCTCGCATGGAACCGCAGACCTGCCGCCGCCGTATTATCTTGTACAGGCGCGGGACGAAGCTGGGTTCCGATGCCGGCAAAGAGGAGAAACCATGTATTGCGCAAGTTGCGGCAAAAACATTGGCGATCAACCAAATTTCTGTCAGTTCTGCGGAGTCCGGGTTGCACCCCTTCCGGATTTTGCACCGCTCAGCCAAAAGCGTCCCTTTGTCCGTTATAAGACTGACAAGAAAATTGGAGGCGTTTGCGGCGGCGTCGCCCGCTACTTTGACATCGACGTCACACTCGTGCGCGTACTCTGGGCGCTCTGCGTTCTACTCGGAGGCACGGGTCTAATCGCGTATATCGTTCTCTGGATCATCATGCCGCTTTATTCCGATTATTCGACCTCGCCAGCGTAAGCTTTTGCCAGAGGCACCGAGGCCGACGTCTTTCGCCGGCCTCGGTGCCTTCTCTTCGCATTTCGTCCCAGATATCCAGCTCTTCTATTTAACGAGGGCGCACGCTGGTTTACTGCGGGGTGCAGTGATCATTGGTATTCCACCCTATTGACCATCCGCCACCGTGGGCCCAGAATCAGAATGCTTTGGAATCTTCCGTGCCGCGCGTGAATCAGCTACCGCGATCCCTGACGCCGTGCCCGGCTCATTCGGACTTGCTACTCGCTCGCCTGCTCCGCGTGTTGTTTGTTTGCGCGCTGTTTTCGTTGGCCCTGTTGCTCATCGGGTGTTCAAACAAGAAGCAAACTGCGCGCCATGTTCCGCCCGCACCATCGCTCCCCGGCTACTCTGCGCCTTCCGAAGCGCAGGACAGCTACCCTACTTCACTGACATCTGTGCCCGGCATCCACGTCGATCCACGCGCCCGGATTCTCTGGAGTCAGGTTGGGTACGCCAGTTGGTATGGCCCTAATTACCACAACAAAAAAGCTGCGAACGGCGAAATCTATAACCAGAACGAAATGACCGCCGCGCACAACACCCTTCCGCTGAACTCTATCGTTCGGGTTGTCAATCTCAAAAGCAATCAGTCGACTGTGGTTCGAATCACCGATCGTGGTCCATTCGTAGGAGACCGTATCATTGATCTTTCGGCCGCCGCTGCCAAAGCCGTCAATATCTACTATCCCGGTACCGCCCCGGTTCGTCTCGAGGTACTGGAAGCTCCGCGCCCTATTGAAACCGGGGGGCGCTGGTGCGTACAGATCGGCGCATTTGCTTCGCAATCCGCCGCAATTCAGTTGAAGGAAGAACTTCAAAGCCGTTACCCCGGTTCGCAAGTGTTGCAGTTCAAAGGCCCCACGGGCTATTGGGTCCGCATCCGCGTCACGCAAGACGACAAGCAAAGAACCCGCGAAGTCTACCAGCACACCCATGTTGATGAAGGAGCCGCCTTCATGGTCCGTCTCGACTGATCCG
>Ga0364922_10312_pt1 | contig 17776 bp, 19 predicted proteins | sample ExccelJu500001D4_2_FD_206955 | JGI IMG/M metagenome (GOLD analysis project Ga0364922, IMG submission 206955) | Enriched cells from Trout Bog Lake Hypolimnion, Wisconsin, USA - BchlTB.June20.5000.01.D4 | ecosystem: Environmental > Aquatic > Freshwater > Lake > Hypolimnion/Profundal zone | place...
TTTTAGAGGTAAGAGTCATCAGATAGGTGGTTTTTTCTTAGCCCTGCACTTGTGAGCGAGCAAAAGAAAAGGCAAGCGAAGTTGCCTGTGCTCATTCTTGAAGTGCTATCTAAAGCTAATTTAACTTAGCAATTTTCGCCTGTAGCTCATGAGCCACCTCAAGAACACCTTCGTACCCAGATCGCAAATGACTGGGTAAATCAGGATCACCAATCATCGTTCCTAGCGTTTCGGTAATGCTATAGATAATTCCTTTGGCTGCGCCCACAGCAATACTCTTGCTGCTGACAGCTTCATCAATATGGTTTACCGCATCCAAGAAATAATCATGACTGGGAAGTCCATTCAATCCGATTGGCTCTCGATTCTTTTCTGGATTCATTTATCACCCTCCTTCACAACATTTGATCTGCTTTGTAGAAAAATTTGCGCGCATAAGCCAGAATCTCTTTATCACTTGGGTGATCAACTGTTTCCACGCCGACGATATTTGCAGCAATCTGTTGATCATGTTGATGGGCATGCTTAATCAACTCTAGCTTTGCTGAGCCGGGCCCTAGAATCAGAATTTCTTTTGATTCTTTCACGGCCTGCATTACTGAATGCAGATATTTAACGTCCAACGAAACCCTGCCACTGCCAACTTCATTGGCCTTATGATGCAAATGGGAGTGAGTCGATTTTGTTTTGATGATCTCTGCTTCACTGGCATCTTGACTCAGAAACATGACATGCGCCTCTTTGTGATCGATCCAAATAACCGCGTGATTGAGTGACATAAGAACCCTTTTATATTTATTGTTGGTTCTTATACCCTACTCCTTTATTGACCTCATTACAGCATTTAGGTGCTAATAAAGACCATATTCAGCCTTATGATGATCTAAATCAAATGGATTTCTCTTCGACTGACAAAAGACCTATTCTCACCCGTTACTGGATCCACAAAGGTGATCTCTTTTGCTAAGAGTTGTAATGGCTTTGAAAAATCCAAGTCATATTCTTGATAAGGGGTTAGTACTGGATAAATCTGGTCGAACTTAATCGCAATACCTAAGGCATTAAGATGGCAGCGCAGTTGATGCTTCTTACCGCTTCCGGGAGTTAATCGATATTTAGCCCAAGGCTTGACCACTTCAATCAACTCTATATAAGTATCTGCATTAGGTTCGCCAGCCACCTCCCTCATTTGCAAGAAGTGTTCAGACTCTTCTAGTCGACTCTGATACATCATTGGCAGTTTTGCAGACAACTCTTCTGAATATGGCGCTATCACTTCATATACTTTGGTCACAGCTCGATCCCGAAAAAGATTCTGGTAATGCGCCCGCTCATTGGGTTGGATACAAAAAATCACTAGTCCAGCAGTATCTCGATCAATACGATGAATCGGACTTAAGTGCTGTAGGCCTGTCTTTTTCTTTAGTCGATTGAGTAAGGTTTGATGCAAATACAGGCCACTCGGTGTCACTGGCAAGAAGTGGGGTTTATCTGCCACCAGAATATGTTCGTCCTGATAGAGAATCTCCTCTTCGAAAGGAATCTCGGGCTCACGTGCCAAGCGCCTGAAATAGAGTAAATGGGCATTGGGTTGATAAGCGTCGCTAGCTGCTACTGGTTGACCATCTGCAGTCATCACCAGGCCTTCGCTAAAGCGAGCACCCCACTCGCTAGGTTCAATATGAGGGAAATTGGCTATAAAGAAATCCAGGAGAGTTGGATAAGACTCGCTAGCCGGCAAATACACACGCGATGAAGAGACCCCTTCAGAATTAACTTGCATGTAAAGCGCCCCGAACCGACTAGCTATTGATAGTGGGCTATTTTAAAGCAAGCGCTTGTTTTATTTGACTGCCTGGCCAAATACCGGCTCACGCCTCTCTAAAAATGCAGTAATCCCCTCGCGGTAGTCACTACCCATGTAAACATTCTTGCGCAAAGATTGCAGGTGCTCGAATACTGCTGGGTTCATCACTGCAGCATCTGAGAGCATTTGCGCTTGGGCTTTTAAGACTGAATTGGCTTGTGGTGAACGTGACGCAATCGTTCTGGCCATTTGATAGGTTTTGTTTTCTAGCTCACCGGAGACGTAGAGGTGATTCAAGATACCAATTTGTAATGCGCGGTCGGCACCAATCGGATCAGCAGTAAGGAACATCTCTTTGACAACATTCAGAGGCATTCTGGACATGAAATGCAAAATTCCACTGGCCGTATAAGGCAGACCCAGTTTTGCAGGGGTAATTGCAAAGGTAGAGTCGTGATCACCAATCGCAATATCGCAACTCATAATGAGATCAGTTGAGGCACCCCAAACAGAACCATCAACCATCGCAATCACAGGCGCTCTAAATGCGCGGATAGATTTCAGCAGAACCATGACTGGATCATCCGCCGGCAATGGATCACGCTCTGAGCGTGGCAACTCCATCACATCATGGCCTGCAGACCAGACTTTATTCTTTTGATCTGATCTGAGCACCAATACCCGGACATCCTCTTTGCCAAATACTTCAAGGGCATGGTGCATCTCTTCGATGAGGCACTCACTGAGCGCATTACGCTTCTCATAATGATTAAAGCGAATGGTTGCTATCAGATCCGCTTGTTCAGTTTTAATGTATTGATAATTCAATTGAAGTCTCTTCCCTAGTAATGCTTTATGCAGCGATCATGATGTCGCCGAGCTCCATCTTTTCCCACCAAATAAAGGGCAAAAGATAGAGTGGCTCACCCTGAGATTGCAAGATCTCCAGAGCGCCATCGTTGGTTTTGTTCGCCTCATACTTACCGGGTAGCAAAGACTTATTGCCGTTATCTGTGCCGTCATTTCGACGCATTCTGGCTGTGATATTTCTGGTGACATAGACTTGCATATATCCTCCGATGTTTAAAGTGCCGACTGAATATGATTGCGAACCACTGGGTAAATCTGAGCTTCCCAGCGCTTACCGTTAAATACGCCGTAGTGACCTACGCCTGCTTGTAAGTGATGGGATTTTCGATAGCCCGCTAAGCCATTGCACATGTCTTGCGCAGCCAAGGTTTGACCGATGCCACAAATATCATCCTTCTCACCTTCTACCGTGAGCAAAAAGGTTTTTTTGATGGCTTTAGGGTTCACGGGGCGTCCACGATACGTTAACGTGCCATTGGGTAAATCGCACTCTTGAAATACTTTTCGAATTGTCTCTAAATAGAATGGGGCAGATAAATCCATGATGGCGAAGTACTCTTCATAGAATTCATGAATGGCATCGGCTTTTTCGGTGTCGCCATTGACCCGATACTCATAGAGTTTTCTAAATGACTCAGCATGGCGATCTGGGTTCATGCTCATAAACGCCATCAGCTGTAAGAAGCCTGGGTACACTCTGCGCCCTGTGCCATTAAATTGGCTCGGGATGACACCAATCAACTTCTCTTCAAACCAGGTAATGGGCTTGCTGGTCGCTAACTCATTCACCTTGGTTGGACTCATACGCACATCAAGCGGTCCCGCCATCAGCGTCATGCTAGCTGGCACGTAAGGGCTTTTGTCTTCAGACATTACTGCTGTAGCAGCCAGGCAAGCAACTGTCGGTTGGCATACCCCCATGAGGTGGGTATCCGGACCAATGACTTGCAAGAGGTTGATGATGTGCTCTACATAAGAATCAAAATCAAAGTCGCCGCAGCTCAGAGGAATATCACGAATATTGAGCCAATCCGTCACATAGACTTCATGGTCTTTTAATAATGTTTTAATGGTGCCAGCCAAGAGCGTGGCGAAGTGACCTGACATCGGGGCAACCAATAAAATCTTAGGCTGCCCTGCTATGCCCTCTTTTGTAAATCTCACCAAATGACAAAAATGTGTCGAGTAGACCAACTCTTCATGCACAAGCTGCTCGGCCCCTAGAGAATCAACAATGGATTTGATTTTAAAATCAGGTCTTGAGTGCGTAAAACCTAACAGCGATATCTGCTCGTAATGCGCCGCTAAGCGTTGCATTGGATTGAGCGAAAAATTACCAAACCAGTTTTTAGAAACGCGTTCAGAAGCGCTTGCAAAAAGGCGTACTGGATCATGCAAGTTGGCAAAGGTTTGGTATGCCCGATACATCATTCAGATTCCCTGCTTTCGATATGGCGTAAGGCGCGTTCTGAGTCCTTTAGCGCAGGATCAAATACTCGACTGAGAGAAACATCATTAGCCACAATGGCAGCCGTTTGAGCGGTCCTTGCTGCCACGATAGAGAGGTGCACAAATCCAGATACATTGAATATCTTCAATAAATCCTGAGCACTTTGATCGTCAGCATTGATCTCACCAGACTCCATTTTCTCGAACAGCTTGCGATAGTATTGGCGCATGCCATCAACTTCATCCGCTAAGCCAATAATTCTTTGAAACAGCAGGGCAAAATCAGATGCCAATGGCTTATCCAATTTAATTTTGGTCACTTCCATGGCGTTACCCCGGGTACATCTGTTGGTCCATTGCTCACGGAAACCGTACCAAAATCTGCTGGACCCACAATCTCGAGATACTCCATATCTGGTGAGTAGTCAAAGAGGTAGTGAGTAATGCCAGGCATTTGATGCACCACATCACCAGCCTCGACCAGCGTTGGCTTATCCTCATACATAAAGCGCGCCCAACCTTTGGTCATGATGACAATCTGAAACTCAGCAACGTGATAGTGCCAGCCAGTACCATCTTCAGGAGGCATATTGGCTTTGACTAAATGGGCAATTACTTTTCCACGGGTAGCTTTCGCTACGCCAAGATCACGGTAGAGGAAAAAGTCTCGCAGACCACCCGGAAGAAACTGGGTGTCGCCTGGTTTTACATGAGAAAAATCAGTATCACTAACAAATTTTACGGGTGCATTCATGATTAAAACTCCACTTCAAGTTCTTCAATGTCATCGGGTTCTTCAAGGGCGCCCATCACCCACTCCTTCATCTCTGGCAGCGCCATGATGTGCTCGCAATATTTCTGTGAAGCAGCATCAAGGTCGATGTTGTAAGTCAGGAATCTTGTGACGACTGGCGCAAACATGGCGTCAGCCAAAGTAGGAGATTTGCCAAATAAGAATGGGCCGCCATACGTTTTGAGGCAGTCTTGCCAAATCACCAAAATACGATTGATGTCAATTTGGGCTTTTGACCACACTTTGAATGACTCGAACTTGGCCTTGATATTCATCGGCAAGGAAGCTCTTAAGGCAGAGAAGCCTGAATGCATCTCTCCGCAGATCGAGCGGCAGTAAGCCCTTGCCACTGGATCGCTTGGCAATAAGTGGGCCTTAGGTTTGTGTTCGTTGAGATATTCGCCAATTGCCAAGGTATCCCAGACCTTGCATCCATCATGATCTAAGCGTGGCACCAAGATCGACGGGGATAGCAAGAGTAGTTCTGCGCGGTTATCCACATCGTCCGGAGCTACTTGCACTTCCTGAAATGCTAGCCCTGAAAATTTGAGCATCAACCAGCCGCGCAGCGACCATGAGGAGTAGTTCTTGCTGCTAATCGTCAGGGTAGTGTGCTTGGGCATATCAACTCTCTCTTTGGCTTAACTACAACTTATTCCTTCTAAAAGTGATGAATTTGCCCCCATGCCCTATTTCAGACCGGTTTTACCCAAATTTGGGCTTAAGCCGGTTTTACGCACTATTAATGGGCGTACGCAATGTCTATATTTGGTGCGCAAGCATAGACTTTGAAGCATGTCTATACACGCCGCCCTCCACCACGTTACCGAATATCAATATGACCGCCCAGTCAAACTGGGCCCGCAGGTGGTTCGCCTGCGACCCGCCCCGCACTGCCGAAGTCATATCCTTTCTTACTCACTCAAAATTGAGCCAGAAGGTCACTTTATTAACTGGCAGCAAGATCCGTACGCAAACTACCAAGCACGCTTGGTGTTTCACGAGCCAACGACGCATTTCAAGGTCACAGTGGATTTGGTTACCGAGATGGCGGTGTACAACCCATTTGATTTCTTCTTAGAGCCTGATGCGGAAAACTATCCCTTCACCTATAGCTCTGATCTTAAAAAAGAATTGCGGCCTTACCTGGGCAGAATGCGCAATGCGACTTTAAACAAATATTTCAGAACGATTGATCGTAGTGAAATGCGCACGATTGATTTTCTAGTCAAACTCAACCAACAAGTTCAAAGCGATATTAACTACACCATTCGCATGGAACCTGGCGTGCAAACTCCAGATGAGACTTTAGATTTGCGCAGTGGTTCATGCCGAGATTCTGCATGGCTCATGGTGAACTTGTTGCGACTGTGTGGTTTAGCATCGCGTTTTGTTTCTGGTTATTTGATTCAGCTCAAGCCGGACGTCAAAGCATTAGATGGTCCTAGCGGTACCGAAGTTGACTTCACTGACCTGCATGCCTGGTGCGAAGTGTATTTGCCGGGTGCGGGTTGGATTGGCTTAGACCCGACTTCTGGTTTATTCGCTGGCGAAGGCCACATCCCTGTGGCTTGCACACCCGAACCATCGGGCGCCGCACCGATTGAAGGTGGTGTAGATGAGTGTGAAGTGGAATTTGCACACACGATGGAAGTAACGCGTATTTATGAATCACCTCGCGTTACTAAGCCTTACACCGAAGAGCAATGGCAAGACATTTTGGATCTTGGCAATAAGGTCGATAAAGAATTGCAAGATGGTGATGTACGCCTCACCATGGGTGGCGAGCCTACCTTTGTATCGATTAATGGTCGCGATGAGCGTGAGTGGAATGTGGATGCGCTTGGACCTACCAAGCGTGCTTATGCAACTGACTTGGTAGATAAGCTTCGTAAAGAATATGGTGATGGTGGCTTCCTCCACTTTGGGCAAGGCAAGTGGTATCCAGGAGAGCAATTGCCTCGTTGGGCGCTATCGATTTACTGGAGAGCCGATGGCAATCCCATTTGGTCTAACCCTGCATTGTTTGCCAATGAGTCTAGCCCTATCCAGTACACCAGCAAGGATGCTGATAAGTTCATTCACACCCTCTCTAGAAATTTAGGCTTAGCAGATAAATTTATTGAGCCTGCTTATGAGGACGTGTTTTATTACCTCTGGCGAGAATCCAAACTCCCTGTCAATGTGGATCCGTTTAAGTCCAATCTCGAAGATGAGATGGAGCGCACACGCCTCAAACGCGTCTTCACACAAAAACTGGATTCAGTGATTGGTTATGTGCTCCCAATTGAAGCCAGTCATGGCCAAAGCTACTTAGATACCCAATGGAAGACAGGTCCATGGCTTTATCGCGACGACCGTCTCTATCTTTTACCTGGCGATTCCCCGATGGGCTATCGCTTGCCACTGGACTCCCTCCCATGGGCAAATAAGGCTGACTATCCTTATCTGATTGAAGAAGATCCTTTTGCACCGAGAGCGCCATTACCCAGTAGCGCCCCGATACTCAGGCAATATCAGAATGTCGGCAAAGGAGGTTCTAACTCTACCTTTAGTAGCAGTCCCACTTCTAGCAAGGGCACCATCTGGAGCCAATCACAAGAAGTGCGTCAGCCTCAACGTCAAGAGTCTGCTGCTTGGATTACCAGAACTGCACTGTGCGTTGAAACACGCGATCCAATGCGCTCTAACGGACCTAAAGCAGAAACTGAGCACGGCGGGAAAAATGGTGCGCTCTATGTCTTCATGCCACCATTGGCACGTCTTGAGGATTACCTTAATCTCTTGCATGCGGTAGAAGCTACTGCGGAAGAATTAAAGTTCCAAATTGTTCTTGAGGGATATCCTCCGCCACGCGATCCAAGACTCAAACTCTTACAAGTGACGCCTGATCCAGGTGTAATCGAGGTCAACATTCATCCAGCGCATAACTGGAATGAATTAGTGAACCACACCGAGTTTTTATACCAAGCAGCTTTTGAATCTCGCTTATCTGCTGAAAAGTTTATGGCTGATGGACGCCATACAGGCACTGGCGGTGGTAATCACTTTGTGATGGGTGGTGCCACACCAATTGACAGTCCATTCTTACGTCGTCCAGAGTTATTGGCTAGCCTGATTCTCTACTGGCATAACCATCCAAGCTTGAGCTATCTCTTTAGCGGTATGTTCATTGGCCCTACTAGCCAGGCTCCGCGGGTTGATGAGGCTAGAAATGATCAGCTCTATGAACTAGAAATTGCCCTCAAAGAGATTCATGAGAATCGCAAGAAGTATGGTCAAAGCATGCCACCGTGGCTGGTGGATCGCACTTTACGCAACATCTTGATTGATGTGACCGGCAATACCCATCGCAGCGAGTTCTGTATCGATAAAATGTACTCGCCCGATAGTCAAACAGGTCGCTTAGGCTTATTGGAATTGCGCGCCTTTGAAATGCCACCGCATGCACAAATGAGTATCGTGCAGCAGTTATTGATTCGGGCGCTGATTGCGCGCTTCTGGGATGAGCCTTACCTTGCTCCTGCCACCCGCTGGGGAACAGAACTGCATGACCGCTGCCTCTTGCCAACTTTTATCAAGATGGACTTTGCAGATGTTATCGAAGAGATGCAAATCCATGGCTATGAGTTCAAGGCAGAATGGTTTGATCCACATCTCGAGTTCCGCTTTCCATTGATTGGTCAAGTACAAACTATGGGTACAGAAATTACTTTGCGCAATGCACTAGAACCATGGCATGTCATGGGCGAAGAAAATTCTGTTGGCGGCACTGCACGGTATGTCGATTCCTCACTGGAAAGAATTGAAATTCGGGTAACGGGTTTAAATCAAAGTCGCTATACAGTGACCTGTAATGGTGAGCCATTACCTCTGCAGCCAACTGGTATTGCTGGTGAATACATTGCGGGCGTGCGCTACAAAGCCTGGAACCCGCCATCCAGCTTGCATCCCAGCATTGGCGTGCACGTGCCCTTGATTTTCGACATTGTCGATACTTGGATGAAGCGCTCAATTGGAGGTTGTCAGTACCACGTCGCCCACCCTGGTGGTCGCAACTACGATAACTTCCCAATCAATGCCTTTGAGGCTGAAAGTAGGCGCTTATCCCGCTTCTTCCGCATGGGTCATACCCCTGGCCCGATGAAGGATATTCAGCCAAATATTGGACTGCAAGTGAGTCGTGAGTTCCCATTCACGCTTGATATGCGTCAATGAGACAATAGGGTGTGGACTCATCACAAGCCGAACCGTTGAATGCTAGCCTAGCCTCATCTCTTTTAGATGAGATCAGTCGCCTATCGCCTAAAGCCGAAGAAGGTCATTTTGACGAGTTGCGCGGTAATGCAGAGGGACTACTTGCTCATTGGAAAACCTTTTTTGAGCAACTAGAGCCCACAGGTCTTGCCGACTTAGATCAGCGCACCCAAGAACTCAACCGACAAGTTCGAGACAACGGCATTACTTATAACGTGTATGCCGATGAATATGGCCCACAAAGACCTTGGTCGGTAGACTTATTCCCACTCATCATCACAACTGATGCTTGGCAAGAGATTGAATGTGGCATCTTGCAACGCGCTCGCCTACTTGAAGCCATCATCACTGATGCCTATGGCCCGCAGAATTTACTCAAACAAGGTTTGATACCGCCAGCGCTAGTCCAAGGGCATCCTGGTTATCTACGTGCCATGCATGGTGTCAATCCCGCCGGCAAAAAACATCTACACATTATTGCTTTTGATTTGGCAAGAGCCCCAGATGGGAAGTGGTCAGTTATTTCTCAACGCACCCAAGCGCCATCTGGTCTTGGCTATCTCTTAGAGAACCGCAACCTGATTGCGCGGCAATTTCCAAAATCGTATGAGTCAATGCACATTGCGCCATTGGCCAATGCCTACCGAGACCTGATTGATACTTTGAAGTCACAAAGTCCGGCGGGCAGTAATACACACATCGCCCTACTCACGCCCGGACCTTATAACGAAACCTACTTTGAGCATGCTTACCTTGCTCGCTACTTGGGCCTGACCCTCGTAGAGGGTGGCGATCTTACTGTTCGCGATCAACATGTATTTCTCAAAACTGTACGCGGCTTAGAGCCAGTCCATGTTTTATTAAAACGTTTAGATGATGAGTTCTTAGATCCTTTAGAGCTGCGTTCGGATTCAACGCTAGGCATACCAGGACTACTACAGGCCATTCGTGCAGGCAATGTGATTATGGCCAATGCGCCAGGATCAGCATTTTTAGAGTCACCTGCTTTGTTGGGATTTTTACCCGCCATTAGCGAATATCTACTCGATGAAAAAATCCAACTACCAGCAATGGATACTTGGTGGTGTGGCGAGCGTGCAGCATTAGAAGCGGCTATACCAAACCTAGGCCACAGTGCTATCAAGCCAACCTACCCCCAGTCTTTTGGTCATGAGAGCTATGAGTCCACATTGGGCGGAAACTTAAATCAAGCTCAACTTGATGAATGGGTCGGAAAAATCACCCGTCAGCCAGATGAGCATACGGTTCAGACTTATATTCCATTGGCGCAAATGCCTACTTGGCTAAATGCTTTTAATATCAATGACGCTTCATTGATTGAACCCCACTCTTATATGTTACGTGTCTTTGCTTTAAGTAATGGCCTTGATAGTTGGCAAGTTCTACCAGGTGGTTTGGCGCGCATCTCCACAAATGACTCTGGCATCGCCTCGATGCAAAGGGGCGGGAGCAGTGCAGATGTTTGGGTCCAGAGGACTGCTAGCAACCAAACGACTGATTCTGCGCCACAGCAAGTTCAGCATTCTAAATATGCAGTTCGTAAACGCCTAGTGACCAGCCGTGCTGCGGAAAACCTGTACTGGTTTGGCCGCTATACCGAGCGCAGTGAAAATATTCTGCGACTTGCTAAGTTGTATCTTGAAAATATCAATAGCGAATATATCCCATCAAAAGCCATGTGGATTTGGCTCGAGAAGCTCTGTGAGCAATATGGCTTAGTTCCTGAGGGCGTACCCACCAATCATGATCATGAAGAAGCGCGGCACAGAATTTATGAAAGAACACTGATTGATAGCTTGAGTAGTCTTGATCACGCCACCAGCGTTGGCTTTAATCTGAGCGCCATGAAACGTACCGCCTCAAATGTCCGAGAGCGGCTCTCTCCCGAACAATGGAGCACTATCAATCACTGTATTGAAAACTTTCAAGCTGATTGCCATAAAGCTACTGCCTACCAAGATTTTTCCTCTTCACTTGCTATCGAGGCGCTCACGAGCGCGAGTCAGGCTCTGGCTGCTATCACGGGCGCACAAACTGACCGCATGACACGCGACGATGGCTGGCAACTCCTTGCCATTGGTCGTCATATTGAGCGCCTGTCCTTTTTGACAACTGCCCTCGATTTAGCGATCACCTCCGGCCTTCTCTTTAACCCTAAAGCAGATGACTCGGGCTATATCGCCCTACTGACATTATTTGATAGCACCATTACCTTCCATGCGCAGCACCAACAGAGCCGTGAAATTGGTGCACTAGTAGATCTTCTCGTCATGGATGATGAAAATCCACGTTCCTTGGCTTGGGTTAGTAAAGCACTGAGGTCTAGACTCTCAAAACTAGCAGGTACAGAACGTGATGCCCCCGATGAGCTCACGCGTAGCGTCACCAATCTTCAGGATTACTCTTTAGACCTCCTGATTGCCGTCAATGCAAATAACGATCTCCAGAATTTAAGAAGTTGTCTCGCCAATTGCTCGCAGGCAGCATGGAATGTTTCTGATGAAATCAGTGCGCGTTATTTCAACCTCATTCACCATAATGAATATAGCGTTCAGACTTAAGGCCCTGTAATCATGTTGCTTGAGATCATTCACGATACCCACTACTCCTACGATCCCAATGTTGAGATCGCTCAGCACTTTACGCATCTCAAGCCAGCTGCCACGGGAACGCAGGCAGTCATTAGGACTAATGTCCTCATTGATCCCAAACCCGCTTGGCAAGAAGAGCGGGTAGATAGCTATGGCAACATTTGCACCTTCTTCTCACTACAAAATCGGCATAGTGAACTATTCATTTCTGCAAAATCTATTGTAGATACGGGTCAAGACCAACAGCATGGCCCCAAGCCTTCTGAAACTCCGCGCTGGGAAGATGTACGTGAGTATTTTCGGTACCACTCCAATACGCACTGGGACCCTGCTTCAGAGTTTTTATTCACCTCTCCGTTTGTCACCTTGCGGCAGGAGTTTGTGGAGTTTGCTAGATCCAGTTTCACCAATAACAAGCCAATCTTAGTCGCTGCTGCCGAACTGACAGAGCGTATCTATAAAGAGTTTCATTACGTTAGTAAAAGCACAGATATCGATACTCCCGCTCATGAGGCGCTCGCTAAGCGTGAAGGTGTCTGCCAAGATTTTGCTCATATCCTCATTGCATCAATACGCAGCATTGGTCTACCAGCTAAATACGTGAGCGGCTACATCCTAACTAACCCACCCCCCGGTCAGCCGCGTTTGATTGGCAGCGATGCTTCACACGCTTGGGTATCTATCTATATTCCACAAAGCAATGCTGATGGCACTCTATCTCAAGGGTTCTGGTGCGATCTTGACCCCACCAATAATCGCTGGGGTTATGGCTCTCCTGGTGAGGACTATATTCATCTGGCGCAAGGCAGGGATTACTCAGACGTATCACCGGTGCGTGGAGTGATTCATGGCGGCGCAGACCATGTCATGAAGGTAGCGGTTACTGTTCAGCCCACCGAATAAAGTAGTAAGCTTCTAGCTTTACTAGCCTTATCACTCATGTTTGATCTTTCCCTTTTCGACTTAAGCCTACTTGCCGCATGCGCCCTGCTTGCGGGTCTGATTGACGCGATCATGGGTGGCGGAGGGATGATTCAGGTGCCAGCACTCTTTTCTGTATTGCCAGGTATGGTGCCAGCCAGCCTTCTAGGGGTCAATAAGATTGCCTCGATCATCGGTACCGCTGGCTCAGCAATGCAATACACTCGCGCTAATAAGAGCCCATGGAAGCTGGTGATGATTTCTTCAACGGCTGCCTTTTTAGCATCTGTTGGCGGCGCCTACCTCGTTACCCAAATACCAAACCAATGGCTACGCAGTGCCCTACCATTCTTCTTGGTCGCCTTGCTCATCTTTAATATCAAATCCAATGCTGGCCTCATTCATGAGCCTCGCCATAAACATCACAAGCAAAATGCGATCGCATCTGCGGGCGCTGGCGTCATTGGTTTTTATGATGGCTTTCTTGGGCCTGGTGCTGGCGCCTTTTATAAGCTCTTTTATACAAGAGTCTTAGGCTTTGACTTCTTACGCTCCGCAGCCCCTTCGAAGTTTTTAAACATCGCATCTAATCTGGGTGCTTTGTGTGTCTTCTTCTATATGGGTTTTATTGACTGGAGACTCGGTATCTTCATGGCTATAGCCAATTTTGCCGGTGGTCAGATTGGCAGCAAGATTGCCATTAAGCATGGCAATAGCTTTATTCGCAAGGCCTTCTTTATTTCTGTAACGGCCTTAACCATCAAAACCTTCTATGACGCATTTCTAAAGTAAATGTTATTAGCCTTTTTCTCCGCCCTACTCCTGACTGTTTATGCTGTCATTCGCTACATTGTTTCTAGCTCGGGAGTCAGGTATCTCGTGGATACCTACGGCATGGATAAACAGAAGTTAGGCAAACTAAAATACAAAGAGATTGCCACTCTTAGAAAAAACATCAATCAACTCCGAAAACAGAATGATGCTTTTTCTCTTGAAGAGCTTGTTAGAAAATATCGGCCTTAATGGGTTTCTGAGGGCTTTGAAAAGAAGCTTTCTTTAAACCACAGCGCTACAGTGACTAATCCAATCATGATTGGCACTTCAACCAAAGGCCCGATAACAGCCGCAAAGGCCGCCCCAGAGTTGATTCCAAATACTGCAATTGCTACGGCAATCGCCAACTCAAAGTTATTGCTTGATGCTGTAAAGGATAAGGTGCAGCAACGCTTGTAATCAATTCCCATTCTCCCTGTGACAAAGAAAGTCAGCAGGAACATGATGAGGAAAAAGACTAGGAGTGGAACGGCAATCGTCACTACATCCATTGGCAAGGACAGTATGAGATTTCCTTTGAGGCTGAACATCACCACAATAGTAAATAGCAAAGAGATCAAAGTAATTTTGCCAATGCGCGGAACAAAATGCTCGTGATACCAGTCTTTAGTAACAAATTTAAGCATCACTACCCGAGTCAAGATACCTGCAATACAAGGTATGCCAAGGTAGATAAAGACGCTTTGGGCAATTTGACCCATGCCCACACTGACATTCGAGCCAGCCAAACCAAAATAGGGTGGTAAGACGTTTAGGAAAAAATAGGCGTAAACGCTAAAAAATAAAACTTGGAAAATAGCATTAAAGGCTACCAAGCCAGCCGCATACTCGGTAGAGCCTTTTGCTAGATCATTCCAAACAATCACCATGGCAATGCAAGGTGCGATGCCAATCAGAATTAGGCCGGCCATGTACTCAGGCAGATCTGGCACAAAGGTAATCGCCAGAAAGAACATCAGGACTGGAGCAATAATCCAATTCATCAAGAAGGCAATTCCAAAGATACGCTTATCTTTAAATACATCTGGCAAGTCTTCGTAACGCACCTTCGCAAAAGGTGGGTACATCATCAAGATCAAACCAATCGCAATAGGAATATTGGTGGTGCCGACCTGAAAGGAATTAATAAAACCCTCCACCCCAGGATAGAAGTAGCCAAGACCAATACCCAAGGCCATGGCGGCGAAGATCCAGACCGTCAAATAACGATCTAGAAATGACAGTTTTTTAGTAAGTGAACTCATGCTTTTATGTGGATCTCTTTTAAACTCATTGAATCTAATTTGTCTAATGGCATATCTGCCATCAAATCGATGCGCTTTTTAAGGCCAATCATGACATCCCTAAATGCCCTACGCTTTTCTTCATCGCCACCCTGAACTTGTGATGGATCAGGAAATCCCCAGTGGGCTGTAGCTGGCTTACCTGGCCAAAATGGACAAACCTCACCTGCCGCGTTATCGCACACCGTGATGATGAAATCCATCTCTGGCGCACCTGGCAAACCATACTCATCCCAACTCTTACTTCTGAGATTTTCTTCTGGGTAGCCCAACTCTTTGGCAATCTCAGAAGCAAAAGGGTTAACGGTTGCGCCTGGTGTCGAGCCAGCGGAATAACCAACAAACTTACCGCTAGCGTGAGTTGAGGCAAGCGCCTCGCCCAGGACAGATCTTGCAGAGTTATGGGTGCACAAAAAGAGGATGTTGTATTGCTTCATAGTGATTTAACCTTTTTAAGGGATTTGGTATTGGCACAAGATTTGCCACCACAACAGTTATCCAATAAGAACTCACTGAGGTCTTGAACCAACTTGGCATTAGGGCGATAGATGAGATTGCGACTCTGACGTTCCACTAGCAGTAAGTTCGCCTGAACCAATTCTTTTAAGTGAAAGCTCAAGGTGGCATTCGGAATGCCCAATTTTTCAATGATTTGACTTGGGGTCAGGCCAACATCGCCTCGCTGAACAATCAGACGAAAGACGTTAAGACGGGATTCCTGCCCTAGCGCTAGGAAAGCTGAGATAGCATCTGGATTTTTCATATTTCCAATTATATAGAAATATATATGACAAATTGATGACTGCCAATACAGCCTTTAGGGGGTCAAAAGACCCCCTTAGTAAGACTTACTGTGCTCGGTTTTTCTCAAGCTGGGCATTGACCAGCGTAACCACCTCATCAATAACGGGCAGGCTTTTGCCCTTCTGCTTGGCAATGAGTTGCACCAATTTATCCACCCGCTCGATATTCTTTGCGCCACCAAACAATGCCCTTGCTGCTGAAGAAGGGCTGCCTAATCCATTTGCTGCAGCAGCATACTTTTCAAACGGAACCAAATCCTTGGGATCAGCACCAAGAGAAATGCACAAATCTCTAACCCACGCATAGGTTGCTTCAGATTGTTTGATGTCAGAGTGAACCGCTTCTTTGATTGGACGCATTCCGGCAGCAGTGATGCACCGATAGTTTCCGGAAACCAACATGCTCCACTTAGCCAATGGCACAAATACAGAATCGAACACCTTCAACTTCACCGGCAACTCTATCTTTTCACCATCCACTTCAAATCGCACAGCTTCAATATCAGCGGCTATTTGACGCAGCATATTGGTGTGATCTTCAGACTCAAAACGAGCAGCTTTAAAGTTGGTTGGTAAACGCACCTGCAATACGTTGACGCCCTCTTCTGGAGGTCTAAAGGCTTGGGCGTCAGGACTACATAAGGTCATCAATTTTGGATCGAACTTATCCCAGACTTCAGGTGCTGTATAGCAATCACGGTAGTCGTTTGCATTCAGGCTTGGAACGCGTGCTAGATATGGTAATGGCGGCATATTCATAATCGACATGGTTGGAATATGTGCGACTGCTACCGCCTCCAATAGGGCGCGCACAGTAGGAGCGCCATATTGGGGCTCTTGCATAGCCAGCACCACCAAATCAAAGTTGGTTGGATTGACGTTTTCTGGTGTAGCCGCACTAATCTTGCCTGGCAAACCGCGGGAATCAATTTCCACCAAGCCTTCGCGACCCTTAATAGGTAAACGAACGCGCGTGCCCACAGTGTTGATCAGCTCTACTTCTGCCGGCAAACACACTAAGGTTGCGTTATGACCTGCCAAGGCTAATTTAGTAGCCAGTAAAGAACCGTAAGAGGCTCCAAAAATAAGAATATTGAAATGTTTTTTTGAATGGGTTTGCATTTAAATCAAGCCTTAAGCTGATACCCGGCTTAACTAATGTAAACCACATTAGATCAATCCAGGCTACCGCTCCCCCTGTCCTTGATACCTGAGAGATTCGTACTTAATGGATAATAAGTACTTGCTCCTTCGGTGCATCATTCAATTGAATGATGACTCTCCAGTCGGCGATTCAAATTAAGCAGTACATCTCCATTGGATACCTGAACGTTCATGGGAGTTTGCGCCTTCGGTGGAGGTTTGACCCTCTCTCTCCTGCTTGGATAAAGTATATCTGCAATGCCAAACAAACTACTGACTCACAAGTCGTAATTGACCATAGTGTTTACCCTAGATGCGCCTTATTGATGATCATACGCACCAGTAGCGGAGACTATAAACATTAAAGTCAAAATAAAAGTGAATGCACCGCTAAATCTAGAGCCTAGCATTCAAGATTACGTTGAATTACGTACTTCAAATGGCTAATGGCGTATTACTTTTTTAACTTTCCAAATGCCGCTGCCATTGCGTTGTTGATTGGCGGAGAACGTCGATCTTCTTGAGGCTTTCTGAGATCTTGAGCTCTTGGAGCCTTAGGCGTATTTGATCTATTAGGAGATCTTTGCTCTGACTTATCCCCTTGATTTGCTTTGGGGGCCTCATCAGTTAAGCACATGGTGAGTGCGATCCGTTTACGCTTCTCGTCAACCTCAAGCACTTTTACTTTGACTACCTGCCCTGCTTTGACAACGGAGTGGGGGTCTTTAACAAAGGTATTAGATAAAGCGGATATATGCACTAAGCCATCTTGATGTACACCAATATCTACGAAGGCGCCAAAGGCAGCGACGTTCGTCACAACCCCTTCTAAAATCATTTCAGATTTGAGATCGCTGATCTTCTCAATACCATCTTTAAAGGTGGCGGTTGTGAACTCAGGTCTGGGGTCACGTCCTGGCTTTTCTAATTCTTTCAGAATATCCGTGATCGTTGGCACTCCAAATTTCTCATCAGCGTATTTTTCAGGATTGAGATTTCTCAGA
>Ga0364922_10518_pt1 | contig 17676 bp, 17 predicted proteins | sample ExccelJu500001D4_2_FD_206955 | JGI IMG/M metagenome (GOLD analysis project Ga0364922, IMG submission 206955) | Enriched cells from Trout Bog Lake Hypolimnion, Wisconsin, USA - BchlTB.June20.5000.01.D4 | ecosystem: Environmental > Aquatic > Freshwater > Lake > Hypolimnion/Profundal zone | place...
GGTTTCAGCCACGGCACAGACCAGAAAGATGAAAAAGGCAAGGGGGTTCTTCATAGCGTACCACTGCCAGGGCCACGCACCTTGATGCCTGACAATGGCGTAAAGGTCGAGCGAACCGGCACAGATGGCTACGGCCATGACGGAAAGCAGCAGGGGCACTTCGTAGGCCACGGATTGAGCCACGGCTCGGGCCGCGCCTAACAGGCTCCACTTATTGTTTGAGCCCCAGCCAGCCAAGCACAGGGAAACCACGCCAAGACCAGAAAAAGCCAGGATGAGCACCAACCCGAGATTCATGGGTAACGGGTTGAATCGGCCTTCAAAAGGCATGGGAAGGAAGCAAACCGTTACTGGAGCAAACGCCAGTAGCGGTGCGGCCCAGAAGAGCATTTTATCGCCAGCAACCGGAGTTACGAGCTGCTTGCCCATGAGCTTGATAGCGTCGGCCAAGGGTTGAAGCAGACCTTGAGGGCCGACGTGGAGCGGACCGGGGCGCCTTTGCACGTAGGCGGCAACCTTGCGTTCCACCCATACAAGGATGAGGCCATTAAACCCGATGAAGGCGAACATGAGCACTAGCCACAGGATGATGCGCGCAGCCGGATGGGCGATGAACAAAAGGAAAGCGTTCATCGGTCGATCTCCGGAATGACGAGGTCAAGGCTGCCCAGAATGGATACGGCATCGGATAGCATCGTGCCCCGGGCTAGCTCAGCAAAAAGGCTCATGTTAGAGAATCCGGGGGCGCGCAGCTTGACCCGGTAGGGCTTGGGTCCGCCGTCGGAGCGGACATGGACAATGATCTTGCCCCGGGCCCCTTCCACGGCCATACTGGCCTCGCCCTTTGGCGGTTTGAAGACTCGGGCAACCTTGGCGGACACCGGGCCCTCGGGGAGACTTGAGACAGCCTGTTCGATGATGTCGCAGCTCGTCTCTAACTCGTCGAGGCGCACCCTGTAACGGGCCATTGCATCGCCTTCAGTGTAGGTCGGGATACGGAACTCGAAGCGGTTGTAAACACCGTATGGCTCGGACTTGCGGGTATCGCTGTCCACGCCCGAACCACGCAGCACTGGTCCGGTGGCCCCGTAGCGCCGGGCCACATCCACGGATAGCTCGCCAATCCCTTCGCAACGTCCGCGCAGGATCATGTTGTCCGTGACGAGGTCGCGATACATGGGCAGACGCGAGCGCAACCGCTTTACGAACTCCGTGCAGCGCTTGCTGAAATCGGCCGGCACGTCTTCGTAGACTCCGCCAATCGTAAAATAGGAATAGGTCAAGCGCGAACCAGTCACCGCCTGGAGGATGTCAAGAATCTGCTCCCGGTCATCGAAGGCGTACATGACTGGAGTGAACGCGCCCAAGTCCAAAAGGTAGGCACCCCACCACACAAGATGGGAGCTGATGCGGTTAAGCTCGGTGACAACCACCCGAATGTACTCAGCACGCTCCGGCACCTGGATGCCAACCAGGCGTTCCACGGCTCCGGCATAGGCCCAGTTCCAAGCCATGGCGTGCAAGTAGTCTACCCGGCCCATGTTGGGCATGAATTGCAGATAGGTCTTCTGCTCGGCGATCCACTCGTGCATGCGGTGGATGTAGCCGATGACGGGTTCGGCCCGTATGATGTACTCACCGTCGAGTTCCAACATGATGCGCAACACACCATGGGCCGAGGGATGCTGAGGACCCATGTTGAGGATCATCTTGTCCTGAGTGGAGCCAGGTTCGAAACGGATCGAGGAAATGTCGCCCCGCATGGTGCTGGGATCAAAGGTCTGCATGGCTACTCCTTTACCCCGGCAACTATCGCGTTTTGTGGTTCGGGCTTTTCGGCTTTTGGCGCCTCGGGCTTGGGCACCTCGGGATTAGCCAGACCGACGGCCACGAGCCATGTCTGGGGCATCACATCCACCAAACCCTTGCGGGCCTTTTCCGCTTTGACAAGCGGATGGCCTTCGAAGTCCTCGGGCAGCAGCAGATAATGCAAATTAGGATGACCGGTGAAATCGATACCAAAAAAGTCGAAGCACTCCCGCTCATGCCAGTCAGCTCCGGGATAGACCCTGGAAATACTCGGCACTGTCGGTGCGTCGTGAGACACGATCAGGCGCAGGACCAGACGGCTCTTCCCCTCGAACAGACTGAAATGATAGGCAATCTCGAAGCCTTCCTTCAAATCTGAAGCACTGACGTCCTCCAGAAGATAGCCTTCCTTGTCGAGGACCTCCACCGCGTTAAGAATAGTCTCTGGAGTGAGGCTTACCGAGGCCACCACACCCGTGGCGGCATAGTTCATGGCCACGACATGGGTGGCACCCATGGCGGCCAGGCATTCGGGAATCATAACTGGCCCACCTCAGGTTCCGGCCACCAGCGGCGTCCGGTCACCTTCTCCTGAATGGCGAAGAGTCCCTCCAACACAGCTTCAGGCCTGGGCGGACAACCGGGAACATAAATATCCACGGGAATGATCGTGTCCACACCAATAAGCACATTGTACTGGCCCTCAATGGCGAAGGGACCGCCTGAGATGGCGCAGTTGCCCAAGGCCATGACAAAGCGAGGGGCTGGCATCTGCTCATAGAGACGCTTGACGACCGGAGCGAGTTTCTTGTTCACCGTGCCGGCCACGATCATGAGGTCGCACTGGCGCGGCGAAGGACGGAAGACCTCGAAACCGAAGCGGGCCATGTCGAAGCGAGCCATGCCCACGCCCATCATCTCAATGGCGCAACAGGCGATGCCGAACGTCATGGGCCAGATGGACATGGCACGGCAGATGTCGACTAGCTTCTGGACTGCCGGTACAGCCACTAAAGGCTGGTCAACCGTGCTTACGGTCGCGAGGCAACCTGGATCTTGCGGGGCCATGTAAATACTCCCTTTGCTCTGAAATAGACGATAGCGGCGGCCAGCATTGCGATGAAAACCAGCAGCTTGATGGTGGAGCTCAAGCCCCCAGGCGTGATGCCGTAGGAGGCGGCCACCGGAAACAGGTAGAGGATGTCTACCTCGAAAGCCAGGAAAATCAGGGCGTAGACGTAATAATTGATGCCGAATCTCGCCCAAGCCTGGCCATGGGTAGGCACGCCAGACTCGAAGGGCTCGCCAATGGCCCCGCCCTTCGCCCGCGGGGCCAAGAGCACACCCGCCAACAACGGACCACAGGCAAATAGCAACCCGCCCACAAAAAAGAGCAGGATCGCCGCTTGAAACCAGTTAAACACCATTCAAACTTTCCTCCCTGCGAGGCTTTGCCATCGGCACCTTTGGTGCCCGCGAATCATTACGCCTCACCCGGCTCACTTATCGATTGTGAAACTCTTGGCGCTCATGAACACTGATTATAGTCACAAGCAGACGTGATGTCTGTCACAATCGCAATCCTGCACCTAACGACTAGTTCCCTGCTCCGTATCGCAAGAAAACTACTCTCCCCCACGCTGGACGCCCACCTACGGACGCAACGCCGCAGCCGCCCGGGCAGCCAGGCTATACACCGAGGCGGGCAGCATGCCCACCAGAAGGACAATCACCGCCAGCACCCCGCCAAAGAAAATTTGGCCCTTTGACACTGTCAGGGCCGGGGCCTCGGACTCGCCAGTGTAGGCGTGGCGGACCATACCGAGGTAGTAGTAAATGGAGATGGCAGTATTAAGCACTGCCACGATTACGAGCCAGTGGTAGCCCTGATCCCAAGCGGCGGAGAGCAAAAATAGTTTGCCGGTGAATCCGACCGTAGGTGGCAGGCCGACCAAGGCGAAGGCCGCCACAGCCAGAATCATCGCCAAAGCTGGCCCTCGGCGGTAGAGCCCATCCAGATCATCCAAGGTCGGGTTCTCGCCGTTTCTGGAGACGGCGCACACAACGTAAAAACAGGCGAGGTTCATGAGGATATATGCCAGGACGTAGAAAGTGGCGGCGGCGAGCCCGGCGGCTGAACCGGCGGCCAAACCGAGCATGATGTAGCCGGCGTGGGCCACCGAGGAGTACCCGAGCAGGCGCTTGAGGTCGCGCTGGGCCAGCGCTGCCAGATTGCCGCCGGTCATGGACACGGCCCCGAGGATGGCGAACAGGTTCGTCACCTCCATACCCGGTGTGAACATAGCGGCCAGGCGCACGAGCACCACAACCGCACCAAGCTTTGGGATGGTAGCCACATAAGCTGCGGTCTCGTTCTTCGCCCCCTGGTAGACGTCTGGACACCAGAAGTGGAAAGGAAACAGCGCCAGTTTGTAGAAGAAACCGAACAGAAAGAGGCTCAGTCCGATGACAGCCATGGGCGCGTTAGCAAAGCTCCAGGACGAGGAGGCCATGACGGCCAGATAGGTCGTGTGCTTGGCTGCAATGATGTACGACAGACCGAACAGGGCGACGGCCGTGACGGCAGCACCGAAGAGAATGTACTTGACGCCTGCTTCCGCGGCCCGCCGGTCCTTGCCCCGAATTGGAATCAAAGCGTAGAGGCTGTAGGAGGACAGCTCCAGTGCTAAATACAGAGAGATAAGCTCCACACAAGAGGCCAGCAGCATGAGGCCCCAGGCAGACAAGCCGAGCAGCATGAAGTAGTCGGGGCTGAAATCCTCAGAATCGCGCTTGCCAGCGGCAATGCAGGTCACAATTGCGAAGCCGGCGGCAATGGCCAGCTTGAAAAACTGGGACAGACCGTCCAAACGGTAGACACCGTAAAATATTTCGCCACGCACGGACAGGGATAAAGCGGCAATGGCGACGCCAAGGATCGCCGCCCCGGGCAACCATGACAGGACGGATCGCTTGCTGCCGCTTACACTGGCGACGAACAGAGCGCAGACGATGACAAGGAGCCACAATTCCGGCAGAAGCTTGATCGAAATCAGGGTCACGGACGCTCCTTCTTGATTTGCTCCTGGCCTTGCGCCACGGTCAGAGCGGGAAGGTGCAGGCGCTGGGCAAGGTGCCTGTCCTCAAGGCCCATGGCCATGTTCTTGGTCCTCATAGTGGTGAGGACTCGCTCGATAGACGGCTCCATGGTCTTAATGGCTAAGGACGGGGCCAAGCCGATGTAAAGGACGAGCATGGCCAATGGAGCCAGCGTCACCCATTCCCGCATCCCCAGATCCCACCAGGACGGCTTGAAGGAGGTGGGCGCGCCCCAGGTCACCCGCTGAAGCAGTCGCAGCATGTAGGCTGCGGCCAGCATCGCCCCAGGCACGGCGGCGAAGCCGATCCAGACATTGCCCTTGAAGGCCCCGATGAGAACCAGAACTTCACCTACGAAGCTGTTGGTGCCCGGGAAGGCCAGAGAGGAGAAGGAGAACAGCCCCAGGAGGAACATGAAAGCTGGCATGTGCTTGCCCAAGCCTTGGTTGTCCGCAATTTCCCGGCTGTGACTGCGCTCGTAGAGCAGACCGACCATCATGAACAGGCCGCCCGTGGTGATGCCGTGATTGAGCATCTGGAGGATCGCCCCGGAGATGCCCGTCATACTGAAAAGAAATATGCCCAGAGTGACGAAGCCCATGTGTGCCACCGACGAGTAGGCAATGAGCTTCTTGATGTCGGTCTGTCCCAGGGCAATGCAGCCGCCGTAGAGGATCGAAGCAATGGAGATGGCGATCATCACCGGCGCGGCCACGACTGCGGCAGCCGGAGTCAACGGCAGGCAGAAACGCAGGAAACCGTAGGCACCCATCTTAAGCAGGATAGCGGCCAGAAGCACGCTTCCGGCGGCTGGGGCTTCCACGTGAGCAGCGGGCAGCCAGGTGTGGAAGGGGAACATCGGAACCTTGATGGCGAAAGCCAGGGCCATCGCTACAAACGCCCATATCTGAAACTTGAAGGAATAGCTCCTCTCCATGAGTTCGGGGATGGAGAAAGAACCGCCCACTTGGCGGAAGGCGACGATCGCTGCCAACAGCAAAGTGGAACCCGCCAGCGTGTAAAGGAAAAACTTGATGGAGGCGTATCGTCGGCGGGGTCCGCCCCATACGGCGATTAGGAGGTACATGGGAACGAGCATGGCCTCCCAGAAGACGTAGAAGAGGACGAAATCCAGCGCCGCGAACACTCCTATGCAAGCAGAGGTCATTAGAAGAAGGCAGAAATGAAACTCTTTGATGCGTTTACTGATGTACGTCCAGGACCCAAGCACGCACAGCGGCAGCATAAGCGCGGTCAACAGGACCATGTAAAGGCTTAGGCCATCCAGTCCCAGATGGTAGGTCATGCCAAGGGCTGGCAACCAATCGGCCTTCTCTTCAAACTGGAATGCAGCGCCCATTGGGGCGTAGGAGAACAGCCGCAGGCACAGCAAGCACTCCAGAACACCAACCAACAGAGTCAACAGACGTATGGTCCGTTCCTGACGAAGGAACATCAGGACCCCGGCCGCCGCTAAGGGCAGGACGATCAGCGCCGTCAGCACTGGAAAGCCGGATTGCATCGTCATTTAATCTACCCCTCGAAGCTTCGGCAATTTACTTCACCAACCAGAGAATCACGAAAACGAGTAGTCCCATAGCTACGGCAGCGGCCAGGTAATCCTGGATCCGGCCAGTCTGCGCGCGGGCAACGGTCGCACCACCGTCCTCGCGCACGGCTCGGGCCGTGCCGTCCAATACGCCGTCGATTACCTTGCCATCAAAGAAGTTGGTACCGCGCCCGAAACTGAGTAAACCTCGCAGACCGATACGGGCGTAAACCTCGCCCCAGATGTTGTCCACGGCCGCCGTCGGCACGCTCACGAGTTTGACAAAGCCCCGGCCGATGGCCCGATACAGAAAGTCGAAGTCCAGATTGCGGCTGGGATGCGGCGGAATGATGCGGCGCATAAGGTAGAAACCAAGCCCCGTGAACCCGAGGAGCAATGAGGACTGGAGCAGGTGCCAGGGTGTGTACGGGGTGTACTCCACGGGGAACGGCAACAGCTTGTAAAGGCTCCCCGGGAAAAGCCCGATGAACAGGCAAAGCAAGGAAGAGATGCCCATGCCGAGATACATGTTCCAGGGGATGGGCCTCAAAGGCATATCATTTTTCGGCTTGGCCCAGAAGGCAAAATATGGGAGCTTGATGCCGACGGAAAGGAAGGTGCCCACGGCGGCCAGTTCCATGGCAAGTGCCAGCCAAGTGTGATGGGACTCAGCCGCACCAGCGATAGTCATGGTCTTGCTGACGAAGCCGTTGAAGAGCGGCATGCCTGAGATGGACACAGCCCCAACCATGTAGCCGATCATGACCAGCGGCAGCCGTGAAGCCAGCCCGCCTAACTCGGTGAGCTTGGCCGTACCTGTCGAATAGAGCAGACAGCCGACACCCATAAACAGCAGGCCCTTATACAGGATATGGGCATAGGCGTGGGCGACGGCTCCGTCCATGGTCATGGCCGTGCCGATGCCGATGCCGCAGACCATGTATCCGACCTGAGAAACGATGTGGTATGACAGGATGCGCCGGGCATTGTTCTCGATTGTGGCGTAAAAAACGCCGTAGAGACACATGACGCAGCCACCGATAGCCAGCAGTTCGAAGCCGGCGAAGCCCCGAGCCAAAACGTAGACCGCAGTCTTCGTGGTAAAGGCGCTCATGAACACGGCGCCGGTGATGGTGGCCTCGGGATAAGCGTCGGGCAACCAGGCGTGCAGGGGTACGAACGCGGCGTTTACAAGGAAGCCGACAAGAATAAGGTAATCGAAGTAGCGGGCAGACTCAGGAGCGACGGCAGTAAAAGCAAAGGTGCCGAGCGCAGCGTGGCGCAGGATTAACCCGGCGAGAAGGAAGAGCCCGCCGAAGATGTGGAACAGTATGTATCTGAAACCAGCGGCGGTGGAAGCCGATGTGCCGCGCAACCACACCAGAAACACCGAGCCAATGCTCATCAGTTCCCAGAAGATGAACAGCGTCAGATAGTCACCGGCAAACACGCTGCCGAAGGCCCCCGCCACGTAAAGGCAGGCTGCCATGTGCTGGGCACGATCAGGGACATGCAGCGCGTAGATGAAGGCGATGAGGGACTGGATGGCGAAGACGTGAGCAAAGACCAGGGACAGAGTGTCAACTCTGCCGACGTGCAAGGTCTGCCCGAGATAGGAGAGGGTCGCCAGGTCGCGCGGGCCCGAGTTGCTCATGGTGAGGGCGACCACCGCTACAATGGCCATGACTGGTGGCAGCAGCAGCAGCCAGCGCCACTTCTGGTAGTGGTTGTTGTTGAGGAAAGCCAGTACCACGGCCAGAACCAGGAAGCCGATCGCCGGATGCAGAAAAAAATGGATGCCGAGGGGTTCAAGGCCGGTCATTCGTATTCTCCTCGGGTTGAGCAAGTATGGGGTAGACGACTTTCTTAAGCACCACGACCATGACCACCGCGCCAATCAAGGCAAAGAGCGCCCAGAACCCCGGCAGCTTTTCGGAGGCAAATTCGGGTTCGTGGGGCACAATGAAGAAATTGAGCACCACCAGAGCGGCTAACACGACATATAGCAGGATCTTAAAAGTCCCTGCCTTCTCCCTGGCCGTTTCCAGCCAACTTCCCAATAGTTTAGGTTCCTGCATGGCGTTCTCCTAGAACCTCCCAAAGGCGTTCACGAGGGATGTGAAGATTCTTGGGAAAATTCCCAGGGTTACGGAAATAGCTGCAGTCAGGCACAACGGCACAACCATGACCATGGGGGCCTCCTTGAAACCGGAATGATCCACCCCGGGCGCTGGCGGCCGGAAGAAGGCCCTGTAGACCACGGGCACGAAGTAACCGGCGTTAAGGAGCGTCGAGGCAAGCAGGGCAACGAGGAGGATGTTGTTGTGAATACCGATGGCGCTGTTAGCCAAATACCACTTCGTGACGAAGCCGCTAACCGGGGGCATACCGATCATGGAAAGGGAGGCCACGGCGAAAGCGCCGAATGTCCACGGCAGTTTGCGGCCAAGGCCGTCCATGAGTGGGATCTTCCTAAGATCGGTAGCCACGAAGATTGCACCAGCGGCGAAGAAGAGCGTGATCTTTGCGAACGCGTGGTGGGCAATGTGGAGCAATCCGCCCGTGACACCCAGTGGAGTGAGCATGCCAACGCCGATGATGATGTACGAGAGCTGGCTCACCGTGGAATATGCCAACCGGGCCTTGAGATCGTCCTTGGTCAACGCAATGATGGAGGCCACCACAATAGTGAAAGCGGCTAAGTAAGCGGTGATGACCCCGAGCCCAAGTCTGGACAGCAGGTCTACGCCGAAGGCCGAGAGCATGATGCGGGAGACGCAGAACACGCCCGCCTTGACCACGGCCACGGCGTGCAGCAGAGCCGAGACAGGGGTGGGCGCAACCATGGCCGAGGGCAGCCAATTGTGCATGGGCATGATCGCAGCCTTGGCCAGACCAAAAATATAAAGAAAGTAGGTAATGGTCACCAGGGTGGGATTGGCCCCCGCCGGGAACATGCCCTTGGAGATATCCGTCAGGTTAAAGTCCAGGGTGCCGCACTGAACATAGGTCAGGATCATGGCCGGCAGCAGAAATAGCTTGCTCGTGCCCATGAGGTAGACCAGATACTTGCGCGCTCCCTGATAGGATTCCAGATCCTGATGGTGGGCGACAAGAGGATACGTACAGACGGTGATCACCTCATAAAACAGGTAGAGAGTGACAATGGTGCCCGAGAAGGCCACGCCCACCGCACCGAAGATGGCCAGGGCGAAGCAAAAGTAATAGCGGGTCTGGGCATGCTCGTTTAGCGAGCGCATGTAACCGATGTTGTAGCATGTCGCGAAAAACCAGAGGAAGGTGGCCACCAGCGCGAAGATCAGCGACAGTCCGTCCACGGCGAAGCCGATGGAGACCCCAGGGAAAAAGGTCGATAGGTGGTAGGTCCAGACTGCGCCGCGCAGCACGGCTGGCACCATGGAAAGGATGCTGGCAAAAGACAGGGCCGCGGCGATGAAAGAGACTGCCTCGCGCCGGTTGATGTCTTTGCGAAAGAACCACAGGACAAAGGGGGCAAGGAACGTGATGACCAGGGGAATGAGCACTCGGGCGTTTTCGATTGTCTGGGATGCGGCCATGACTACCCTTTTAGTCCCCGGGGACCGTCGGCGTCGGCATTCCCAAAGCGTTTAGAGACAACGAGCACGATGGCAAGAATGAGCGTGGCCTCGGCGGCAGCCAAGCCCATGACGAGCAGGGCTCCGAGTTGACCTAGAACGGCGTCGGTGGGGGTGAGTTGGGCAGCTGCCACTATGGACAGTCCCGCACCGTTGAGCATTAGTTCCACGCCGATGAGCATACCGATGAGCGTTCTCCGGGAGACCAAGGCATAGAATCCCAGGCCAAGAAGCAGCACGGCCACGGTCTGGTAATAGACAAGAGGATTCAATTGGTACCTCGTTTTTCAAAGGCCAGCAGCACCGCGCCGACTATGGCCACCAACAGCACTATGGAAATAAGTTCAAACGGCAAGGTGTAAGGCCCAAGCAACCCGGCGCCCAGGGCAGCCACGGGAACATTCTTGGGAACACCGGCCCCGGTCACTCTGTAGACGACCAGCATTACAACTATCAGAATGGTCAACAGGAACACCGGTATGGCACGCACGGCGCCACGCCTGCCCGACCCGCGCGCTTCGTCGCCGTTGGACGAAGCATTACTTAGCATGATGGCGAAGAAGATCAGCACGCTCACGGCACCGACATAGATGAGAATCTGCATCAAGGCCACGAACTCCGCCAGGAGCGACAAATAGAGGCCTGCCACGCCAAACAAGGAAACGACCAGACCAACCATAGCTCGGACAAGGCTACGTGAGCTCACCGCAAGCCCCCCACCGACCAATGTGATCAGGGTATAGAAGGCAAAGGCAATCCAGCCAAGAGCAGAGATATAGTCCCAGTGGGCCAATTTACAGACTCCGAACCATACGTTTGGGTAAAGGAACTCGCAAACTTCATGGGGTTGAGCAACGCGAATTTGGTGGAGTTTCTCTTGTTTGTTATATCACAGGAGATTTTCAGATTACAGTCTACTCACCCATCAAATATAACGGACAATATCGTTTTGCTCCAAGTGGGGTTGCAGCAGGCCGACCCGCTTCAGCGCGACAGCTTCCGATCCTCTTGAGACAAAAACGCGGAAAACAACGACTCAGAAACTGCTCTAGATCTCATAGTCTTCCGGCACTTCTTCTTTGGTGAAGAACTCACGATAAATACTCTTGCGCAGCTCTGCCACCTGATTGCCCGTGCGGTCTCTGGGGCGACGCATCTCCACGCTGAAAACGCGTTTGATCGTTCCTGGTCGTGGGGACATGATTACGATGCGGTCTGCAAGGTAGATCGCCTCGTCGATGTCGTGGGTCACCAGGATCATGGTTGTGCGTTGCGCCTCCCAGATTCGCAGCAACTCCTGCTGCATTCGCATTCTCGTGAGGGCGTCCAGTGCTCCAAACGGCTCGTCCAGCAGCAACAACTGTGGATGACTGACAAGAGCCCGGGCAATTGCCACACGCTGAGCCATACCGCCAGATAGTTGGTGAGGATAACTCTGTTCGAATCCTCGAAGCCCGACCAGATCGATATACTGCTGCATCCGCTCGGAGCGCTCGGCAAAGGGAAGGTCGCTGATACCAAATCCGACATTTTCTTGCACTGTCAGCCATGGCAGAAGCCGATGCTCCTGAAAGACAAGTCCGCGGTCCTGCCCAGGCCCCACCACTTGGTTTTCTCCTAACAATACGGTTCCACTGTAACCACTCTCAAGTCCAGCGATGATTCGCAACAGCGTTGTCTTTCCACAACCACTGCCTCCGACCACGCAGGTGAATTCTCCGGGCGGAATGTCAAGATTGATATCGTCCAGCGCCAGCAATCCGCTGCCATTTGAACCAAATGCTTTACTCACGCCCTTGACCTGCAGCGAGCTATTTCGAACATCAACGTTGCTCACGCGACTCTCCGGAATTTCATTGAGCTTTGTATCGTAAGAGCCTGTGGCCAACTGATTCCAGAAGCCGGTCAGTCATCTTTCCCAGGCAAGCGAAAAGGATCACACTGGCCAGAATGATTGATGCGCGTCCCGTCATCTGGCCATCGATCATCAGGAATCCAAGGCCGCGGCTTGCTCCCATGATTTCGGCGGCCACCACGAACATCCAAGCCAACCCTAATCCGCTACGGAGTCCCACAATGTACTCCGGCAGGGCGGCGGGCAGGATTACGCGACGAATCATCTGTAAGCTGCTCAATCGGTATACTCTGCCAACCTCAATCAGCTTTGGATCTACGTGGCTCATTCCGCTTGAAAGGTTCAGATACACCGGAAAGAAAGCACCCAGCGCAATCAGGGCAATCTTCGATGTCTCCTGTATCCCCATCCAGAGCAGAAACAATGGCACCCATGCCATGGATGGAATGTTCCTTAGTGATTGCAGCACCGGGTCAAGCAACTTACGGGCAATGGTTACGTATCCCGTAAGCCCGCCCAGTAGGGTGCCCACCGCAGCACCCAGCAGGAATCCCACGGTGATTCGCCAAAGCGTAACTCCCGCGTGTTTCCAGAGTTCGCCGCTCTTACCCAAATCGAAAATTGTTTGCGCTATGACGCTGGGAGCAGGCAGCGCATTGGGAGGGAACACTCCGACTCGCGAAAGTAACTCCCACAATGCGATCCCTGCCACTGGGACGATCAGGCCGAGCGACTTGTCTGTAACCAGGCGCTTAGCAACATGTGCTCGCTCTACCGACTTCTTTCGCGGTACCGCAAAGGGGACGCCTTTGCTGTTCTGCAACCTGACGTTCTGTTGTGCTGTGCTCATGGTTTGACTACTTACTCGCAACGGTTTCGCGCACATACTGTGGGTCGATCAGATCACTAACGGTTGCGGGAACATCAGTACCCCCGCCGATCACGCCGCTCTTCTTCAACACGTCGGCACTGGCGCTAATCACCTTCTTCTGTTCGTCTCCGAGCACGGAATTGCTCAGGTCGGTTCGCTCCAGGACCTTGGCTGCAATGGCATCACTGATCTTCGCATCGCGCGCGTAAAGGGACCTGAACTCTGCCGGGTTCTGAATGGCCCACTGACGAGCCTTCTCATAGGCCGCCAACACCCGCTTCACATATGCCGGATACTGCTTTGCAAACTCTTCGCGAACGTTGAGCACGCCAAAGCTGTTCAGCGAAACGTCGCGGTGAAATAGTTTCGATCCCTTTTCAAGTTCTGTCTGGGCCATTAGTGGGTCGAGTCCTGCCCATGCGTCCACGTCCCCTCTTTCCAGAGCGTTTCTGCCGTCTGAATGCTGTAGTGGCACCAGTTCAACATCTTTGTCGGTAAGTCCTGCCTGGTAAAGCGAGCGCAACAGGAAGACATGAGGGTCTGTCCCGCGCGTTACCGCGATCTTCTTCCCTTTCAAGTCTTCTACCTTGGTGATGGAACTGTCTTTGCGTACTACGAGGGCTGTCCACTCGGGCCGCGAGTATACATAGATAGTTTTGATGGGATTGCCGTTCGCTTTTCCAATGAACGCCGCAGCCCCCGCTGTCGACCCAAAATCGACGCTCTTACTGTTGAGCAACTCCAGTGCCTTGTTACTCCCCTGGCTCAGCGTCCACTCGACCTTGACTCCATCCTTGGCAAAGTCGTTCTCGAGAAAACCCTTTTCTTTGAGAACGAGGCTGAGTGGGTTGTAGTAAGCGTAATCCAGTTTGACCACCTGGGGTTTGTCGGTGGCTGACTTGTTGCAGGCGGTAAGCGAAATCACGCTTCCTGCAAGCGCAATTGTTGCCAGTATCGATCGGTATCCGAGTTTCAAGGTCTTCTCCATTCGCGATTGGCAGTTCTGTTTCATAAATATTGCGTTAGAACTTTCGATCACCGCTGGAACCGTGTTCTCGCAAGTGAACAAGATGCTTGTAATCCGGATGCGCAGGATCTTTCTCGATTGCTTCACGCTCCTTCAGGTAGAGGCGAATATTGGTGCTGCCGTAGAGTTTTCGGTCTTCCCCGATTGCGCAGACCTTCGAACAGACTCCGCATGGCCAGCGATTTTCAGCCGCCAGCGCCTGGTGAAACTCAGTGCACCTGATCGCGTCCAACTCACCAATCCGAGAACCTTCTTTCGGACTCAACGCCTGCGACGGACAGAGCTTTCCGCAGATCTTGCAACCCGTGCAGAGGTCGCCCTCAATCATTGGGTCGCCCTCCACTTGTACCGATGACAAGACGGATACATAGCGAGCCCTTGGACCATACTTGGGATTCAGCAGATTGTGGCTATAGCCGATCGTTCCTAATCCGGCGTACTTTCCCGCATAAACCTGACTAAAACAGGCGGGCATCTTTTTCAGCAGGATTTCAAGGCTGCCATAACCATCTCGCGGCATAAAAATGGAAGCATGTCCAAGACTGTTAAGAAAGAGCGCAAGACGGTATGCCATCTGATCAAGCAGCGTGTTTGTGGTGTCATACAATACCGTGTGATTGATCGAGGGCGTGCTCTCTACAATCGGTAACAGCATTGGAATACCCAGGACAATTACAGATTGTGTCTTACTCCAGATCGTCTCGGGCCAATACTCGGGCTTGAGTTCGTTGTGTTCGCGCCAACGGGACACCGGAGCAAAACCGACCAGGTCTGCGCCTAGTTTTCTTGCTTCACGCACAATCTTCTTCTTCAAACCTGCTTGATTCATCCTTTAGCAACCTCGACTGTTTCTCGTGGACCTGTGACTGGCTTATCAATCTCAATGAAAAAACCCACCTGCCTTGGATTCTGGCGGGTGGGTCGGGTAAGTCTCAGATCCTGGTTAGATAAGTGCTATACCATGATCTCCCGTGCGCCAGATGGTCGCATGCTGCAACAGCACATGCACATCAACATTCGACCGGACTGGCAAGACAACGTCATGGTTCTGTGTTTATACGCGAAACTCCCTGCGCCCGTCAATCAGGAATGATACTTAGTCATGGCGTCTGGCGGGCAACTCAAAGCTCCTTCATCACTTCGACTCAGCAAACACTCCGGTGTGTAAACAGCTAGAGCACGATGCTGATTGCAACTCCAGGCCGGCCAGGATGTCTGCGATTGAACAGGTAATACCCACCATCAACGTAGTCGACGTAAACATCGTCGGTCTGATACCAGGACGGTCCCCAGTATTCCGGATATGGATCAACCACACTGAACCAATACCCGCCGTACTGGAAGCGCGGGAATCCACCTTCGATTAAGAACGGCATGTTGTAAACGCGGAACGCGTGTCCCCGTCCATAGTGAACCCGGAAGTAAGCGTCAGGAAAGCGATAGCCGCTGTAACCGCCACGCTGTGCCCAACTGCGGTGCTCGGACTCCCAATGACGTGCGCGATGCTCTTGCCAGGCTCCGTGCTGTCGAACTTGCTCTGAGTGCCGCTGTTGCGGCGTGCGCTGCATCTGTACGTGTTGCTCATGAGCCTGTTGCGCATGCTGCTGCTCGCGAACATGCTGCTGTGGTTGGGCATGCTGCTGTTGCTGGGCATGCTGCTGCGGTTGGGCATGCTGCTGCGGTTGAACCTTCTGTTGCTGTTGCTGAGCATGCTGTTGCTGTTGCTGGGCATGCTGCTGCGGTTGAGCCTTCTGCTGCGGTTGCTGGGCATGCTGTTGCGGTTGAGCATGCTGCTGCGGTTGCTGAGTATGCTGCTGCTGTTGCTGGGCATGCTGCTGCGGTTGAGCCCTCTGCTGCTGTTGCTGGGCATGCTGCTGCGGTTGAGCCTTCTGCTGCGGTTGCTGAGCATGCTGCTGCTGTTGAGGCTTAGCCTGCTCGTGCTGCTGTTGAGGCTTTCCCTGCTTTTCGTGCTGTGCATAGGCTGGGGCAATTCCGATCAGCAAAGACAGAATCGCTGTGCTTGTGATTTTGAGTACATTCATGGTGTTTCCTCGTTAACTTATTAGTCGGGCCTGTTCTCTTGGGTCTTCTTTCAGTTTGGCATGAACGGATGAGCGTGCCTGAGCAATATTGCTCAGGCATGGATATTTGGATTCCGAGCTCATTCTACTATTTCACTTTTTGGCCCGTTGGTCGGCGAAGCATCAGCGTGCTTCGTTCCTTGCTACACAACTCTTCGTCCTGTGACCAAGTTGATGACAAGCACAACCAGTGCTATCACCAGCAGTACATGGATAAGGCTACCCGCAACGTGGAGGCTGAACCCTAATAACCAGAGGACCAGAAGGATCACAAAAATCGTCCAAAGCATCTCGAACCCACTTTCACGCATGCGCCCGAAGTTGAAGTGATTTTCGGGGCTTGCAACAGTGTTCGAGTAGACGCCCTAAAGTCTCCTGCGAGTTGTCCATTTCCACCGCACTGCTTTGCTAACAAAAATCCGGAACCCCGTGTTGATCTGACGATACACGCGGTTCCGGATTCGACTCACTTTTCAACTCACTTAACAGCATCCCATCTTTACTTCGCCTTTTTCTGACACTGGCGGACCGAACGCTTCTTCCGGCACTGGTGCGCCATTCAGCACCATGATCCAACGGCGAATCGCGTCGATCAATACCAGAACTACACCTGTAATGAAGATCACCATCAAGGTTGTGTCCAGCAATCCTGCAAAATACATTCCCGGCTTCAAACGCAGCGGCCAGAAAGTAGCTTGTATTCCCAGTATGCCCGCCGAGATCGTGGTTGTACCGACAAAGCACATTGGAAGGAAGGTGAGCCAGGCGTACCGGGCCTTTCCCATGTTGATGAGGAAAGTAGTTGAAACCGCCAGGGCAATCGTTGCCAGAAGTTGGTTGCCTGTGCCAAACAGCGGCCATATCGTCGAAATGTTGCCGGTCCAGATCAGGTATCCCCAGCCTGCAACTACAAGGGTCGTGGCGCTCAGGTTGCTCGGCCACCATGCGTTGTTGCCAAGTGGCTTGTAAACCTTGCCCATCAATTCCTGCAAAACGTAGCGCGCAACGCGGGTTCCCGTGTCTACCGTGGTCAGAATGAACAACGCCTCAAACATGATGGCGTAGTGGTACCAGTAGCCCATCAGTTTGTCCATTCCCGGCAGGCCTTTGAATATTTGCGCCATGCCGACTGCCAGTGATACCGCGCCGCCGCTGCGTCCAGCTAGTTTCTCGCCAACTTCGCGCGACCACATGTCCAGATTTACGGTATGCAACCCCAGTTTAGCGAAAACGGCGGGAGGACAGTTGATGGCGAAGTAATCGCCAGGATTCATCGAGCAGGCAGCAATCAATGCCAGCACGCCGACCAGCGACTCGCAGATCATGGCTCCGTAGCCGATGAATCGCGCGTCGCTCTCTTTATCCAGCATCTTCGGGGTGGTGCCTGAAGAAATAAGCGAATGGAATCCTGAAATCGCACCGCAGGCAATTGTGACGAAGAGGAATGGAAACAGCTTCCCGCCGATGATTGGCCCGCCACCGTGAATATATTGGGTAAAGTTCGGGAACTGAATGTTGGGATGAACCACGAACACCCCGACGACCAGGACTGCGATGGTTCCCAGTTTGACGTAAGTGGACAGGTAGTCGCGCGGTTCCAGCAGCAACCACACAGGCAGCACCGACGCTACGAAACCGTAGACCACCATCATCAACGTGATCTGGTGAGGGGTGAACGTCAGTACGTGCGCAGCGCTGCTATCGGCGAACCAGTGCCCGGCGACAACTGCTGCTAACAGGCAGACGACACCGAACACGCTCGGCCCGG
>Ga0364922_10529_pt1 | contig 17460 bp, 10 predicted proteins | sample ExccelJu500001D4_2_FD_206955 | JGI IMG/M metagenome (GOLD analysis project Ga0364922, IMG submission 206955) | Enriched cells from Trout Bog Lake Hypolimnion, Wisconsin, USA - BchlTB.June20.5000.01.D4 | ecosystem: Environmental > Aquatic > Freshwater > Lake > Hypolimnion/Profundal zone | place...
CCCCTTGGCGTCTGTAATTTCAGTCGGAAAGAAGCATGGGCGATGGAAATTGATATAGGGGGTAAGGATCTTCAAGGTGAAGTCAGTCACTTGATCGGCGAGCAAAGCTGGAATATGAGCGTAGCCGAGATATTTCCTGACGGTGGATGCATTCTTTGATTCTGCTAGGGCGTTGTCATTGCACTGTCTGGATCTTGACTTGGTTTGTTCGATACGTAGCTTTTCGAGTAGTCTAGCGACTCTGTAGTTAATGTACTCGCTGCCACAGTCGGAATGAAAGTTTCTAATTTCGAACGGGAAGGAATCGAGTATCTGTTGAAGGGCTGGGATTAGGAAAAGCTCACTGATCCGCTCAACAGCCACGATGCATTGGTATTGGGTCACCTCATCGACCGCATTGATGATGTAGATGCCTTTTATGCCATCTAGGTCACCCTGGTGAACGCTATCGATCCTAAGGTAGCCAGGAGTCCCTTCAGGTCTTGGTTTCCGTCTGATGCCAATCTGTACTTGAGTTGAGCGGGTCTTCTGGAAGACCTTGCGCACGTTGAGGTAGGCCTCCTTCTGTCGAAGGTTGTATAGGTGCCCATTGGAAATAGACGCTAGACGCTCATAGCGGTCATCACCAAAGATCTTGAACATGCGTTCACACAGTTTTCGGGTGGCGGGTCCTGAAAGGTTGTCATGAATGGCGTCTAGTTCTGCTAAGAGAACAACATCCTTCTCGGTAAAGCGAGACTGAATAAGGCCCGGTGGAGGCTGTCGCCGGTCACCGATGGCCCCTTCGGTTCGATACTGTCGGATATACCGCTCGATCTGGGCTCTTGAGAGTCCGGTCATCTTTGAAAGGTAGAGCCTGAGTAGGCCTTTGTGTTCTTTATTTCGCTTGAAATAAGCGAAATTACGCAAGGTATCGGCCATCCATTGATGGGCCACCTTGCGATCTGAGAGTTTAAATTCAACCGGGTCATTACCGAGAACAAACTCTCTGACCTGGTCGATAGATTTGAGTTGATGGGTTTTGAGGTGCACGATCATGTCTCCATGATCCCAACTACGACCTCTTCAGGCTCATCTCAGGTTGGAAATAACCTACAATCTACAGGCTCATGTCAGATTGGAAGAGGCTACCTGTGGTAACGGGCCGTGATATCTATTACCCTAAAGAATTTAAGGGCATCAATCTTATAAGCTAATGAATAGGCCGCGTTGCCTCATAGGAAAAGGTAACCGAAGGTCATATTCGATGCCTCACATTAGAGGTTACCGAGACGAATGAAAATATGATCTTCAATTGCTCTTCGATTTGAGCTTTTAGTTTAAACGGATTGAGCTCGTTATGCTGTTCCCTTAGCGCTGTTTTGATCTCGTCAGAGATGGCTTGATGGTCCATGACCCTTTGGTAGGGTGTTTCGGGTAAGTGGTATTTCTTGACATATTTGGCACCGTTACGGTGTTTCTCCTTAAGCTTTAGGCTGGGGCAGAAGTGATTCTGTAGAGGACACCAGAGTTCGCTGTAAATGGTGTTCATGAGTTCAACGAGCTTTGGGTGTCCGATGCGGTCGTAGCCGAAGAGTTGTCGTGCGTGGGTCCAATTCTTCTGTTCTACATGAGCATTATCGTTCTTTCGGTAAGGCCTTGAACGAGTGAAACACGGTTTTTCTGGGTGAGCGCTAAGGTAGTTAACGAGATGGTGATTCAAAAATTCACTGCCGTAGTACCTGCAGAATGGTGGTCAGTCCTGTCGATTTAGCTCAATCTCTTGATCCCGACATCTTGAGAGGAGCATTCAACATGACTGACCAAACAATATTACAGACCTACAACTCATGGATAGCAATCGATATTGTCAAGGACTCAAACGTGGTTGCGGTTGAGACCATCGCTGGAAAGAAATCTACGTTCCGAGTGGTCAATAGTCATATAGGCCACGATCGCCTGATGGCCGTTATTCATGATCTACCCCAACCCTGCCGCATTTGTTTTGAGCCAACCGGTGATTATCACCGCACATTGGGCTTTCGTCTTATTTCAGAAGGCTTCGACGTTTGTCTTGTTTCATCTGTTGCAGCAGCTCGGTATCGAGATGCCATGTTCAATTCCTGGGACAAGAATGATCCGAAGGATGCCCATGTGCTACTTCAACTTTTGAAGCAGGGACTAGTTCAAAAGTACGTAGACCCGTTGGTCGCTGGTAATCTTGATCTACAGGAAATCTCAAAGACGTATTATCACCTCACACTGGCTAGAACCCGACTTCATCACTCTATCCACACGCATTACTTGCCTCTTTACTTCCCTGAAATGGGCAAGTGGTTGTGCAGCACTCGAGCAGACTGGTGGTTGGCATATATGATGCGATTTCCATGTCCGTCTGCGATTACGAAATTATCACTGGCTGAGTTTTGCATTGAGGCCTCACCCATCATTGGTCGCAAGGTCAACAAAGAAGCAAAGCTCGTTGAGCTCTATGAGACCGCAAAAACCAGTATTGGGCTTCCTATTTCCGCGGACTCCAATGCGTGCATTACCTTCAAGATGCAACTCCAACGCTATCAGGAGTTTAATGCTCAACGAATGCAGCTCGAAACGATGGCATCAAAGGTGATGGCGACTATGCCAGAGTACGCGATTCTGAAATCTGTCCCCGGTATCGGTCCTGTTATTGCTCTGACCATACTTGCCGAAGCTGGTGACCTCAGAAGATTTGATCATCACCGTCAGTTTCTCAAATACTGCGGACTAGATCTTGCCAAGTCTCAATCCGGCAATATGCGAGGCAAAGAGCGCCTTTCGAAACGCGGAAATGCAAGATTGCGATTAGCGCTGTGGATCGCAACAACGATTGCAATCCGCATGCGGGAAAACACTTTCAGGGACAAATACGCAAGGTACATAAAATCTGACCCTATGGACGCTGACCGGCGTCGAAAGGCTCTCACAGCTGTAACTGCAAAGATGGCCAGGGTCATCTATGGCCTCGTGAAGTCAAACGAATTGTACAAGAGCAAATTTGAAGCTTTACCCAGCGGATCGACCTCTCTCTAAAGGGCCGTAGAGGCCGCAAGGACCTCGTAGATAATGTTCGGGCTTTCCGCTGGGCCTTCAGATTGTTTTAAGTACGGTTAAGACCTGAATCCGCACTTCAGGATCTTGTGTTCATTATGTTTAATCAGAGGCCTGATAAGGCGGAAGCGACCAATGGGGAAAGTTTTCGTTAAAAAAATTAACCCACTGTGGTTAAGGGATCCGCTTGTCGTCAGAGCTGAAAACCAGTTGCATTTAGTACGTTATCACAATCAAACCCTCTTAGAGGGAATGGAAGCAAGGACTCAATGACCTGGATCTGCTCTAGGACACCATGAGCCCCCTTGTTCCAGGTAGCTCGACATTCGGTCCAACCGGTAACGATGTCTGTCATAGTGAGGCTCCAGACGAAGTCACCTGCAAGAGAGGTACCGCAGTGGGCTACCGTATCGGCCTCGACGAAGCCTGGGAGTGTCTCATCCCAGAAGTGGGTTCGAATGGGTATCTGATTCTTGAGCAGGGAGCCTGGCTTAGTTCCAGAGAGGCCTTTGGGGTGGCTTAACCTGAGAGGCTTTAAGAGACGATCTAAGCTTGCGGCCGAGATGCTGAGTAGATCGTTACGAATGGCTGCTTCAAGTGCGCCAAAGTGGGTCTCATAGTGAGGTAACCAAAGAGGAATGGCGGCCTTTAGGCGTTTTCCGCAGGGTTGGTCGCTAGTAAACCAAATGCGTCGCAACGGTTCGAGCATCAACTCTGCGCGATATTTAGGTTTAGGGCCGGGACGTTTAGGCGAGGGTTTAGATTTGGTTTTGCGGTTTAGAAGCCGGATCGCATATTTTCGACAGTAGCCGCAGACGGAGCAGAATTCATTGAGAATGATCTGTTTAGCGGCTTTATCACTTTGGTGATAACGTTTTCTGATAGCCAGAAGATAGGCTTTGCGGGCGTCTTTTCCCATTGCGGTAATCCGGTTTGTTACGGTTACCAACAATGTGAGTCAACGACCCCTTTTTAGGGAGGCCTTCGGTTACATTTAATATGAGTCAACTCGTAGGCTCAAAAAATTATAGCCGCCGCCTATCTTTTAAATTAGCATGTCTAAAAGATTCGGTCAGTAAGTACTTAGTCGCCTTACGAGCCGTTTTATCTTTCAGAATGCGGGGCGCTTTTAGTTTGGTGCTATGAATAAACCTCCTGTGTCAGGATAGTTGTCGCGTCTACTAAATCCTTGAAATGAAACAGGGGGCGGAGAGAGCGATGAGATGGCGCGATATTCCGTGGAGAAAAAGGAGTGGATTCTCCGTCAGATGATGGCCCCTTTGAACCGGCCGATTTCTGAACTGGCTGATGAAACTGGAATCCATGTGGTGACCCTGTATTCTTGGCGTAGGAAGGCCAGAGACTCAGGGGTAGTGATGCCGGGAAATGGAAAGGGATCTAACGATTGGTCCAGCGCTGAGAAATTCAGAGTCGTCCTTGAAACGATGACCCTGAGTGAGACCGAGCTATCGGAGTATTGTCGGAGTAAAGGTCTTTATCCTGAGCAAGTGGCACAGTGGCGCGAAGCCTGTGAGAAAGCCAATGATCAGGTCGAGAGTCGCCAGCAATACACCAAAGAAAAGGAAAAGCAGTCCGCTCGACGTATTAAAGAGTTGGAGCGGGAGCTGAAGCGAAAGGAAGCGGCGCTGGCTGAGGCCGCGGCTTTGATTATCCTCAAAAAAAAAGCAAATGCGATTTGGGGGGACGGAGAGGACGACTGATCTCAGTCGAGGATCGTTTGAGGGCGCGAACCCTGATTGAGGAGGCCGTGACGGCCGGGGCGCGGCGATTCAAAGCCTGCGAGACTCTGGGTATCACGTTGAGGACTTACCAACGTTGGGAGCGCTCGCCCGCGGATGGACGACCTGGCGCGATACGACCAGAGCCGGCTCATAAGCTAACAGAGGCTGAGCGCGCATCGATCATTGAGATCGTGAATCGCCCTGAACATGCCAGTCTGCCTCCGCATCAGATTGTGCCGCGATTAGCGGACGATGGAGTTTATGTGGCATCCGAGTCGAGTTTCTACCGCGTCATGAAGGATCATGGTCAGCAGAATCGGCGAGGAAGAGAAAAGGTACATGAGCGGCGTGCACCTACGACGCACATGGCAACAGCACCGAATCAGGTCTGGTGTTGGGACATCACATGGTTGCCCTCATCAGTCCGTGGCCAGTTTTATTACTGGTATATGGTGAAGGATGTCTTCAGTCGCAAAGTGGTCGCCAGCGAGGTCCATGTTGCAGAGTCTTCTTCATTGGCTGCAGAGCTATTAAAGCGTGGCACGCTAAAGGAGAAGGTGCAGGAAGTGTTGATACTGCACTCGGATAACGGCAGTGCCATGAAGGGCTCAACGATGTTGGCGACGATGCAAAACTTAGGTGTCGTTCCGTCCTTCAGCCGTCCTCGAGTGAGCAATGACAATGCGTTTGCAGAGACATTGTTCAGAACGGCGAAGTATTGTTCGACGTGGCCCTCGAAGCCATTTGAAAGTCTTGAAAAGGCTCGGGAATGGGTCGATGGATTTGTGAGGTGGTACAACGAGGAACATCGCCATAGCAGGATACGTTTTGTAACACCCGGCGAGCGCCACGCTGGAAAAGCTGAAGCGTTACTTCAGCGGCGACATCGGCTGTATTTGGTGGCCAAGGAAAAACATCCGCATCGCTGGACCGGAAGCACTAGAAATTGGACTCTCCAGAACGAAGTCTTCCTGAACCCAGAGCGATCCGATAAGGCCGCATAGTAAGAATGAAATTACGCGTGGACGCGACAACTATCTTGAAAAGCCCCGTAAACACGCGACCTTAAATCGGGCCTACCGAATCATCTGGAGCTACGCCAAGCAATGTCTGGTGGTGGTTTCGGAATTGGCCAAAGCAAACGGTAAGCCTTCAGGTGAGCGGTCGATCAGCCACGTTGTTTCGGCTGAGCCACTTCACCCCTTCTATTCAACGGATCCACCTTCTTTACGAGGGTTCAAGCTTAAACCGTCCAAGTGTCCTGTTTCATTGATGGGAGGTATGACTCTCATGACGGCTGGGGTAAGTTTCAGTTTTCCGACGGAGGTTTATGGAGGTAGCTGTGCAACCGGACCTTATGCGGCAGATTATTATTCGGGTTGTGAAAACTCAGGCAGTATCACCTCCCTAACAAACTCGGGCGGGAGCATTACGGCGGCTTATTCAGGAGGTTCTCACACTACAATAGGGAGCATCATCAGCGGTGCTCATTACGGGATTTTGAATGACGGAGCCTCCAGTACTATTGGAACGCTGATCAACAGTGGAACCATCAAAAGCATTATTTATGATGGAATTGGTAACTACAGTGGTGGATATATCGGTGAATTGATAAATACTGGAAACGGGACCATCATAGGGACGGGGACTGATGGGGTTTATAACGCAAGCGGAACCATTAGCATTCTTAGCAATAGTGGCCTCATCAGCGGAGGGCGCAGCGCAATAGAAAATTATGACACGCTGGGAGCACTTAGCAATGCCGGAATAATCAGAGGTGATTTAAATTACGGCTTTTTTAACACTGGCAGGATAGGAACGCTGAGCAACAGCGGGACGATCAAAGGCGGCTTGGTTGATATCTATAACAAAGAGGGCACCATCGCTGTACTCAATAATCTTCAGGGTGCAGGAAATGGTGAAGGTGCGCTGACATATGCTGGGAAATTAGCAACCGAATACAACGTCATCATTTATAGTTCCACACACTATGGTGAACTTGATGCTGTTACGCCAACCATTGGTGGCTCAGTCTCCACTATCTCTGGAACTATGGCCTTTAGCATCGCCAGTAGCTCTTTTCTAACAGATACCACTTATACGAGTGTGTTGCAGGGTATTACCGCTTCTGAGCTGGCATCAGGTACCACAGGAACGATTGACGGATTTACTTACACACTCTCTTCTGAAATCGGTGCACCAACCAACTGGGATCTGATTCTCAACACCACAGCCGGTGCTTATGGCACGATCCTCAACAGCACCATAGCCACCAATTACACAAACAACAGTGCGTTACTCTCTGGAACGGTAGCGGGCCTCCTCAACTCCGGAATTACCGGTGTGCTCACTAACAATTCAGGTAACACGATCACAGGTGGGTCCACGGGTGTTCGTAATATTGGATCGATTGGGTCTCTAGTCAACGCCGGAGCCATAACCGGACCTATCGGGATCAAGAACACTAGCGTAGGCGCCATTGGTGGGTCCAACGTCGCGACGGCTATCAATAACAGCGGTTCGATTAGTTCTCTGGTCAACAGTGGGACGATCAGCGGTACGGCGGCCGGCATCTATAACCAGGGTGGAGTAATTGGTGGCGCGGCTTTCGCCACGGCTATAAACAATAGTGGTTTGATTAGCTCCCTCGTCAATAGTGGCACCATTATTGGTAGCGCTGTTGATATCAACAATAACTCGGGCACCATCGGGGTACTCAATAATCTTCAGGGTGTGAGCGGTACTACCAGCAATGCCTTGAGCTATTCGGGAAATTTGGCGAACCATTACACCGTCATCATAGATAGCCCAACGCTTTATGGTGAGCTGTCTGCTGAATCTACTGTAACCGGCACAATGGCTTTCGGTATTGCCGAAGGCTCCACGCTGACCCAAACAATTTATACGGATGTTCTAGAAGGCTTTTCTGGTTCGATCGTCGGCAGTGGTATCAGTGAAAGCATCGTTGGCTCTGGTTTCACGGTTACGAATATAAACGGTGCCCTTGATGGTAGGAGCTACTCCCTAGTACAGGAAACCAACAGTGGTAATTGGGACCTTGTGTTCGCAGCCGCGGTAGCCTATGGCACTATTATCTCCAGTGGCAGTATTGTCCCTACTTTGACCAATACAGAGGTGTTCGCTGGAACCATTGCAGGTGTTTCTAATGCTGGGACAATAGGAGGTCTCGGCAATAGTGGCATTCTAAATGGTGGTTGGACGGGTGTTTTTAACTCCGGCACCATCGGCACGCTTGGCAATACCGGAACAATCAGCGGTGGAACTTTAGGCGTTTGTAATGATGGCACGATAGGTGCGCTGAGTAATAGTGGCACGATCAGCAGTCGGACTGTCGGCATTTATAATGATGGCACGATAGAAACATTCACCAATTCCGGAATGATCAGTGGTGGATATGCAGGTATTCATAACGTCGGGGCCATTGGTGTATTGAGCAACCTCCAAGGGGCTGTAGAAAATAATGCCCTGACCTATACGGGGACTCTGGCGAGCAGTTACAACGTCATTATTGATAGCTCGACGAACTATGGTGAACTGGCGGTATCTAGCATCACGGGAGAGATGGCGTTTGGCATAGACAGTAGTTCAAGGCTGACTGCTGGGACCTTAACGGATGTGCTTCAAGGATTCGGAACATTATCAGGCTATGTTACGAATACAACGGGTACGGTCGGGCAATTTAGCTACGCACTGGTTGCCGATACCTTGCAGAGTGGCGACTGGAATCTAGTGCTGACCCACACATTGGCCTATGGCACGATCAATTATGATTCCATCAGCACCCTAACCAACTCGGGGACATTGAGCGGGACAATAGCGGGCCTCCTCAACTCCGGAATTACCGGTGTGCTCACTAACAATTCAGGTAACACGATCACAGGTGGGTCCACGGGTGTTCGTAATATTGGATCGATTGGGTCTCTAGTCAACGCCGGAGCCATAACCGGACCTATCGGGATCAAGAACACTAGCGTAGGCGCCATTGGTGGGTCCAACGTCGCGACGGCTATCAATAACAGCGGTTCGATTAGTTCTCTGGTCAACAGTGGGACGATCAGCGGTACGGCGGCCGGCATCTATAACCAGGGTGGAGTAATTGGTGGCGCGGCTTTCGCCACGGCTATAAACAATAGTGGTTTGATTAGCTCCCTCGTCAATAGTGGCACCATTATTGGTAGCGCTGTTGATATCAACAATAACTCGGGCACCATCGGGGTACTCAATAATCTTCAGGGTGTGAGCGGTACTACCAGCAATGCCTTGAGCTATTCGGGAAATTTGGCGAACCATTACACCGTCATCATAGATAGCCCAACGCTTTATGGTGAGCTGTCTGCTGAATCTACTGTAACCGGCACAATGGCTTTCGGTATTGCCGAAGGCTCCACGCTGACCCAAACAATTTATACGGATGTTCTAGAAGGCTTTTCTGGTTCGATCGTCGGCAGTGGTATCAGTGAAAGCATCGTTGGCTCTGGTTTCACGGTTACGAATATAAACGGTGCCCTTGATGGTAGGAGCTACTCCCTAGTACAGGAAACCAACAGTGGTAATTGGGACCTTGTGTTCGCAGCCGCGGTAGCCTATGGCACTATTATCTCCAGTGGCAGTATTGTCCCTACTTTGACCAATACAGAGGTGTTCGCTGGAACCATTGCAGGTGTTTCTAATGCTGGGACAATAGGAGGTCTCGGCAATAGTGGCATTCTAAATGGTGGTTGGACGGGTGTTTTTAACTCCGGCACCATCGGCACGCTTGGCAATACCGGAACAATCAGCGGTGGAACTTTAGGCGTTTGTAATGATGGCACGATAGGTGCGCTGAGTAATAGTGGCACGATCAGCAGTCGGACTGTCGGCATTTATAATGATGGCACGATAGAAACATTCACCAATTCCGGAATGATCAGTGGTGGATATGTCGGCATTTATAATGATGGCACGATAGAAACATTCACCAATTCCGGAATGATCAGTGGTGGATATGCCGGCATTTATAATTCCGGAGTCATTGGTGTATTGAACAACCTTCAAGGCGCGGGAAATACTGCCGGCGCATTGACTTATTTGGAAGCTCTGCCGCAGAGCTACAACGTAATCATTTATGCCCCGACCCTCTACGGTGAGCTGTCTGCTTCCAGCCTGATGGGCATTTCAGGCACCATGACTTTCGGAGTGGATTTGGCTCTGAGCACCTTAACAGCTGGCACTTTGGCGAATGTTCTAGAAGGCTTCGTAGGTACACTCGACAACGGCACGCTGATTGGCTCAGGTTTCGAGATCACCAATCTCACGGGAACCGCTGGCTCGTTTAATTACTCATTGGTTGAGACGAACAGCACTCTGGGTGACTGGAGCCTTATCCTTGCTTCAGCCAACACATCAGCCTATGGCACGATTAATTCAGGATCCACCCCTACACTGACGAATACAGGCACACTGACAGGAACTATGGCCGGGGTCAACAACACTGGTACAGTCGGCACCTTAAGCAACAGCGGTTACATCTCGGGTGGTGGTACCGGTATTTTCAATAACAACGGGACGATCAACTCGATTGCGAACAGTGGAACCATCACAGGATCCAACTATGCGATCAGAAGTACAGGCGGCCACTTAGGTGATATCACCAACAACGGTTTGATTAGCGGCAACATTAGTGTTACGGGTCAAAACCTGACCATTTCAGGTGCCTCTGGTTCTGGTCAAGGCACTCTTGCGGGTGGTGAGATCACCCTCGACCCAACCAAAACACTCACCTTTGGCGGGAATATCTTGCTTGAGGACAGCATTGATCCTCTGGCGATTATCAATACTGGAAACCTCCAAGTGAATACGACTCAAAACTTGGTGGGTAATTTTACTCAGACCAGTTCGGGTAATCTTTTGGTGGGCATTAACTCAGGTTCATCCGGTCAATTGGCGATAACAGGAGCCGCTAGCTTGGCCGGGGGTGTTCAAGCCATTGTGGCATCGGACGTCTCCGTGAATGGAGGTAAACGTTATACGATTCTCTCAGCGACCAACGGAGTTACAAGGTCCTTTTCAGGTGTTACGACCAATCTGACTAATCTCACACTGGCTCAGGCTGTGCTGTCTTATGATGCCAATGACGCTTATCTAGGCTTCCAGGCGAACTATACGCGGGCCGCAACGAATCAGAACCAAATCGCCGTGGCCTCAGGTCTGACGACTGCCTTTAATTCAACGCCATCAGCGGCGGGTCAAACCATCCTGAATAGCCTTAACACGGCCACTACGGCACAGGCGCAATCGGCGTTTAACTCACTATCAGGCGAGGGTATCTCGGCTCAACAGTCGGCGAACTTTGAAGCGACAGAACTTGCGGTGGATACCGCTAGAAGACAAGGGACGTATTGGCTCATGGATGAGTGCCAGACGGGAGCATCTTCCAAGAAGAATAATGCGCTCCCTGCCAATGCTTTGCCGATGACGTGTTCCTCCAATGACAACCGGCAGTTCAGGAGCTGGGTAGCGGGTGTCGGTGGTTCGAACTCAATGAGTGGTTCGTCCACGGTGGGCTCCTCCGCAGTATCCAGTCAGACGGGTGGGGGACTAGCAGGCTTTGATTATGAAGTGAGCCCTAATCTTCTGGTCGGCATGATGGCGGGTGCGACATCATCCAACTACAACGTATCCAACTTGTCGTCTTCAGGTTCTATCGCATCCGGCCAATTTGGTGTTTACAGCGTTGCCAAGTGGAATCGCTTCTATATGAATACCGTATTTGACTATGGCTACTTCAGTAATGCCTCTACCCGTTATGTAAATGTAGGAGGCAGCACGAAGGAAACCTCGAGCAACAACAGTAATGCTTTCACAGGCAGGGCAGAGGTGGGTTACAGGGTTGAACATCCTGTGGTGAACATGATGCCGTTCATTGCGATGCAGGCAACGTCTCTGCAGATGGGTACCTATAGTGAATCGAATACCAATGGTTTGGGGCTAAACATTCAGAGTAAGAATGTGATGTCGGAGCCCGGATCTTTGGGCGTCCAATTGGATAAAGCCTATGACCTTGATAAGGAGTGGTCGCTTTATCCTCTGCTAAGAATGGCTTGGATTCATGAGTTCCAAACCACGAGAACCGTTACGGCCTCACTTCAATCGCTGCCAACAGGTGGATGGACCGTGAGTGGCGCGAGTGCAGCGGCAAATGCAGCCAACATCGGTATCAGCTTACAAGCCATGAACAAAGATGGCTTCGCCTTCTTCGCATCGGGTAATGTGGTCGCATCCCCCACCACCGAAAGCTATATGGGGCAGGTTGGGTTTAAATTGCTTTGGTGATTCTGATTCAAAAGTATAGTGGGGACTGCGAGTTGCCCCTCTAGGGAACCGTTATTTGGTTCCAATCCGTTCTTGGCGTTCAGTTGAACAGAGAGCGGTGGAAATCCTGACGATACTCAAGCCCGATTAAGGTAGCCTAACTAAACGTGACGTGGTTCACTAGGAACGGACACCTGGTTAAGGGAAAATCCTTAACAGAGGTGCATGATGACAAAAAGACGACGATATTCGGATGAGTTCAAGTTGGACGCCATCCGACTGGTGAAGGAACAGGGATATAACCGATCAGAGGCGGCCAGGAATCTCGGGATAGTTGGATCATGATTGTCGTGCCCAATGTGGTATGTGTTGCGGGTGTTTTTCTGTTCGGTTTTGGCATAGGCACCTCTGTTGTGACTAATAATGTCTCGGCACTAGCGGCTCTTGCTAATGGGTTATGGCCCATGAAACGGGTTGCGCAGATTGAAATGGAAAGACGCAAAAAAATGGAGTTGGAGCTTAGGCAGGAAGAAAAATTGTCGTTACAGCACATTTGATGCTTGGGCTGTTTGCTTGCTATCACTTTATATAACTGTATCTTTGAGCGTGGCAATGAAAACTTATTGCAGTTCCTCTTTACCTATGTGACATTAGTTTTGTAGTGGTTCAATCATTTTTGGGGGTAATCATGGCAACTAAAGCAAAAGCAAGTGTAAAAGTAGAGGCGGTCGAGCCTGAAGTAATAGAATCTTGCAACGGCCTTTTAGACTCTGTTAAGGCGGGCGCAGCCGCCGCTCAGACAGCTGTTGCGAACATTGTTCCAACAGTCGGTAAGGGGATGCAACAAGCTCTGTATAACGGTGTTTATGTTGTTTCCTATGGTGTCACGTTTGGTGCCTTAGTGGTTTCAAGTCTGGTACCTAGCAATAGCTTCGTCTCACAGGCGTTGAATGATGGGTCTTCTGCTGCAAAAGAGACCTTTAAGAAGCGCAAAGAGTCTCAGGTTCTTATTGAGTCAGGATCAGAGAACCAGTCACCGGCTTCTTGATTCACATAACAATCGACTGATTCTGAACTTGGGCTATTGTAAGTTAAAGCCTTAAAAGGCTTTAAATTGATCAGTAGTCCAAGTGCAGGCGCCTTTTTAGTCCCGCCGTTCAAAAGGTCATGGCCCATCACGTCAAGACTCCGCCGCCTGTTGTCTATATTAACCGTCACCTTAAAGTTCTTAAGCTTTGGGGAGGTGGGATTTCCCTTAAACACCTTACAGATCCTATTCGAGTTGGAGATTGTCTATGCCGAGCCCAACAAATGTGAAGCAAATCGAACTTACCCGAACAGGGGTTCTGCCAGAAACCATACAGGCAGCATTTCTAGAGAATCTGAATTTCTCTTTGGGGCGAACATTAGAACTGGCTTCACTATATCAGCGGTATCAAGCTTTGGCGCTCTCGGTTCGGGACCGTCTGATGCAGAGGTGGGTTAAGCAATTAGAAGCTCAAAACCACCCTGATGTCCAACATGTCGCCTACTTGTCAGCTGAGTTTCTGATGGGGCCTCATTTGGGTAACAACCTTCTTAATCTTGATATCACCGAGAATACCCGCATAGCCATGGCTTATTTGGGGATAGATTTAATGGATATAGAAGGGAGGGAGGAGGAGCCGGGTCTTGGTAATGGTGGTTTAGGGAGATTGGCCGCGTGTTACCTCGATTCATTAGCGACCCTTGGTTACCCAGCCACCGGTTACGGAATTCGTTATGAGTTCGGTATTTTCGAGCAATTTATTCGAGATGGCTGGCAGGAAGAAGTTACGGATAAATGGCTTCATTTGGGCAATATCTGGGAGCTCCCGCGACCTGAACATGCTCAGTCCGTCAAGCTAGGAGGCAGGACGGAGTCCTATCAAGATGAAGCCGGACGATATCTTGTCCGTTGGCTACCCGAGCGAATGGTTGTGGGTATACCCTATGACACTCCGGTTTTAGGATACAGAGTGGAAAATTGTGCCTTATTGAGGCTTTGGAGTGCTGAGGCAGCACAGTCTTTTGACTTTGCGGGTTTTAACCGGGGTGATTACTACGGTGCCGTTCAGGAGAAGATCGCTTCTGAGACGATTTCCAAAGTACTCTATCCAAACGATGAACAGTTAAGTGGTAAACAACTCCGGCTAGAGCAGCAATACTTCTTTGTCGCCTGCTCTATCAAGGACATGATTCGAGTTTCTTTGCGTCGTGGTTCTCCCATTGAACGCTTCCATGAGATGAACCGTATTCAGTTAAATGATACGCATCCAGCCATCGCAGTCGTGGAGCTAATGCGTCAATTAGTGGACAAGCACGGGGTTGAATGGTCCGTTGCTTGGGATATTACGCGTAAGACAATGTCCTACACGAATCATACCTTGTTGCCCGAGGCACTAGAAAAGTGGCCATATGACCTCTTCAACTCCCTATTGCCAAGACATATGGAACTTATTTTAGAGATTAATGGTCGTTTCCTTGACGAAGCCAAAGCAAACGGCGTGAACGACTCCGTCCAATTAAGTAAGATGTCCATCATCGACGAAACGGGTGAGCGCTATGTCAAGATGGCTAACCTAGCGGTCATTGGTAGCCACGCCGTTAATGGTGTTGCGGCACTTCATTCATCCCTAGTTAAAACTCAATTGTTTCCAGAGTTTTTTGCACTTTACCCTGAGCGATTTTTCAATGTGACCAATGGGGTTACGCCCAGGCGCTTCATGGCTCTATCGAATCCAAAGCTGAGTCAATTGATTGATTCTGTCATTGGGCCGGGCTGGCTGTCGGATCTGAATCGTTTACAAGGGCTGGAACGGTATGCCAATGATAAAGAATTCCAGCAACGTTGGCGTGACATTAAGAGAGAAAATAAGGGTGTCCTTTCGAGCTTCATTGAAGCTAAGACCGGGGTCCTGGTTAACCCCGACTCGCTGTTTGATGTGCAGGTAAAACGCATTCATGAATACAAGCGTCAGCATCTTAATGTACTGCATATCATCGCCCTTTATCTACGAATCAAGAGCGATCCTAACCTCGTCATGACACCTAGAACATTTATCTTTGGTGGCAAGGCGGCACCTGGCTATGCGATGGCCAAACTTATCATCAAGCTTATTAATTCAGTCGCCTCCGTTGTCAACCATGATCCTGAAATTAGGAACCTGATCAAGGTTGTGTTTCTTCCCGACTACAACGTTAAGAATGCTCAAAATATCTATCCTGCCGCTGATCTATCGGAACAAATCTCCACTGCGGGTAAGGAAGCTTCGGGAACGGGTAATATGAAGCTATCGATGAATGGAGCCTTGACCATTGGTACCTTGGATGGCGCCAACATCGAGATCCGTGAGCGAGTCGGTGACGATCATTTCTTCTTATTCGGTTCAACAACAGAAGAAGTCGTGCAAAAGAAAGCTAGTGGGTATCGTCCTAAGGACTATTTTGAGCGTGATCGAGAATTACGCGATGTGATTGAATCCATCAACAGCGGTCTTTTTTCAGAAGGCGATACTCATCTTTTTCACCCCTTGACGGAACACCTCCTAGAGCAGGATGATTATATGGTGATAGCTGACTTCCGCTCCTACGTCGATATTCAAGCCGAGGTGGATAAGGTTTATCAAACCCCAGCGATCTGGATTGAGAAGTCTATTCTTAATGTGGCGCGTATGGGGTATTTCTCATCGGATCGCGCCGTTCGCCAATACGCTGATGATATATGGGGTATCAAGCCCATGTTGCTCTAAATCAAACCTCCCTGGACTATCAATGTTATTAAGGGTGTAAGTGGTCCATTAGGTTTTCAAGAGCCTCAGCACTTTTTTCGATCAGTTCATGTATCAATTGTGTTCTGGGCTCTTCTTTCTCGTTGGGCTGTTCTAGGGTGGTCGCTTCTACTGAAAAAGTGCCTTGAGTCTTATTGTTTTCACAGCGCCAGTGCAGCTGGGTCGGATCTTGAGTTTTGAAGATGAGCTGATTTTCCCCCGCTTGGAGGTCGAAGGATTTTTTTAGCTCCTGAATCTGTATTTTGCTGCCACAGGCTTCAGGATTCATAAGGTTGATCGTCCACTCGATGTTACTGTTAGCCTCAAGGGGAATGGGGTCTGCCAGAGTGCCCGGCTGGTGAATCATAGTCTCAACAAGTGTTGAAGGCGGGGGAGAGGAACCGCTAAGGATCTCCTGGTTCATGGACATATGTCCCCTCATCATGCTGTGCGGGTCGATCCCATAGCGAAGGAGCACGTAACCTCGATTAAGCATGATGATGCCAAGGGCTATCACAATGAGCCCAGACGCTCTAACCAGTTTTGGGGCTAATTGTTTAGAGAAGGCGCTGGCTAAAAAACCAAAACCCATCATTAATGGCAAGGTGCCTAAGGCAAAGGCAAAGAGCATTTTAGCGCCTTCAATCGGATTTCCAGTCCCAGCGGCCATGATATACATGGCTTGCAGTGGGCCGCAGATGATCATGAAACCATTCAAGACGCCAATCACAAAAGGGCCACTGTTGTTACGATACGCCTTACCCAGCCACTGCATTAGGACGGCGGGAGGCCTGACGCCAAATCGATTGAGTCTGCTGAAAAGACGGAGAGAAGAAACACCATATAAAACGAGAAAAACACCCGCCAGAATACCCGCCGTGCCACGCATGAATGGAGTAAAGGTAACAATGGCACCCAGTGCGCCGAATGAAGCACCAATCAGGGTGTAGGAGAGTGTTTTACCGAGCGCATAGAATACATGCGTCCAGTAATTTGGCTTTCCATCCGAAGCCATTTTGACGGTGTAACCCACGACCAGTGATCCGCACATGCCGGCACAATGGAAGCCAGTTAGTGTTCCTGCTATGAACAGTAAAGCAAAGCTGAGTGGCTGAGCGCTGGATTCCGTATCAAAATGTTCACCAATGAAACCACCAAAATTGAGGATGAAATAAAGGCCAGTTCCAAGTGCCAACGAAGAAATAAAGGGCATGATACGAGCCATGATTGGCTTATTCAACTGCGGTTGTTCAAGAGGCATGGGGTAGGTCGAGCAATGGTTGTATAGAAAAGGGTCACATCTAACGTCTGCGATTATTACAGCACATTGCATGCCTGATTGTTTCTTAGACAGATCTTAAGAATCTCATGGCTAATGGCTATGAGCAAACGCTATTCAAAGCGATAAATCTTTCAAGGCCATTAGATTCAGGTGGTCATAATAAGAGGGTAGTCTGAGTGAAAGCGCGCGTAAATGTGTGAAATGACCTAAAGACTCATCTGTAGATTCTGGTAATACCTCGGGCTATGCCCATCAGTTTCCTAAACTGAAA
>Ga0364922_10537_pt1 | contig 17319 bp, 11 predicted proteins | sample ExccelJu500001D4_2_FD_206955 | JGI IMG/M metagenome (GOLD analysis project Ga0364922, IMG submission 206955) | Enriched cells from Trout Bog Lake Hypolimnion, Wisconsin, USA - BchlTB.June20.5000.01.D4 | ecosystem: Environmental > Aquatic > Freshwater > Lake > Hypolimnion/Profundal zone | place...
CTTTTGTCAATAGACAAATCCCCAAATATCCGAGAAAAGGGGCGAACTAAAAATTACATTTTTTTTATTCATTCTATCTTAAATCATTAGACAATATTTTCAAAACACAAATATCCGAAAAAAGGGGCGAACTAAAATTAAGCTATATATTCTCAGAAACTGTTCTTGATAATCATGCGTTTATAAATATTGTTCAAAACTCAAATATTTGTACTTAGTTAAGTAATAGTTTTACAGCTCAAAACACAAATATTTGTGTTTTCTAATACCTTATTCATTTCTTAAAATAAAGATGCAAATATACAACAGAATTTATGGATTGATACTCGCCATTGCGAAAAAAGGTCGAAAAAGTGGCGAATTTAAAAACCAAAAAACTATATGTCTGAAATTATGATATATAAAAATCACACCTCTAAATTCGCAATTGCAAGTTTTTAGAAAAACAAAACAAAAATTTTGCAAAATTCGCAATTGCGACTTTCTTATTACACTAACATAATAAATGAATTTCAGGAAGATAAACAGTTAAATTTCGCAATGGCGAATTTGAATAAAGCTTTTTCATATTTTAAAACTGTAGAAATAATATACTAAATTATGGCTAGTAAATGACAAAGATCATTTATTATTAATATAGCTTCTATACTGCCATTATTTCGTATCATTTCAGAAAAAAACATTATAGATGATTATAGACGGGACACAAAATTTTGTGTCCCTACAAAGAAAATGAAAACCTGTGAATGATGTAAGTTTTTTCTTTAATTATGTAACAGCTGATAGAAATAACGGCTGTAATTTTGCATTGTAAAAATTAATAATAATTAAATAAATAATCATCATCATGACAGTAGTACTTAATTCATTAAAAATAAATGCAGCTGTGGCTGCAATAGTAAAAGTTCGTAAACCTCATTCGTTTGATGGTTTTATAGATAGTACCGGTAAATTTATAGCCGTTGCTACAACAATGGGTGTAAATTACAATCCGGCGAATACTAAGATTACAATAGCAAATCTTATACTTAAAAAAGCTGAACTCACAACTTTGGTGAATGCTTCGAAATCGTCAGTAGATACCGAAAAGCAAAACATAATTGATTTTAATGTAGCTTATAATCTTATGCCTGCATTAACGAGTGATAGTTTAAATGCTTTTAGAGCTAGTGAAGACATTTTGCCTGCACAGGTGAAAATTGCTAGTAGTAATGCTAAAAAAGTTAGAGGTGAACGTATTATTCCTATAAAGAAAGTAGTTGAAATTGAAACTGAAACTATTGTTGATAGTGGTGATAAAGCATTAAATGCTTTAAGGCATAAATCGGTATCTTTTCAGAAATTTGGAGTTAGATTAGGTAATTTCTTTACTCATATTAATTACATAGGGAGTGTAGCTAATTACAACACTAATGAAGAGAGATTAAAAGCTGAAGCTTTATTAGCTTATTATGAAAGTTTAAAAGTGTTGAGTGCAACTTTAGAAGCTTCGCAAGCAGCAACTAATGCAACACGGGAAGCAAGAAATGAAGGTTTTTTTAATAATGTGACAGGTGCACGTATTTTATTTTCTCAGGCAAAAAAAACTATAGCAAGTCAAAAAGGTGGTTTGAAAAGTGCAACTTATAAATCAATAAAAGGATTGCCTTTCCCAAATTTAATTATCAAATCTGATAGGACTGCTACTACGGATTACTAAAAGAAGTGCCTAAAATACTTACCTTGCCTACCGGCAGGCAGGAAGTGCCTAAAATACTTAAAGTTAAAATCCTTTCCTCTCAAAATAGTATTTTTGAGAGGAAAGGATTTTTTTATTATTGTGGATTTGTTATTGACGAGAGGCTTCCTGAAAGTCATATTTGTAATCCTGTAAGTCATATTTGCCATCCTGTAAGTGACGAAAGCCATCCTGCAAGTGATGAAAGGCATTCGGAAAGTGACGAGAGGCATTCGGAAAGTGACGAAAGCCATCCTGCAAGTGATGAAAGGCATTCGGAAAGTGATGAAAGGCATTCGGAAAGTGACGAGACCCATCCTGCAAATGTTTTTGGGCTGATGCACTATCTTAAAAGTGAAACATAAAAACAATATCTACGTGAAATACAGGAGTATTGTATCTTTATTCATACATTTAAGCTGTAATTTGGAAGTATTTGTTTAATAAAAATAAGTAAGCAGGTTAGATATTTAAAATTTAAAGAGCCTTTATCAAATTAATGATAAAGGCTCTAAATATATGTATATTCTAAAAAGCTAATAGCATTTCTTCCCGCCAAGGGCACATTAATACTTAAATTGTAATTGAACAATCTTTAATTAAATGGGTTTAACAATTATTTAATAAAATAATGTAAAGATTGTAAAGTAGATTGAAATATTTTTTAATACTTTTACAGATTATTTACATCATAACAAAACAAAACATAACATACTGATTATAATGAAAAACATACTAGGTGCAATTCTTCTTTCCATTATTCTTTTAGCTTCAGGAACAATTTATGCTCAAAATAATATTGATAATACTAAGCTTACAACTCTTTTTAAAGATAGACCTGAACTTCATTTTAAGTTCAATATCAATTCAAGACAAGAGATTAATACCCTTACCCGTATTATTTCTATTGATGATGTTAAGAATAATGAGGTATTTGCTTTCGCTAACAAAAAAGAATTTAGTAAGTTCCTCGAGTTAGGCTATAACTATGAAATAATTAACGACAAGGTTAATCCAGCAGATATTGTGATGTCTAACCAAGTAAAGGCAGCCGGGTTCCAACCGATGAACTACTATCCTACTTATCAGGCTTACGATAGCATGATGATTGCCTTTGGAACAAATTATCCTGCTATCTGCAAAATAATAAACATAGCAACTTTACCAAGCGGTCATCAACTACTGTTTGCTAAGATAAGTAATAATCCGGGCATTAAGCAAAACGAACCCACATTCCTCTACACATCAACCATGCACGGCAACGAACCATTGGGATACATACTTATGCTTGACCTTATCAAATACCTACTGTCTAATTATGGTGTTGATGCCCGTGTTACTCGTATGATTGATAGTACGGAGATATGGATTAATCCGTTGGCTAACCCTGATGGATGTTATTATGGAGGAGATTCATCTGTAATGAATGGAACGCGTGTAAATGGCAATAGTATTGATATTAATCGTAACTTCCCTGATCCAAATAATGGGATACACCCTGATGGGAATGCTTATCAGCCCGAAACAATTGCCTTTATGGGATTGGCAGATACTATTAATTTTACTTGCAGTACCAACTTTCACACAGGTAGTGAGGTTTGTAATTATCCCTGGGATAATACTGTGACAATTACTGCTGATGATGCTTGGTGGCAGTACGTTTGTGGTAATTTTGCCGACACTGTTCATTTGTACAATACCACAGGTTACATGACCGACCTTAATAATGGTATAACTGATGGTTATGCTTGGTATCAGGTTACAGGCGGCCGACAAGATTATATGAACTATTGGCATCATTGCCGCGAGTTTACCTGCGAATTATGTTCTACTTTTATTCCAGCTGCAAATACTTTGCCTAACTATTGGAATTGGGATTATCGCTCCCTGCTTAATTATATAGAAGAAAGTCAATATGGTGTGCGTGGTGTAGTTACAGATTCAATTACCGGTCAACCTTTATTTGCCAAGGTTTATATTTCGGGCTTCGATATGGACAGTTCCGAAGTGTATTCTCACCTTCCTTTTGGTAATTACTACCGCCATTTAATAGCAGGTACTTATAATCTTACCTATTCATGTCCCGGATATTATCCTAAAACCGTTCCTGCTACTGTAATTAACAGAAGTGCAGTTACTCACAATGTACAATTAGTACCTTTAACATATAGTACCGGTGTGGAGCTTGCCGCAGATGGAAATACAATTGATATTTTTCCTAATCCTGTCACTAAGTTTGTTCAGTTGAAGTTTCATCGTGATGTAAAACTCTATACTGTAAGTGTGATGGATGCAAAAGGTAGTATGATGTTCAACCGTACTTACACTAACTCATCAAGATCAGTTACTATTGAACTTCCTACTTTAGCTAAAGGAGTTTACTTTTTAAAAGTAATTGCTGATAACGAAACCTCAACTAAAAAGATTGTTATCGAATAATAATATCTTGAAGATATTGAGATTTAAACTTACAAAGAGTGTAAGATATAAAGCATTAATACTAATAGAATGATTCTTGTAACAGGTGGAACGGGCTTTGTAGGAGCACATTTATTGGTTCAACTTCTTAATAAAGGCAAAACGATCAAGGCTATCAGGCGTAGCGATGATCTTAAGCTTACCAGAAAGATTTTTTCTTATTATTTTGATGATGTTGAGGATGCTATTAATAAAATAGAGTGGATTAATGCCGACATTCTGGATATTAATGCTCTTAAAGATGTTTTTAAAGAAGGTATTACGGAAGTATATCATTGTGCTGCTACTGTTTCGTTCAGCCCAAAGGACAAGCAAACAATGATGGCTGTTAATATAAACGGCACTGCCAATATTGTCAATCTTTCTCTTATTTATAATGTCAAGAAACTATGCCACGTAAGCTCAATTGCTGCTCTAGGTCGAACTGAATTGCCCGAATCATTTGTTACTGAAGATACACATTGGAAACAATCTAAACAAAACTCCAACTATGCTGTAAGTAAGTACGGTGGAGAGCGAGAAGTGTGGCGTGGAATACAGGAAGGTCTTGATGCTGTGATTGTAAATCCCTCGGTTATCTTAGGTCCCGGCGACTGGGATAAAGGAAGTGCACAGATATTTTCGACACTTGCCAAAGGAACGATGTTTTATACTAAAGGTGTTAATGGTTATGTTGATGTTAAAGATGTTGCTAAAGCGATGATTGCCTTAATGGATAGCGATATTGTAAACGAACGCTATGTTTTATCTGCCGAAAACCTCAGTTACTATGATCTCTTTAGTAAGATGCTTATTGTGTATGGTAAAAAAGCACCTTCGATTCATGCTACTCGTCCTTTGCTTGAGCTTGGCTGGCGTGCGGAGAAGCTTAAGAGTTTCCTTACGGGGATAAGTCCTTTGATCACTAAAGAAACTGCCCGTACCTCCCGAAATAAATACAATTACTCTTCCGATAAGATTATAAAAGCCTTAGATTTTGCCTTTACTCCTATCGATAAAACCATTAAAGATACTTGTGAGCTCTATCTTAAAGAAAAATAAGATCACTTTATCAGGAAAGTCTTTTCTTAAGCTTAGTAATAGAATATAAGATGCTTGCAAGCAAAAGCAAGAGTCCGGTATAATAGCAAAACCTACCTATATAATCACCATACTTTACATAAAAAGTCATAGCGGAGTTAGCGTTCATCTTATGACGAATAACATCCGGTTCCCAGTACTTGGTTCTCATAATCACATCCCCTCTTTGATTTATAAAGCCTGAGATACCTGTATTAGCAGAGCGTGCAATATCTCTACGGGTTTCAATGGCTCGCATAGTGGCGAAAGTAAAGTGCTGCCTGTGCCCGGGACTATTACCCCACCATCCATCATTAGTAATAATAAAGAGCAGATTAGCTCCATTGCGCACAAATTGACTTACAAACTCCCCATAAATAGATTCATAACATATAACTGGCGACACCTTAACATCTTTAACTGTGGTAGGGAAAGCTTTTCTTTCAGCATCAATACCGAGGCTACCGATAGTGCCTCCCAAATTAATTGCATACTTCTCTATAGGTTTGAATAGCTTCTTAAAAGGCATCTTCTCAACACCGGGTGTCAGCTTTGACTTGTGATAAATCGGTAAGGTATAGGGCTTATCTATTAATAAAGCCGTATTAAATGGCTCATAATACTTACCGGGAGCATCCATGTACTCTCTTGTTGCATCGGTAAATGGTTCGCCGGGCTTTAAGACTCTATGTGTTGACAGACCAACCATAAAAGACATGTTCTTATAGCTGTTTAAAAACAAACGTATGCCTTGCACACTGCCAACATTCGCCAACTGATCTTCATAAGCATACTCCTGCAACGCACTCTCAGGACAAACCACAAAGCTTACATTGCTATCGACCTTCTTATCTGCAAGAGCTAATATCTTATTCATAATTTCTACCGGAGGAGCGTTATATTGTTCATTGTACGGATCAACATTTGGTTGAACTACCACAACATCCACAGGATTATTAGTTTCTTTATAATTAGAATACACAATTTCGGAGAAGAGTATCGGCAACACAATTACCATTAAAGCAACTCCTGAGTAAATGAGTTTCTTTTTTAAGACAACTTCTTTATTAATAAAAAGATTGATAGCTTCAAATATTAATATATTGATAACAATTAACCACAACGTCCCGCCCATGGTGCCTGTGTATTCATACCATTGTATCCACTTAGGGCTTGTTGCCATTACGTTCCCAAGATTTAGCCATGGCCACGACAAATCCCAGTCTAAGTGGAAGTATTCAAAGCCAATCCAATAGATTATCAATACAAGATAAGCAATTTTTCCCAGCTTAAACACTCTTTTAGTAAAGCAATACACCTGAAACACTGTTGCCAGGAGCAAAGCGTTTAAACCTATTGCTAATATTCCGCCGACTTCCGTAGAGTTCCATATCCAGTAGGTAGTTAATGAGTTCCACACTAAGTAAGCTATGTAAGCATACAGCAACATTGCAAACCTGCCATGCTTCTCTTTGTTCTTAGCAACATGTTGTTCGATAAAGAACAAAGGAACTATTGCAAAGAATACAAAAAAGGTGATACCGGAAGCAGGCCATGCCACAGCAAACAACAATCCCGACAATATTGACAGCAGTAGTAAGTGATATTTCTTCATATTTATAGTATTGAATAATGCTTTAAGTTATTTATAACGTAATCTTTTTTAAATTCGTGTGTGTTAAGGACGCATCCCTTTATTTATTATTAGATACTTTCATAATTTACTTTAAGTCCTAATATCCTTATGAGATCAAAGCCTTTTCTTTATAAATAAAGGCACATTAAATACGCTATTAACTTACATTTGTAACTTTATTTGTGTATATTCGTATCATTCAATTCATAAAATAATGATGGCATACAAAGTATTTAGGAAAATAACTATTCTCACTACTTTTATTGTAATAGTTTTAGTGATTGGTTGCAAGCAAAAGAACAAGAGCGTTGTAGTAAAGGATTATTTATTAGAAAACATTAAGCGACAAGGCAAACTTGTGGTTACTACCAATTATAATTCAACCGACTACTTTATTTATAAAGGAACACCAATGGGTTTTCAACTGGAATTGCTCGAAGCTTTTACAAAACATTTAGGTGTTAAGCTGGAATTAATTATCAGTAATGATATTTCTACCAACATTGATCAGCTTACTAGTGGCAAATGCGATATGATTGCACACAATTTTACAATAACTAATGCTCGCAGAAAGGTAGTTGATTTCAGTATTCCTATAATGCAGTCGCGGCAGGTGCTTGTGCAGCGTATTGAGGGTAGCGATAACGACACTACCGGCACTAGAAAGTTTATTCGCAACCTGCTTGATCTGGGTGGTAAGACAATCTACATTCAAAAGAGTAGTGCGTTTGAAGATCGTATGCGAAACCTTCAGAATGAGATAGGAGATAGTATGAATATTATTATTAGTGATACCTGTGAGGCGGAACAAATGATTGAAATGGTTGCCGATGGTTTGATTGATTATACTATATCTCTTGAGAATGTGGCATTGGTCAACAAAACATATTATGATAATATAGATGTTAGTACGCCTGTTAGCTTTCAGCAGAATCTGGCGTGGGCTGTAAGGAAGAACTCCAACAGTTTGCTAAATGAACTTAATAAATGGTTGGCAGCGTTTAAGGAAACTAAAGATTATCGTCGCATATATGACACTTATTATCGCAATCCTCGGTCAGTTAATATTGTTCACAATGAATTTTATACCAATAAAAAAGGGAAGCTCTCAAAATATGATAAAGAGATAAAGAAATATGCTAAGATGTGCAATTGGGACTGGCAGTTACTTGCTTCGCTTATCTATCAGGAGTCGCATTTTGATCCTAAGCTTACCGGTTGGTCGGGGGCTTTTGGTATGATGCAATTGATGCCTGCCACTGCCAGGAAGTTTGGTGTAAATCGTGGGTCAACGCCTGCTGAACAGATTAGGGGAGGGGCTTTATTGAAGATATATATTGATCATATCTTACCTAAAGAAATAAATAATACTGAGGAACGTACCAAGTTTATTCTTGCTTGTTATAATGTGGGTTACGAGCATGTGATGGATGCACGATTACTTGCTCAAAAGTATAAAAAGGATCCTAATGTGTGGACTAATAATGTTGATTTCTTTATGAAGAATATGTCGAAGCGTAAATATTATGAAGATCCACTGGTTGAGAACGGCTATGCCAGAGGAATAGAGACCTATCGTTTCGTGAATGAGGTGATGGAACGTTATCATCACTATAAAAATATTGCAAAGAAATAGAGATTGATAATTTACTTTTAGCAAACTAAGTATTAACACATCTGTATTATGATACTGCTATTAAGTTTTTATATTCTATAACGTTTAATAGTAATCTTTTCTTTAATACAAACGAAGATTACGTCAAAATTAAGTATAATCGACAGAATTCTTTGGTGTTTTTTAGTATGTTACTTATCCATACAAATTTCATTTTAATATAAACAAAAAGTCTTTTTAATAAGGGACGCTTGGTTTTACCTAAGACAAGCTTGGTTTACCCTAAACCACGCTTAATTTCACCTAAACCATGCTTGGTTTACCCTAAGACAAGCTTGGTTTACCCTAAAGTAAGCTTAGTTTACCCTAAACCACGCTTGGTTTACCCTACGACAAGCTTGGTTTTACTAAAAGTAAGCTTGGTTTACCCTAAAGTGTGTACGGTTTACCCTAAAGTGCGGACATCTTTATTAAAGATAGTTTTATTATACGTATGTATAGTCTAACAGTTGTTTAAATCATATTTTCAGTTTGTAATTTTAAGAAATGTTATTAAAATAAAGCATTCAGATATAATGTAAATAACATTCATCATTAGTTTGAAGTAAGCTTTTTTTGTATTAATCTCCGTAATTTATAAATCGTAAATCGTAATTTATCTATTTGTATATGCGATTGAATAAATATTGCCTGCAATAGCTTCCGCGAAAGCGGTATAAAAAAAGAACAATCAAAGACCTCACCCCAGCCCACTCCTGAAAGGAGAGGGAGTAATTCAGTTTGTATTTGAAAACTACTAATTAAAGCTAAACCAAGAGGGCGTAATGCCTGCTCTTACTGAATCTAATACATTTCCATGGGCATCAAAGCGAAATACAAAGCCATTTTGGGTGTAGTCGATGGCATCGCTTATAAACAGTTCGTTAGTGGATGGACTTACGGCTAATGAATAGAAAAGTCTGCTGCCTTTATTGATAAAAGGTGTTGATGGAATGGCTGTTTCGTTGATAGACATCTTGTAAATATCGTTGCTAATGTAATAAAGCGTATCCTTAGTTGCATTAATATCGAGGCTGGTTGGCGATAAGTATTTACTTGCAAACAATAAGGTCTTTTCGACGCTGAGAGTATTGGGATTAATGCAAACCAAGGAAGGAATTTCCTCATTATTGTAACCGCCACTGCACAACACCCAAAGCTTGTTGTTCTTATCCATCACCATACTGTTGGGTTCTTTGCCTACTGTAATACTATCGGTAAGCTTATCAGTAGTTGCATTGATAACCTGAACTGTATTATTGTTTTGATGTACATAATACTGCGACCAGTTGCAAACAAATACCGTATTATTGTACAAAAGCATTCTGTCTGTTGCTTTGATAGTGTTAATTTGTCCTGTAATAGTGTTGGTTTGTAAGTTGAGGATATTAATTACCGGACTTTCTAAGTCGGAAACATAAGCTTTGTTAGCATTGATCTGCTGAATAAAGCGAGGTGACATCATACCTGTAATTGTCTTTACAGAAGCAAAATCGATAGGAGAAACAACTTCTATCTTTCCAGAGTTGTTTACGACAATATAAATCAATTCATTCATCTGTTGCATAGATACAGGCACATCTCCAAGCGGACGTTTGTTTACAGCATAAAAGATATCATTAGCAATTGCATGCGTGTTGAAATTGTAGAAGGAAATAATGCCGTTGCCCCATGTAAAGTTGCCTTCGCTAATGATAAATACACCCTTGGCGGGAATATAGTTGGAAGCATCAGTGCTTTGTTCGCCAAAGTCATTGCCTTTGTTGCATGAAAGCATAGTAACAATCATCATCATCAATCCTAACAGCTTAATAGTTAGTTTAAACCTAACAGGTTTTGAAAACCTGTTAGGTTTTATCCTTTTAATGATTAGCTTATTGAAGGTATTTTGATAATATCTTTTCATTTGGAAGTTAAATCTAATCTTATTAATAACTGATAGTTTCTTTCAGGCATTGGTTGCCATGCGATAGCTTGATAATCTACATTAAAGATATTATTAATACTGAACTGAAGTGCTACTTTTCTTTCTTTCCATTTAAAAGATCTTCCTGCAATAACGTCAGTCAGCGTATAATATGGCATGTAACGGGTGTTAGATGTGTTGGTGAATCTATTACCGGTATAATGTACATAAAAAGAGAGATAATAAGACTTCCACTCTGTTCGTAAACTACTGTTAAACGAATGCTCAGGGATATATATTAACTGCTTGCCATCAGTATTATCATTAACATTAATCTGACCTTGATTGTGTGCGGAAGTATAAGTGTAATTTGCATTTAATCTAAAGGTAAGAGGCTTTAAATTATAGATAAGTGTGACAGAACTCTCAATACCTTGCGATAAAACCTTCTTAAGATTAGAAGGACTCCAGTAACGGTACTGAGCATCGGGTTGCCATAGAATCCAGTTGTTGATATTAGTGTAGAAATAAGTAAGCTCCGAAGTTAAATTTAGTTTTCTTTCTTTCTTAGTTTCATACTTTAAACCACCTTCAGCAGAATATCCTTGCTCGGGCAATAGATTTGGATTGCCACCCGGATACCAATAAAGATCATTGAGCGTAGGCTGATGATAATTCTTTGATATCTGTGTTTTTATTGAGATACTTTTATCTTTAAGTAAAGCATATTCCAAACCTAAAGAAGGAAGAAAAGGCAGTAAGTTATTATCTGTAAGCTCCTGACGAAGCATGATGAAAGAAAGCAAACGTTTAGTAATTTGTGTATTGATACTTGCAAACAAAGCAAACTGTTTACGCTCCTTTATATCTGTATAATTACTTGAGTTAACTCTATTGTCTTCGATAGATGTACCAACATTGAACATTATTTTCTCCGAAAGGATATAATTGTAATTAATATTCCCCGAAAGGGAGTTAACTTTATTAACGGAGTTTATATCTGCAATCTTATTGGTATAGTTGAGGTAATCATAGAACCACGAAAGCTTAACATTCAACTTATGTTTGTCACCTATATTCTTCCATTCAACTAAACTACGTGCAAATTGATTGTCCTGAGCTTCGTTCCCCGGCAAAGGCTGCACAACTATCGGTTGTGGGATAGCTCTGTTGTTATCCTGTAACCAAACTCTTATAGTAATATCATTGTGTTTGTTTAGCTCACCATAAACTTCCTGTAAAAGGGAATACTGTTTATAATTAGCATCCTCTCTTATTTGTGTAGGATAAGAAGCTGTTTCAATAGCATTGTTTTTAAAAGAGAAATCATTAGCAGAGGTAACAAAAGCAAGCCGTGTATCTGAATACCACTTGCCAATATTAAATCCTGCTTTAACAAAAGAACCATAAGTAGAAAAACTACCCACTTCCTGAATGTATTCCAGATGTAATTTCTCTTTATCTTTAGTGTTAGATATGTTAATACTACCACCTAAACCACCGGAACTATTAACAAGTGAGCTACCTCCATGCAATAGATTAACATTATCAATAAAGAAGACATTAAGCATCGAGAAATCCTGCTGACCAATCATAGGAGAGTTAATCTCTATCCCATTCCAGTTAACAAGAGTATGAGTAGCTCCTGTACCTCTGAAGGAAGCAGTTGCAAGCCCACCTTGTCCATAAGTCTTTATAAAAACAGGCGAATGAGAAGCCAGAAGATCAGATAAAGTTGCACTAATATTCTCGGCAATAGTTATACTGTCAATGTTAGTTTTCTTAAGACTATGTTGAGGATCTAATCTTTCGGACGTAATGCTGATGCTATTAAGCTGGATAGTATCTTTTAAATGCTGAGCATTAACTTTAGTAAAAACTAGAAATAATAAAAGAGTAAGGGAAAACATTAATTTAAAACACTTCCTTAAAGATATAAACCTAACAGGTTTTAAAAACATGTTAGGTTTTGTCAATTGAGAATCTAAATATTTAAATAGTGTTTCCAGAATTGAGATTTTTAATAAAAGAGCTTATAGCTAAAGCCTCCACTTATCCATCTTCCGGGCATCAGTATGGTGCCTATATCTTGGTATTGTATATTAAATACATTATTAGCTTCGATATATGCAGTCCATGTTCGTTTTTCCATGTAAACCTTTACATCAGTAGTAAGAAACGGTTTATAATTTACAGGAGCACCAGTAACAGCATCAGCATAAGTGCCGGCTCTGTCATTGTAACGGAATGCCCAACTCCCTTTAATGTTCTTATAGATTTTATGATCAAGACGTAAAGTTAACTTGTTGCGCAAATAATCAAGTGCATAATAAGAAATGTAGTTAGAACTCTGTTTATCTAGATAAAGATAACTATAAGTAATATTTATTGTATTAATAAAGCAATTCTTACTCATTAACTTTTGCATATTAAACTGTATCGACATATCAACTCCATTAGCATTAACCTCAGTAATATTCTTACTCTCCCATTTAGAAGTATCAGAAGGTTTAACCCAGTCAATAATATTGGAACCTTCTCTGCGGAAGAGTGAAACATGAGCATTAACGTTATCAGATATATATTTTAAACCCATTTCATAAGTAGTTGCTTGTTCAGGTTTAAGGTTTGGATTACCTAAGTTAGTAGGCCCAACATAATATAAGTCAGTGTAAGTAGGAAGACGCATGGATTGGTTAACTGAAGCAAATAACTTATAATTGTCATTTAACTTATAGCTGGCATCAGCACTTAAACTGGTATTCCAACCAAAATCGGTGTTATAATTCTCATAAATACCTGCCGATACACTTAACTTTTGTATATTAACAAGATGTTCGGCAAACAACCCTACATTCTGTCTTGATTTTCCTTTAGTAAAGAATTCTCCCGGTTCTCCCGGAACAGCTTCTGGACTGCTAAGTGGAGTACCTAATACATTACTTAGAATATTTTCGCTTCTGAACTCTGAGCCAAAAGAAGTCTTTCCAAGAAAAGAATGGAAGTTTGCACGAAGTTCAGCTCCATAAACATCAGTAAGATGATAATTATCCCCTGTGTACCATGGAGCAGGATCAGACCTGAATAACTCAAACCTGTCTTGATTACGTCTATAATATATAGTTGGGCAGAATTGTATTTTCCCAGAAGAAACAAATCCAACGTTTGCAAAGAAAGTTTTTGTATGTTCATACTCATTTGGGAAAGCTGATGAATAAAAATCACTAGCACCAAACTGTTTGTTAACATATCCTAATTGTAATGAAGCTTTCCCTGCTTTTGCAGTATAATCTGTCTGATAAAACAAATCAGCTATATTATAATCAGTATTGTTTATATAACCATCGGAAGCTTTTTGTGTTATTGAAAAATAATTGTGGATGTTTTTGTAGTTAAATGATAAGGCAGCGTTGGCACTGTAGGTCTTGTATTCACCTGCTTCAACACCGAGCTTAACAAAGTTATCCTTTTGCGTGCTTGTAATTATATTTATCGCACCTGCAAAAGCATTAACACCGTAAACCCGTGACCCGGGACCTTCCAATATCTCTATTCGTTCAACATCTGATAATTCAACAGGAATATTCATGGTGTGATGACCGGTTTGAGGGTCATTAATTTTAACTCCATTAAGAAGAACAAGAGTTTGTTCGAAACTGCCACCACGAATACCTATATCAGATTGTACACTGTTGCTACTCCTGTTTCTTACATCAACGTTTAAAGCGTATTCTAAAAGTTCATTGATGCTTTGAACAGGTGCTTTTGCAATTTCTTCCCGACTGATAATCTGTACAACCCTTGATTTTTCGCTATACAAAGAAGCTGGTTTGGAATCAGTGATAATTGTTTCCTTTAAATTAACAGTATCTTTCTGCGAATAACTGTAATTAAAACTAAGTAATAAAATAAATAAAGAGGTTAATGTTTTAAGATTAGTAGTTTTGTTAGACATTGTTTTTAATTTGATTAATATTTAATGACCTTTTTATAAATGTTTTCTCCATTCTCAAGGTTAATCTTAATCAAATACATCCCCTTTGCTAGTGAAGTTGTATTAAGTTGAATGTTATTAGTTATCTTTTGAGTTATAAGTAAAGCTCCGGTTGAGTTATAAATAGATAGTTCTGCTTTAATCATATTTATTCCAACACAATTAATATTAAGTTTATCAACAAACGGATTAGGGAAAGTGTTTATTTGAGTATTAATATTAGAAGTGTTAATACCGGTATTTGTTGTATTATGTATCACTCCAACTGCATCCAGATCAAAGCCCCCTGTCATAAAAGGGGTAGGATAGGGGTCGTTAATAATATGTCCGTATGAATCTTTTCTACAAAAGTCTTTTGCAATACTACCAACAACATCCGTAATCTTAATATAATTAATATTGTTTATGTCGATACCTGTACTATCTTTAATTTCATCCAAATCAAATGGTGTTCCGTAAAGTACTTTATATTTCCCCGCAAGATTATTAATCTTGGTAGCATCAAGAGTATCGAATCCTCCTACCTGCACTGTGTCTTGAGTAAGAGAAGTTGAAGGGAACGTCACATAATGAATGCCATCAGAACTTACGGCAACATAAGCCAACTCAAGGAAAAGACCATCGAAAGAGTTTTCAAATACAGCAAAGTCAAAGCCCTGCCCATTTACAATAGGATGATTAAAAGTTAGTATTGCCTCTCCTCCATCACCAAGACTGACAGTAGCGTTATCAGCGATGCCCAATGCATCCGTATTAGACCCAAATGAAGCATAATGATTGCCGGGAGCATTAGGGTCTTCTGCATTTGTATCAGCAATATCAAGATACCCTCTTTCAACACTACAAGTAGTTGCCCAATCAATAATATCAGGACTATCCTTACTTATAGCAGTTGTTCCAATCTGTCCTGCTGGAGGTGGATATTGTGCCTTAACTGTAAAAGCAATGAAGAGGAAAAGTATAATTACAAACTTTATTCTCATAATCTTATTTCTTACTAATCTTCTTAACAAAAGTTCCTTTAGGAGTAGAATAAGTTATGAAATATATTCCTGTTTGGAGATTCCTTAAATTTATACTGCCTCCTTTAAAGTTCTCTATTGATTTTATTTCCTTTCCGGTAATATCATTTAATGAGATTTTCCCTGAAGTTCTATCATTAATTATAATATTGATATTATCTAAGCATGGATTAGGGAATACATTCATTATTATTTGCTCCTCTTTTAATTGAGAGATTCCATTAGTAGGAGCGTTCCCATTAAAATTATCCATGCAGAAATAAGAAGGAGTATTCATCCCATAGGCACCGGTATCTGATGAATACAAAGTGAAAGCAAGACTATCAATTGTACCCAGTGATGAGAGGTCACACCATTTCCAATCCTTTACAATATAATCAAGGCTATTGTTGGCAAACCTATAATCAGCAAGATAGAATTTAACCGTATCAGTGATAATACCCGAATGATATCCTTGTATTTTCAACATAAACCAATCAGGGTCATTTCCAGTAGTTCCTCCAAATTTTTTTGAGAATGAATTGCCATTAAGTATAGTTAAATAAGTATAAGTAGAATTAGTTACATAAAAACCATTAATAACTTTAGCAGGGTTTAATTTAATAATATTAGGGATGGGTTGATAAGATATCCAGTCGGCTAATATTGAACTCACCGCATAGGTAGTTGAATTATTATATCCTTTCCCGACAATTGCTGAAAACTGATTTGGTAAGCCTGTTGTAACTGTATCAGTTTTGTCACTGTATGCAAAACCACTCCAGGCATACGCAGTTCCACCATAACTGGTATATGAATTAGGAAAGAAGTAGCCACCGTCAGAAAAGCCTCCCGACATATCGGAGCCATTCCAAAATGTATCGACAGGCAAAGTAAGATTGTCGAAAGTTGCTACTGTTTGGGCATTTAAATTAAGCCACTGAAAAAAGCATAGCAATATTGCTACAACTGTAAATAGTTTGATTCTCTTCATAACGAAAGTTTTTAAAGTTTAATATTTAATTTATTTAAACTCCAAAACTTTTGGATCTTTGTGTGAATTAAATAGAAAAGCTATAGAATTCAAACTCGCTTTTTAACCCGAAAGCTTTGAATATATGTTTGCAATGGTAGGTCTTCTGACTCGCTCTCTCTTTATGCTGCCTTCCCGTTATAAAATTAATATTAATAACAGTGACAAATAATTTGCTTAAAGAGTAATAAAAGAGCTTACAGCAGCGGGAACTGTTACCGGATTTCACGGTATTCCCTTTTAAGTCCCAAATGGACACCAATGCAAATGCAAAAGTAATTATAATATTTAAATATATTACTAAAAATTATAATTTATTTAAATCTAAAATTTAGCAATTATCTTAAAGGTTGAATAGAAGTCTATAATAAAACAAAAGCCCGGGTTTTATGCCCAGGCTTTATTAATTAACACTATTAAAATTAACCAAATATTAAAAACATTAATTTTTAAACTCTTTCAAAGTATTCATAAGCTTCTTACGACTGAAAAATATTCTGCTCTTTACAGTTCCAATAGATAATTCTAATTCTTCAGCAATCTCTTTATACTTATAACCGGCATTATGCATTTCAAATGGAACGCGATGATCTGTTTCTAATTTATTAATCCCATTTTGCATTTCCTTTATAAATATTTCAGATTCTGGTGAACCTAAATTAGATTTCCTAGGAATATTCAGAAAATATAAATCTTCTGTATTATCTATAATTGTATTTGCTTTAGCGTTTCTTCTATAATTATTAATAAAGGTATTTTTCATTATAGTATAAGTCCACGCTTTAAGGTTAGTATTTGTTTCAAACTTGTCTTTATATGTAATTGCCTTGACATAAGTGTC
>Ga0364922_10541_pt1 | contig 17287 bp, 11 predicted proteins | sample ExccelJu500001D4_2_FD_206955 | JGI IMG/M metagenome (GOLD analysis project Ga0364922, IMG submission 206955) | Enriched cells from Trout Bog Lake Hypolimnion, Wisconsin, USA - BchlTB.June20.5000.01.D4 | ecosystem: Environmental > Aquatic > Freshwater > Lake > Hypolimnion/Profundal zone | place...
TGCGAGGACGAGTTGGCGCAGTTCCACGGGCGTCCCGTCCTTTCCCAGCACGACTACCGCGCGGAGAAGATACGCAGTGAACTCGAGAAGGCAAGCTACCATGTAGACGGCTTCGACGCAGTGGCCGGACGTGGAGGACTATTGCCTCCGGTTCCGAGCGGAACATTTCTTGTCGATGACGCGATGTTGGAAGAACTCCGACTGGCGCGCCAGGGGGAACACGCCTCGAACTTGGGCGGGGTGCTCGCGCATTCTTTTGCCGACGCGGCTGGAGTCAATGCCTATGTGGTCGATCCGGTGAGCGTCGACGAATGGCAGGATCTCGCGCGAGTCTCCGGCTCACCGTTAGTACCGAGGACCCCTATGTGCCACGCGCTGAACACTAAGGCGGTGGCAAAGCGATTCGCGCGCGAGGAGCATCGTGAGTACGCATCGCTTAGGCTGATTGTGGTGCACATGGGCAGCGGGAACTCGGTCTCTGCGCATGAAGACGGACGGATGATTGACAACAACACGGGAGAGGAAGGGCCTTTTGGAGTGGACCGTTCCGGCGCGCTTCCCATGCGGCCTCTTATCGGAGTCTGTTTCAGCGGGGCCTACACGCAGCAGCAGGCTGAGGAACTGGTTTTCGGCGGCGGTGGAGTCTTCGGTTACCTGGGTACGCGGGACCTGATCGAGGTGGAACGGCGCATCGACGCAGGAGACGAAAAATGCTCTCTCATTTTTAACGCCATGGTGTATCAGATTGCCAAGGAAGCGGGAGCGATGGCGGTAGTGTTACGCGGCAAGGTCGACGCCATTCTGCTTACCGGAGGCATGGCGAGGTCGGAAAAAATTGTCGCTCAACTGATTGAATACCTGCGATGGGTCGCGCCTATCCGGGTGTACCCGGGCGAGGATGAACTCCAATCGCTGGCGGAGGGCGTGTTCCGGGTACTGAGCGGGGAAGAACAAGCGAAGAGGTTGCAACGGCAATCGCAGGAGCGGAGCGCGGCAGCGAACTGAGTACTTTTATCTGCATTAATTCGGAATGGAGTTTGTTGTGGAGAAGAAAATGACGCAATTACTAAACGGTGACGAGGCTGTTGCCTTGGCAGCCTTCGATGCTGGAATCACTTTGGGAACCGGCTATCCCGGCACACCGTCGACTGAAATTCTGGAAGAACTGGAACGGGTTGGGGGACACGCGCAGTGGGCTCCGAACGAGAAGGTTGCCCTGGAGGTTGGCATAGGAGCGACAGTCGCAGGCGGGCGTGCGATTGTCACGATGAAGCACGTTGGGCTTAACGTGGCGGCCGATCCGCTGTTCACGGTTGCGTATATGGATTTGCCTGGCGCGCTCGTGATTATTTCCGCCGACGATCCCGGCATGGCTTCCAGCCAGAATGAGCAGGACAATCGCAGGTACGCCGTTGCGGCGGGGATTGTCATGTTTGAACCCTCAGATGCGCAAGAAGCTTATGAGTTCACGATGCGCGCGATTGAGGTGGCTGAGTGCTGGCATGTGCCCGTAATGCTAAGGATGACTACACGAGTTTGCCACTCCAAATCGCTGGTGAAGCGCGCGGGAGTTGCGGTCCCACCCTCCCGCGTTCCCGAATACGTGCGCAACGTTTCCGGACGGGTGATGATTCCGGCAAACGCACGCCCCGCTCACAGGAAATTGCGCGAAACACTTTCGCAGATTGCACAATGGAATGAGCGTTCCGGGCCGACCCAAGTGATCGCAGGATCGCGTTCATTCGGCATCGTCACCTCAGGCATTGCGTTTCAGCATGTTCGTGAAGCCGCTCCAGAGGCAAGCGTGCTGAAAATTGGAATGACACATCCACTGCCCATCGAAGCCATTCGCAGCTTTGCAAAGACCGTGGAGCGCTGCCTTGTGATCGAAGAGGGCGACCCCTATCTATACGAAGCGATGCGCACCGCCGGGATTCAGGTAGAGGAGCAGCCCCCGATCTTCCGTTTCGGTGAATTGAACGTGGGGCGCGTGCGCCGTATACTCGACGGTGACTCCTCACCGGAGGCCAAACCAGTGCCGGGAAAGCCTCCTGCGCTATGCTCGGGGTGTCCTCACCGCACTATTTTCACGGCGCTGAAGGAACTCGATTGCATCGTCTGCGGCGATATCGGCTGTTACGCGCTCGGTGCTCTTCCGCCGTTTGATGCCGTTGATGTTTCGGTCTGCATGGGGGCATCGATCGGGCTCGGCCTTGGCATGCGGCACACCCTGGCGCAGCACGACGCCAAGCGAGTCGTCAGTGTCATTGGAGACAGCACGTTCCTCCACAGCGGACTGACCGGCATCGCGGAGATGGTTTACAACCCGCCGCTGACAGGACACGTGGTGCTTCTGCTGGATAACGGCATCACCGCGATGACCGGAATGCAGGAGCATCCTGGCACAGGAAGATCGCTGGAACATCGAAAGACCGGGAAGGTAGTAGTCGAAGAAGTGATCAGGGCGATGGGAATCCGGAACGTCCACATCACGGATGCGACACGCGATCCGGCGGCCTTCGGGGAATTGGTGAAGAGCTCTTTGGAGAAACCTGAATTATCGGTGATTATCAACCGCCGCGTCTGTCTGCTTGCGGCGAAGTCCATCAAGGAATATGAGAAGTGCAATGAACAAAATAACTAATATTGTGGTCGCGGGATTAGGCGGGCAAGGTGTTCTCAAGGCTTCTGACATTATCGCCGAAGTGGCATTCGGCGCCGGATTGGATGTAAAGAAAAGCGAGATCCACGGCATGAGCCAGCGCGGCGGATCTGTATCCAGCGACGTTCGCTTCGGCGACCATGTGTTCAGTCCAATGGTGCCGGACGGAGAGGCCGATTTTCTGGTTGTGCTCGCCGCCGACCAGGTGGAAGTGAACGCGGCAGTGCTTAGCCCTACCGGCGTGTTGATCGATGTGTCCCAGGTGAAAGAGGACAAACTGCGCAACAAGAAAAGCATCAACGTAGCGCTACTGGGAACCCTGAGTCAGCACCTCAAATTTACCGATGAGGAGTGGATTGCGGCTATCAAGCGCAATCTTCCCGAAACACTTCATGACACTAACGTTGAAGCTTTCTATGTGGGCAAGAACAAGGCATAGCAAGTTAGCGCCAAAACACTGGAGAACAAAGCCGTGGAGATAAAACAGGACGAAAAATATTGGACTCATATTGACTGGGCGCTGGACGCGGTTACGCCGCGAATGATCGATTGGTTCTGGAGCAACATGGAAAAGGGCTTTGCGCTCTGGCATCCCATCGAACACAAAGCCTTCTATTGGGCCATTCCTCCGCAGGATGGAAGAGCGCTAGGCGCCATCCACGTTGCGCCTCAGCGCTGGTCCGACGGTACATTGATCGAGCCGCACATCCGCTACGATGACGTGGCGACACTTGCGCCGGACATTGCCGACCTCATCGTCTACGACCACTGCGTTGTTGTAGCCGCGATTGCTCTCTTCAAGAAGGACTACAAGCCCGACAATCCGGTTGTGGCGTACCGCATTCACCAATGGGAAGCAACCGATTCCGGCGTGCGCGGGCGATCATCGGCCGTGCCCATACAGGCAGAGCCGCTGGAATTGGAACGCGGCCAGATCTGGGCCAAGCACGCCAATGAGGAAGTGAACTACTGGGGAGATTTTCTGCCCGAATTGTATCGCCTCTTCAGCGTGGTGAAGACGCCGGAGATGAATCCGTTTTCGCCCCTTAAGGTGCTGAGAGAGGGAAAGAAGCTTCGCTACGTGGATCAGAATCGGGTACTGTCTGTTTGATCTGGCGGGAAACTGAGGCTTTGAGGAAGCGTGGCGATTCCGTCTGTGTGGCGGCCATCGCGGCTATGCTCTGTGCGTTGGCGATGAGGAGAGCAGAATGTACAAATTTACTTTAGCCAGCCGTCACATGGATGAAGGTACGAGGGAGCGTTTCTTTTATGAATGGAGCATCCTTCATGTCTCGTTGATGCTGACCACTCCATCAGTTATGCAACTCTTCAAGCGCTATGTGCAGCACTTCGACATTCCGGAAATTTCCGAAGGAATGCTGGTCTACCCACTCTCCCCGGAGCGGTGGGAGAGTTTTGCCGAGCACTGGGTAGAAGGGTATCAGGGCGTTGTCGACTCCGTTCACAATCGTGATTATGTAGAGCGGATGCAACCTCACCGCTTTGGTTCGCACCGTTTCATTACCTCGGTCTCGAACTTTGAGACTATTTACGAACGTGACGATTTCCACTCCGGCGGAGTGAAACTCATTCATTTTCTTAAGAAGGAACCTGCGATTACCCAGAACGAGTTCAACGAACGTCTGCACAGTGTCCGCGCCCCTAAACTGCGGGAAGCTATCTGCGATAGAGGCATGGTGCGAAAGTACGTGCAGAACACAGCGATTGACATCGACCCCGCGATCTTTAAGGGCACTCTTTTTGAGTATGGATCGATCGGGCTTTACGCTGGGATCGAGGAGTTCTGGTTTGACGATTTGGACGGGGTCGCACTCTTGCGCAAGGACCCGAAGGCATTGGAGGCGATGCGGTCCAGCGAGTCAGGATTGATCGATGCCGGAGGATCGGCCGCCATGGTAGTGAACGAGCGGGTAGTCTGGGATTTTGTGACGCCTGGCGAGTTGAGCCCCAGTCCTTCAATCTCGAACGCTGCAAGCCTTGAGGCTGCCATAGACCGACAGGGTTACCAGCCATGGGAACTCAAGAGTTGCATTCCGGAGCCGAAATAGTAGGCAGGCTGCGCAGGGAACCAGGAAGAAATCGGAAAAGGCTGGACGCGTGAAGCGTCTAGCCTTTTCTCTTTGGGCGGCTGGCTTCAGCGGTAGTAACGAACTAATAACCCCACCTGCGCCGGGCCTTCCGGCACAAGAAATCACCCGTGACTCCCCTCACGGAGCTATAGCGGGGAGGATGCGAAACAGTTGGAATAAAGTATTTCCCTTCTCAGCTTCTTAAGGCTAATCTGCCTCAGACATTCAGCGAGCTTGACATTCTTTTATTGATGTGAATAAAGGGGAAGGCTGGGATTCATTTGATCCCGGCGTATCTTTCACAGGTCGAGCGTCAAGTGAGCAACGCCAATGTTAAAAGTGGAGAGATCCCGTGCAAAGAAAACAAAGTACGAGGCATCTGTGCTGTAACTTGATTCTTGTATTGACCATGATCTCGGTGACATTTGGTGTTTCGGCTTTTTCTGCCAATGCGCAAGAGGTCAAGACCGATAACCAGCAGCAGGCTCCCGAGGTCGTGCAGCAGACAATCGTGCAGGAACCGGAACAGCCAGCCCTCCCGCAAGCATCTTCCAAACCTTTCAGGCTCGCCTGGGACACAACGACCAAGTACAGCAACGCGTTCCGGGTGCGAGGCCGCTCCAATACGCTAATCAGTCCGATCGTGAATCCGCTGAATGCTAACCAGGACGATGGCGACCGCGACTTCAAGGGTGGCCTGATCTCAGACCGCCTCGACGTCCTGTCCGAGATCGATCTGACTTACAAATCGCACTACGGCATACGCGCGAGTGCAGCGGCTTGGGGCGATCAGGTTTATCACAGCACCAGCAACAACAACTCTCCCACTACATGGAATGCCTACTCGGTAATTCCCGGCCAGTATCCGGAACATACGCGGGACCTCCAGATGGCTCACATAGAGCTCTTGGATGCCTTTGCGTTTGGGAAATTTAGCTTCGGCAAAGAATCCAGCATCTCGTTCCGCGGCGGAAAATTTGCGCAGCAATATGGCGAGAGCCTCTTCTTTGGTGGCCAGGGGATCGCGGGAGGAATGGCTCCCGTAGATCTGATCAAGCTGCTTGGGGTTCCCAGCAGCCAGTTCAAAGAGATCATTCGGCCGGTGCCGCAGATCTCGATGGATCTCCAGATCAACTCCAAAGTTTCAGTCGGTGCGTATTACCAACTGGGATGGGAAGAAACACGATTCCCGCCAGTAGGCAGCTACTTCTCTATTGTTGACATTCTGGGTGGCGGCGCCGAGCGGTTAGTCACCGGTTTCAACCCAGCGGTTGGGCCATATGGCCTGCCAATAGCGTTCGTTCACGGAAAGGACATGGATCCGAAGACCTGGGGACAATTCGGTGGCCAGGTAAAAGTTCGAGCTTCACATGGAGTGGACTTGGGCTTCTATGCGATCCAATTCCATGAAAAAGCAGGGCAGCTTTATCTTTCTCCGTTCATCCTTACCCCCCCTGTGGTCACCCCTTCGACCTTTGAGATAGGAACTTTCAACTGGGTGTACCCGGAGAACGTAAAGGCCTTTGGCGCCAGCGCGACCAAGACCTTTGGAAACTTTAACTGGGCAATCGAACTTTCCGGTCGCATTCACCAAGATCTAACCGCCGACGGCTCTACGATTACTCCGTTCATACAGGCGGACACCAACCACCATCCGCAGTATGCAATCGGTGATGCCGTTAATGGGCAAATTTCGTTCATCGCAAGCGTCCCGCCAAACTTCATCGCGAAGGAAGCATCGTGGGCTGGTGAGTTGGCGTGGAATGAGTTGCTCTCGATCACGAGTAACCCCCAACACAATCTTGATCCGAATACGACCAAGCATGCGGTCGGCCTCCGTACCGTTTATGAGCCGGTTTACCGCCAGTGGAAGCCAGGCGCGGATCTATCGTTCCCAGTTGGCTTCGCATTCTTCCCAATGGGCAAATCGGCGGTTTATAACAGTTTCGGTCCGGACAAGGGCGGAGACTACACCGTGGGCGTCGCGTTAGCGTTCCGGGATGTGTGGCGCTTCGGCCTGTCGTTCAATGGGTATTACGGTACGGCTGCCGGATTCCTCGACAAAAATAACCACTACGCCATGCGGCAGACTATGGCTGACCGTGACTTTGTTGCCTTTTCAGTACGCCGCACCTTCGGTGTGAGAGAGTCTCACTAGGAGAAATTGAATGCGCACCTATAGAATGCTATTCCTCGTCTGCACCGTAATTGCTCTGTTGGCGATCACTGGGACAGGCATTGCGCAAGTCTCAGCGCAGGACGTACAGGCGTTGAAGACCACGCTGACACCTCTTGGAGGCGAAAAGGCCGGCAATAAGGACGGCACGATTCCTGCCTGGACGGGCGGCCACACTACGCCGCTGCCGGGTTATAGGGCTGGCGGACACCGTGGCGATCCATTCGCGAATGAGAAGCCTCTATTCTCGATTACCGCCAAGAACATGGATCAGTACGCCGGCAAACTGACTGACGGCACAAAGGCGATGTTTAAGAAATATCCGAACACCTACCGGGTGGACGTATATGCAACTCACCGTACAGCGGCGGCGCCGCAGTGGGTGTATGACAACACCTTCAAGAACGCCACGCGGGCTTCGCTCGTGCAGTTGCCTTCCGGCCCGACCCCGAAAGGGGCATATGCCGGGATCCCCTTCCCGCTACCAAAGAACGGCGCCGAAGTTATGTGGAATCATCAGCTCCATTGGCGCGGAGCTGCATGGCACTTTGACGTGCATCAGTACCTTGGCACGGCTGACGGCAAACTCGTCTTGAGCACCGACGGGCAAGCTGAACAGATGATGCCTTACTACAACAAGGACGCCGATCCCGCGAAGTGGAATGGCGAATACTGGATGATCCGCCTCATCAACTCTGGTCCGCCAATCCGTGCGGGTGAGGCAGTTACGGGTCGCGAAAACGTCGATGATGACAAGACGCAATCCTGGGTCTATCTCACTGGGCAGCGTCGTGTCCGCAAACTGCCCAATCCCTGCTGCGACACTCCAACGCCTGCGACAGCCGGCGTAATGAGCTTCGACGAACTTGAAGTCTTCAGCGGTCGCATGGACCGCTTTGACTGGAAGCTGCTCGGCAAGCAGGAGATGTACGTACCATACAACGATAACAAGATCATGCAACCGACGAAGGACATGGCGGTATTGATGCCGCACCACCTCAACCCCGACTATGTGCGATGGGAATTGCATCGAGTGTGGGTTGTGGAGGCGACATTAAGGCCGGGACACCGTCACCAGGCTGCTAAGAGCCGTTACTACATCGATGAGGATGCATGGCAGGCCGTACTTGGCGACCGATGGGATGCCAAGGGACAGCTATGGAAGACCTTGTGGGCTCTGCCGATGGTCATGCCTGATCTTCCGGCGGTCACAGATCTTAACTTCGGCTACTATGACCTAACTTCAGGTACATGGTATTCCGCGAATATGTACAACGAAAAGCAGGAGCAGTACAAAATCACACCGATGTGGCAGGATCGCGTCTTCACCCCAGACGCGATGGCCTCAGAAGGTATTCGGTAGTCAAAGGGGGCGGTTATGCCAACCGCCCCTGTCTTTCCGCTGGAGAAATACATGCCAAGGTCTCTTTGTTCAATCTTCTTGCTAGTGTTTGCAGGACTGATGTCGGTGTCGGTCTTCGCTCAGGAACATGATCAGTCCTCGGGCCAGGTAATTACGCAGAAAGCCGGCGGGAAATCACTGGCGGTTGTTGATCCCCTGGATCGCCCTGCCGTCCAATCGCACGCGGCGGCACACTCCGTGCTTCTTGACGTGACGAAGGCAGGGAATCGGGTTGTTGCCGTCGGCGAACGCGGCATCATCGTTTTTTCTGATGACGGAGGCCGCAGCTGGCGCCAAGGTTCAGTTCCCACGAGCGTCTCGCTTACTGCCGTCAGGTTCGTCTCAGCAAAGTCCGGATGGGCGGTTGGACATGGCGGAGTCGTGCTGCACACCGAAGACGGTGGTGAAAGCTGGACTCGTCAGTTAGATGGAATAGCCCTTGCAAAACTTGCGGTAGAACGCGCCCAGAACCTCGCTGATAGCCCCGGGGCGAAGAAAGACGTCGCGCAGAGATTACTCGCCGACGCACAGCGACTCGTCACCGATGGGCCCGATAAGCCGTTTCTCTCTCTCTATTTTGAAAATGAGACGACAGGTTACGTGGTTGGCGCCTACGGGATGATCTTCCGAACCGAAGACGCAGGCAAGAACTGGAAGCCGTGGATGGATCGCGTTGAGAATTCGCACGGCATGCACATTTACGCTATTGCCGCTGTTGGCAAAACAATTTATATGGCGGGCGAGCAAGGTCTCTTCCTGCGCTCGACCGACGATGGCATGAAGTTCACGCAGGTCGAAACTCCCTACAAAGGCACCTACTTTGATTTGGTGGCATTACCATCCGGTGAGGTGGTTCTTGGCGGAATGCGTGGAAACGCCTATCTGTCCACCGACCAGGGAAAGAGCTTTAAGAAGATCGACGTGCCAATCCCCGTATCTTTCAGCGCAGCGACCGTGCTGGGCGATGGCAGCATGATTTTCGCCAATCAGGCAGGGCAGTTGCTGGTGAGCAATGACAAGGGGCGAACGATTCACCCGTTGCCTGCCATGGGATGCAGGCGGCGGAATGCTGATGACCGTTGGATATGCCGGTGCTATTCCGGTACCGCTAAATGCGGCAGGCGCAGGGCCTGGTAACGGAGGTTCGAAATGAAGGCAGGGGGCACAGTTGACAATCAGCCGGTAGTAAGGACGCTTGAAGAGTTTGATTGCCATTCAGGTTGGTGGATTGAGCAGGTGCTGTTCAACCACCGTGGCGTCGTAATGCTGGTCTGCCTGCTGATCACGCTGGTGCTCGGATTCGGCTCTTCCAAGACCAGGTTGAACGCAAGTTTCGAAAAAACGATTCCTACAAAGCACCCCTATATCGCGAACTACCTAAAGCACAAGAGTGACCTCAGTAGCTTCGGTAACGTCGTTCGAATCACGGTGGAAGCCAACAAGGGAACGATCTACGACAAGGATTATCTCGAAACGTTGCAGAAGATCAACGACGAGATCTTCGTACTCCCGGGTGTCGATCGCGTAGGTATGCAGTCGCTCTGGACTCCGTCCACGCAATGGCGCGGAGTGACCGAGGAGGGCTTTGAGTCCGGCCCGGTAATGCCCGACGCTTATGATGGCTCTCCGGCGGCCCTGGATCAGGTGAAACGCAATGTCGAGCGTTCTGGCGAAATCGGCCAACTCGTCGCCGCAAACTACAAGTCGAGCATCGTCTATGTTCCGCTTCTCTCCACTGACGCTACCACCGGTAAGGCGCTCGATTATGGCAAGCTTTCGCAAGAACTGGAGGTAATCCGGACAAAGTATAGCGATCAGAACACCACGATTCACATCACTGGCTTTGCCAAGGTGCTCGGAGATCTGATCGGCGGTCTGCGCTGGTTCCTGGTGTTCTTCGCAACGGCAATTATCATCAGCGGCGGCTTCCTGCTCTATTACATTCGCTGCTGGCGCGCCACCTCGGTCGTCGTTGTCTGTTCGCTGATCGCGGTGGTCTGGCAGCTCGGAATTTTGGCGTTCCTTCATTACGAACTGAATCCCTACTCCATCCTGGTACCGTTCCTCGTCTTTGCCATCGGCATGAGCCATGGTTCGCAGAAGATGAACGGCATCCTTCAGGATGTTGGGCGCGGCACCATCAACATCGTTGCAGCGCGCTATACGTTTCGTAGATTGTTCCTCGCCGGGCTCACAGCCCTGCTGGCGGATGCGGTCGGATTTGCCGTTCTCTCCGTCATCCAGATCCGGGTCATTCAGGAGTTGGCGCTGGCAGCGAGCATTGGCGTTGCCATTCTTATCGTCACGAACCTGATCCTCGTTCCAATCCTGCTCAGCTACGTTGGAGTGAGCGCAAAAGCCGCCGAGCGCAGTCTTAAAACTGAACTCGCCGAAAAGACCGGGGGTGCCAAGAATCCAATGTGGCAGTTCCTCGATCTCTTTACCAAGAAGAAGTGGGCGACCGTTGCCATCGTCGTGGGCGTGATTCTCGCGGTGCTCGGCTTCATCGGGCGTCGCGACCTCAAGATCGGCGACCTTGATCCAGGGGCGCCGGAACTGCGCAAGAGTTCAAGGTATAACCGCGATAACGCTTATCTCACAGCTAATTACGGTGCTAGCAGTGATGTGTTGGCCATCATGGTTGAGACGCCAGACGGCGCGTGCAGTTTGTCTGACACGGTACAGCGTGTGGATGCGCTTGAATGGCGGTTGCGCCAGGTCGAAGGTGTTGAGTCCACAAACTCGATTGCTTTGCTGAACCGTCGCGTCTTCGGCGGTTATAGCGAAGGCAGCATGAAATGGTACGAACTCCCGCGCAACCAGGACATGATCAACACGATCACATCCAAGGCTCCGCGCGGACTCTATAACGATCCCTGCAATCTCCTGACAATATCCGTGTTTCTGAAAGACCATAAGGCTGACACGCTGAACCGGGTCGTCAAAGCAGTGGAGGAGTTCTCAGCGGCAAATCAGACGGAGAATGCAAAGTTCATTCTTGGTGCAGGCACCTCCGGCATCGATGCGGCCTCGAACATTGTTGTGGCCAAGGCCAGCCACGAGATGCTGTATTGGGTCTACGGTGCGGTAATTCTGCTTTGCTTTATAACCTTCCGCTCCTGGCGCGCCGTGCTCGTCGCAGTTCTTCCGCTCATGCTCACATCGGTGCTCTGCGAGGCCCTCATGGCGAAGCTCGGCATGGGTGTGAAGGTTGCAACGCTTCCAGTGATCGCGCTTGGTGTAGGTATCGGCGTAGATTACGCGCTTTATATGTTGAGCGTCACGCTGAGCCACCTGCGCAATGGCGAGTCGCTCTCGAATGCTTACTATGCGACCCTGTGCTTTACCGGACGCGTAGTCGTGTTCACCGGGATAACCCTTGCGTTCGGTGTCATCACCTGGGCCTTTTCGCCAATCAAATTCCAGGCAGACATGGGAATCCTGCTTGCCTTCATGTTCCTCTGGAATATGCTTGGCGCAATGATTTTGCTTCCGGCGCTTGCATGTTTCCTGTTGCCACAGCCCGCAGCTAACGCGGAGCCCAAGTTGCAGGCGCATGAGGCCGTAGGCGCATAAAACGATTCAGTGAAGACGGGCGTCTCAATCCAATGCGGTGCCCGTCAACTTCTCAAAGGAAGTTCTATGCCGAACGCTGTAGCTGCTGGAGAAAACACTTCCATGCTGAGTCAACTGGTGGAAAGAGTTGCCGTCCTCGAAAGGAAGATGGTGCTCGTTGAAGCCGCGCGGAAGATCGCAGACCTGCAGGCGCGCTACATCTATTACCTGCAGGCACATGATTACGACAGCATCGTCGATATGTTCGCGCACAACGAGAGTGTCAGCGTCGAGATGGATAATCTCGGTAAGTTCATTGGCCGCGAGAAGGCAGTGGATGTTTTTCTCAAAGTATTGAAGCCTCTTTATACGATGAAAGGTGCGCTGGGACTGCACATGCTCACGACACCGTTGATCGAAGTGCACCCTGAATGCCATCTGGCGTGGGGCATGTGGCACACACTCGGGTGCAACACGCAGCCGGACTTTGTGGGGCACGATACGGAAATGACCGCGGAGCCGAAGCTGATCGCAATGTGGCAGCAGGGAAAGTACTTCATAGATTTCGTCAAGGAAGATGAAGATTGGAAATTTCAGAACTTCCGCTGGTATGTGAACTTTCGCACTCCATTTGACGAAGGATGGGTCAAGCAGCCGATCACGGGGAATCTGTCGGTGGTGGCCAAACTCATGCCAGGATGTCCGCCGCCCGACGGCCCGAGTTCGTATCACCCGTTCAGTGCTGACGAACTGACGCCCTATGATCTGCCGCCGAGCCCGTTCAAAGCTGGATAGCGTACCGGATCACGTTTCTGCGATGCCGAATCGAGGCCAAACAGAGTGGCCACTTCTGTCAGGAGAGAACCGTCATGTCCACCGATATTGACACCGTGAAAGCCCCGCCAGCGACGCCCGTCGACGCCATTCACTATCCAAAATTCCGCTGGGCCGTGCTGGCCACTTCTTGCCTGACGGTAATTGCGTTTCAAGTTTCTGCGATGTCCTACGGCCCTTTGCTGGGAGAGATTGCGAAGAACCTCGGCGTCAGCTTGGCACAAGCCGTCAATCTGATGACGGTTTTCATGCTCTTCGCCGCGCTTTCATTTTTTATCGCAGGACCCATGTGCGATAGATACGGAGTTGCAACCGTCCTAGCCACCAGCGCGTTTCTCTCCTCGGTTCCGACGGCGGCGACGATCTGGCTCGGGCACTCCTATGCAATAGTCGCTGTGATCCGGGCGTTGCAGGGCTGTGCCGTTGGCTTTGCGTTGGCGGGTATGGCGCCCCTCGTTTTGCGATGGTTCCCTCCGCAGCAAAGAGGACTGGCCCTGGGGATACCGGGGGCGATGAACCCTCTGGGAGCGATCATCGGAGTGCTTGCCGCTCCAGCCATTTTCCGAAGTTCGGGAAACTGGCAGCTCACGGTTACCTTGCTGTCAGGATTTGGCTGGCTCGCGCTTGTGTACAGTCTTGTTGTCTTCAAGATGGCAAAGTCTTGTGCGCCGAAGGTGAATATAACCTCGGACAAAAGCACGATTGCAGCGGCCTTTCGAGCCGCAATGCGCTCGCCGTTCACATGGGTCGGGGTGCTGGCAACTTTTGCGGTGAACTGGATCATGCAGTCCGCCTTCAGTCTTTCGCCCTCTTATTTCGCAGAGCCGAAGCCGGTAGGTTTGGGATTGGGGCCTCTGGCTGCCGGGCAACTGATGGGAGTAGTCCAGATCGGGGCAATTGTCGGACCGATTGTCGGAGGCTTGCTGCTTGATAAAGTTTTCGGGGGCAAAGCGCGCGGTGTTCTCGCGATTGCATTTCTGCTTTCGTTGTCATATTGCACCATACAATTTGGATCTGTTTACAATAGCCGTCCCTTGTTCATCTTCTTTCTCGTGTTCTCTGGCGCTGGTATAGGGATGCTGTTCCCGCTCATTATGAGTCAGATCAACGAGTTGTACGACCACCACATCGTAGGGCGAATGAACGGTATGTGGCTAGGGTTTGGTGCCTTCGGAGGGTCGGTCGGTCTTTTCGTAAACTCAATTGCTCTGAAGCACACGGGCACTTACATTATGCCAATCAATATCATCTCGGCAGCGGCAGTCGTGGGACTACTTCTGTGCGCAATACGGCCTCCAAAACCGCAAGGCTCATGATGACTCCGGATGGAGTCCGCCCCGATGACGAAGTTCTTCTCTGCTCGCGGTTGTAAGTTTCGGGGAGAGGTCGCCTTTTCCCTGTGAATCCGCGACGGCCTCAGGAGGCTTGTCATTGCGCAAAGCAACCTGCTTCCACGAAATAAATTTCACATCCAGTTGCACCGGGGCATGGAACTGTCCGGCCACCTGCCTCGGCAGGACTCTGTCGTATTCAGCAGGAAATTCCAGTCAAAATTTCTTTTAAGGGGCTGTTCATCAAGATCGTTTCCACAGCTTGGCTGACGAAGCAGGTTCTCTTGTCAACGGAACGGCTGGCGTTTAAGGGATTAATGCGGAGATACTCTAGAAGTCGCTAGGGAGAATTGCTGCGTCGGAAGAACCCGAATCCAGCTCCCCTCCCGACTGCACTGCCCAGCAACCAATGGCACGGGAGACAGCAATGAGATGCAGCTCTGCGATTCTTCGATTTGTATTGACACTGCTGATAGTCACGGCATGCAGCGGCGGAGTGATGGCGGAGAGCGCATTGCCCCAGGGTGCGAACCTCGCCACCATCGACCAGATCATGAACGCTGCGGTCGCCCGGGGAACGATCCCAGGCGGTGTAGTACTGGTTGGACACGACGGCAAGGTCGTCTATCGCAAGGCCTTTGGGATGCGCTCGCTGGAGCCAGGCCGGGAAGCAATGACCGTAGATACAATCTTCGATCTTGCGTCGATGACAAAATGCATTGCCACGGCGACCTCGGTGATGAAGCTGGTGGAGCAAGGACAAATTCGGCTTAACGACCCCGTGGCAACTTATCTGCCGGAGTCTGCGAAGAATGGCAAAGAGAGCATCACCATCAGGCAACTGCTCACCCATTTTTCCGGGCTGCGGGAAGACCTCGATCTGAAGACGGTCTGGAAGGGGCGCACGGCTGCCTACGAGATGGCAATGAACGAAAAGCCAATTTTTCCTCCGGGCTCACGTTTTCTTTACAGCGACGTCAATTTCGAGGCGCTCGGATTTGTAGTCGAAAAGGTTTCCGGCCTGAGTCTGGATGAGTACGCGACGAGAAATATCTTTGAACCGCTCGCGATGAACGAGACGCGCTTCCTGCCGCCCGCTCAGTGGCGCGGGCGCATAGCACCCACCGAGTACGACGAGAACCATCATATGCTGCGCGGCACCGTGCACGACCCCACAGCGCGGCGCATGGGGGGCGTTGCAGGGCACGCCGGGCTTTTCTCAACCGTCGACGATCTCGCAAAATTCGCGCAGGATCTCCTGACCGGATTCCGTGTTCTCTCTGCGCTGTCCGCAGAGAAGATGTCAACACCGCAACAGCCGCCCACCGCGTCCGTACTTCGCGGCCTGGGTTGGGATATCGATTCCCCGTTTGCCGGCAACCGGGGCGAATTTTTCCCAGTGGGCTCGTTCGGACACACGGGATTTACTGGAACATCAATATGGATCGATCCACTGACGAACAGCTACGTGATCATACTGACCAACGCGGTGCATCCACGCGACTCCAATCGTTCCGCGTTGGTTTCGCTGCGCGCCCGCATCGCTTCGGCTGTGGCGCAGGGGCTGGGGCTCACGGTCACGGACGAGCAAAAGTTGCGTCTGGCGCGAATCACCGGATACAACGAAGCCATGTCGGCGGCGCGACTGGTGACCTCGCGCAACGGCTCAGTGCGAACCGGTATCGACGTGTTGGAGAGCGATAATTTTGCCGAACTTCGCGAGGGCAACTCCGCGAAAACCCGGATTGCAATCGTAACCAATCAAACCGGCGTGGATGGCCATGGCAGTCGCACCATCGATGTGCTGGCCAAGGCTCCGGGCGTTGAAGTGGCTGCAATCTTCAGCCCTGAGCACGGCGTCACCGGTAGTGTGGACACCACGGCAATTTCAGATTCAAAAGACGCAGCAACCGGAATACCCGTGTACAGCGTTTACGGAGATACCAGCGCCAAGCGGCATCCGTCGGCACAAGTTGTGAATGCGGTGGACGCAATTGTCTTTGACATCCAGGACATCGGCACGCGCTTCTATACTTACGAAACCACGCTCGGATACTTTCTGGAGGCGGCAGCGAAAGCGGGCAAAAAGATCTTTGTTCTCGACCGCCCCAATCCGATCAACGGCACCTACATACAGGGACCAATCAGTGACCGCGGACGTGAAAGCTTCACCAACTACGGACAGATTCCTATTCGCCATGGCATGACGATTGGCGAGTTGGCGCGCTTCTACAATTCGGAGCGCGGGATTCACGCGCGGCTCACGGTGATCCGAATGGAGGGTTGGCAGCGCGGCGACTGGCTGGATTCGACGGGCGTCCTCTGGGTGAATCCTTCGCCGAATATGCGCAGCCTCACCGAAGCCATACTCTATCCTGGCATCGGCCTCTTGGAGGCGACCAACGTTTCGGTGGGACGCGGCACGGATACTCCCTTCGAGGTACTGGGCGCGCCGTGGATACATGCAGTGGAACTGGCCGCATACTTGAACGGGCGTGCGATCAGCGGGGTGCGCTTTGTGCCTGTTGAATTCACGCCCAACGGCGACATCTACGCGCAGAAGAAATGCGGAGGCGTAAATATCGTGGTGACAGACAGAAACTCGCTCGACGCACCCGAACTTGGCATTGAGATCGCATCGGCCCTGCACTCGCTGCATCCGGATCAGTACGAGATGACGAAGCTGGACAACCTCATGCTGAACAGTGCGAGCGCGCGTGCCATCAGCGCTAGACAAGAGCCGCGCCAAGTGTGGCGTAACTGGGTGGATGAGATTGAGCTGTTCAAAACGATCCGGGCCAAGTATCTACTGTACTGAAGATATGAGCCCCAGCCAAACGCTTGCAGCAGAAAGATAGGAGACAAGCTTCGTGGGACTGAACGCGCTGGACATGACCGTGATCGCAGTGTATCTGGCGTGCGTCACCGTCTTTGGTATGCGCTTTCGGGAAAAGGCGAGTACGCTCCGGGGTTACTTTCTTGCCGGTCAAACCATCCCGTGGTGGGCTATCTCGCTCTCAATCGTGGCGGCGGAAACAAGCACTCTTACCATCATCAGCGTACCCGGGTTGGCCTACGAGCGGGACTTCCGCTTCCTGCAGCTTGTGATCGGCTACCTCATCGGCCGCGTGATCATTAGCGTTGTCCTGATTCCGCAATACTTCCGGGGCGATCTGGTCACTGCCTATCAGCTGATTGAACGCCGCTTCGGGCAGAAGTTGCGCTCGCTTACGGCGG
>Ga0364922_10438_pt1 | contig 17145 bp, 19 predicted proteins | sample ExccelJu500001D4_2_FD_206955 | JGI IMG/M metagenome (GOLD analysis project Ga0364922, IMG submission 206955) | Enriched cells from Trout Bog Lake Hypolimnion, Wisconsin, USA - BchlTB.June20.5000.01.D4 | ecosystem: Environmental > Aquatic > Freshwater > Lake > Hypolimnion/Profundal zone | place...
AGCGCCAATCGCGCCCCACAGTCGGCTTCGGCGGCGAAACGGCGGCAGCCCCGATCTCGGCGGACCTCACCGATCTGGTCGAGACGCTCCCGCGCGAATTGGTCAACCGGTTCCGCTCCGAGCTGCTCGTCCTGCCGCAGCTGACCGAGACCGATTATCGGCGGATGCTCAATGTGGCAGCGCCGACCGTGGCTCCGCACCTGAGGGCAACCTTTCTCCGCCTTGGACTCGAACGAATTTCCAAGGCGTTCCAATTCCGCCAGGGAGGCCGGTTCGTGGAGGAACTGCTCCTGGACGCCGTCATCGAAGAGCGGCGCATGCTTCACGGTCGGGCAATTCACCGCGGCATTGAGCGGTGATAGGGGATCCGCACGGGCGGCGACGAAACGCGGTTACGGTGTGGCGGTCAGCCTGCCATCAATGCCGCAGTGTTAGCCACTCCCTTCATGCATCGCCCCCAACGGACGAGATCGATCTTCTGGACCCGGTCGTCACCATCGGTAATTCTCCTCGTGAGAAGCGCCGCGTCGGTTGAGGCTAAGGCCATTTTTTGGCTTTTCCTTGGATTTGACGGTGTCGCAATGTATTCCTTGAATCGGCGGGAGTTGACGGACGCCCCGAGAACGGAGTCTTGTTCGCTCCTTTGACCTTAATTCGCCAGCGCTGCCGATGCCTCCATTTTCAAGACAATCTCGGCGCCAATTTCCAACGCGACTGCCAAAACGGTCGAGTGCAATGGCGCCGAAAAATCCCGCCTAAACAGTACACACAGAGGCCATTTCCGTGGTCCTCCGCCACGACCGCTCTGGGCGGGGCGTTGGACGGCGCCACCCGTTTCGAGTAATCTCGTGTCGTGAGCACGCCGTCAAATGCACCAGCGCAAATCGATTCGGTCCCTCGTTCCGGGATTCTCCCCAATTTTACAATCTGCGGCGTGGACAGGCTCGAACGGGTGTCATCCAGTAACTTCACCCATGTGATCTCGATCTGGGATTCGGCCTGGGAGCGCTCCGAGGCCAAAGTTCGCAATGCCATGGTAAAAACCTTCCCTCAATCTCACCTGCACCTGGCGTTTTTCGACGATGCCGAAGAACAGCACCCCGGAGAGACCCTGTTTTCAAGCGCCCATATGGAACGCATTCTCCGGTTTTCCGAAACGATCGTGCCCGGAGCGCCGGTTTTGGTCCACTGCTTCGCCGGGTTGTCCCGGTCTCCAGCGGTGGCGTTTGTGCTCGCATGCCGGTTCGACCGCTCTTTAAACGCCGGGTTCGTTTTGGACGGCCTTCTGGAAAAGCATCCCACCATTGCACCAAATCGTCATATCGTCAAAATCGGCGACGCTCTACTGGAACGTTCCGGTGAACTCATCGAAGCTGCCACAGCTCACTGGCTGAGGATGACTGCCAAGTTTACAAAATAGCGGATGCTCGCATCGTCAAATTGAATGTTCCCCCCTAGCCGTGGGAGGGGGAACGGGGGAGGCGAGGGCAATGACTCGCCTCCGCCCGAAGCCATTGAAAAGCGACATTTGAAAAGCCCTTAAAATCGCAAAAACCAAGAAACACATGCCTGGGGGGACAACTACCATTGGGCGCTCTCCCGAAAATTTCTGCCTTTTGCCTCCCCTCGCTACCGCCGCCGCCCCTTTTTGATCGAACTCCGCTCGAAACTCCATGGCTTCCACGGCTTGGTAACGTCGGCTTGCGGAACGTAGTCAACGGACCAGCGTTCCCAGTCTCGGGCGAGCGCGAGTGCCCAGGCTTCGTACAGTTCCGGTCGGAAACCCCATGATCTTGCCATGTCGGCTGCGGCTGGCTTTGGCTGCGCCGTTGCAGTGATATTCTCGCCGCGTTGGCATTCCGGGAGGGCCGTCTGAAAGCTGAGTTCCGCCTGCGCCAGCATTTCGCCTATCAATCCTTCGAGAACTTCGGTAGGCGAAAAGAGAAGCATCCAATCGAGACGGAACAGGGTGGCAGACTCGTCAACAAAGGCGGGTGCCAGAACGTTTGTTCCGTCGGTTATTGGACGCGTTTCAATTTCGTCGACCAACAGGAGCGGTGCTTTGTGCGGTTCTAATATTCGCGGGTAGGGAACGGTCTTTCCCCGCCAGTGAGCACGCAGGCGGTCGCAGTTGCCGGGGATGATCGCGGCGCAGTAGCCGAAATTGATGCTGAATCGCTCCATCAGCCACGTGCGGCATACGCCTTCAAGACTGGCGAACTCTTTTCGTAACCTCGCTCTGGCTGGAGGTTCGGGTTGGGTGAATGGGAATAGAATGGGTGTCATAATGGTGTCTGTGGGTTATAGCTATTAATTAAGTTAGTGGGTGATTGTGAATGGGGTGGTTTGGCGTCACTGCAACGATCAGTCCGAGAGGAAGTCATCGCTCCAGTTGAGGTGGTTGCGGAGAAAGTCGTTGAGGCTGACAAGCCGGCCCTCGCGGGCGAGTTCCTGTTGCCGATACTTTGCGACGACCGCCATGTAGTCCAGGAGTTGATCCTCATCGGCGTCGGTTGCGTACATTTCGAGGAGCCGCTGCCGATCGATTTCGGGGACTTCCCATTCCTCGCACCACGCGCGAATGTAGGCGGCGGAGAGTTCGTTAAAATTCGCCATCGTCGTCGTCCTCCTCGATAAGTGGCGCGAGATAATCCGACACCGTTTTGTCGTTGTTAGGTTTGGGTGCCACGATTGGCACGACCGGCCCGACGGGCCTGCGTGGAACTTCGACGCCGTTGGTCATCATCGTTTCCAACATGACCTCTTCCAGAAAACGACATCCCTGCTTGTCGTTGTGCGCTTGCTCGATTCGCGTCTGTCCAATCCGAAGGAACGGCCTCCGAAGGCTTTCCGGCATCTCATTTGCCGTTTCGTCAAGCATCCGTCGGTAATCGGATTCGTTGAGCGATGGTAGCAGCATCACAGCGGCCCGGAACCTGTTGACCAGTTCGCGGGGGAGGTATGCAGCAAGTTTGGAGAGATCCAGCGTGGGCGCGGTCTTTGACTCCGAGCCGAACCCGATCGATCCCACGACACTGGCGTCCCAAAAGCTCTGGAAGGCGCCACCGGCAAGGATCAACACGTCGGACCTCAGAGCTTGTTCCGCCAGCACGGACTCCGCTGCGCTCTCCTCATCAGAGTTGCCTGTGTTAAGGCCGGCGGGAACTTGGAGATCCAGCAGGCGATAAAGCTCGGTGCGCATCCAGCGTTCCCAACCGCCGTCGCCGCAGGCTTTGTCAATTTCGTCCACGAAAATGACGCCGGTTCTGTGGGCGGCAAGCCACCTGGTGATCATCGGCCAGGTGGCCTGTGCGCCGCGTTCGGATGCGGTCAGCAACACCCATTCCGCGACATTGATCGTCAGGAAGGGCTTCTTGCATTCCTCGGCAACGCGTTGCGCGAGAAACGACTTTCCGCTGCCGCTCGGTCCGACGATCAGCGTATTTGTGCGGGGGCGCATCGGCAGACTGTTCCAATCGGCGCCAAAGGCCGTCTGCCCGAGTTTCATCAACGCTTCGAAGGCGTGTTTTTGGTGAGAGAGAATCATATATGAGGGGTGGGTTGGCCAGGTGCACACGGGGAACGCGAAGCTCTTATCGCGTCCCCCGGTGCATTCCCGGCATTTCGCTTACCGTTTAGCGCCGCTGTTCCGTTTTGATTCGGGCGACCTTTTGAGCCGGCAGGTATGCTTCCAGGCGTTTCCATTGCTCCTCTTCGGTGAGTTGCACCAGTGTGTCCTCCAGAGGGACGAGCGCGGATTTTTCCTCCTCGCTCATCTTCGCGAGGATTGGGGCCAGCGGCGCCGTGCCCCGTCCTGCGCGAACGGTGTAGGTTGGGAACTTGGCTTCCGCAGCCCTCGTCTTCTCGACGCAGAGCATGAAGCCTTTTTCCTTGTCGGGTGCGTGGACTTCGCCCTCGGCGTCGACGGTCTTGGCCGCCTTTTGGATTTGCGCCCCGAGACCGGGAACACCGCCGCGACTGCCGTCGTAGCCGTTGCCCACGAGGAGTCGCGCAACGGTCTTGCCGTCGCGTTCGATCAACGCCCAGCAGACGAGCACCGGATCGGTGAAGAGGCGCACTCCTTCGCGGTTATCCGCCGAGAAGAGTGAGCCGGGTTCGTTGAGGAGTGACCACATGTAGGCTAGGTCGAACGGATTGCGGGTTTCTGCCGACGCGAAGCTGCGTGGGTGGATGAACTGTCCGCCGGGGTGTTTTTGCACCGCGAGGGGCATCAGCCACGGGAATCGGCTGGGCTTGACCGCTGGAAGCAGGCGGATCCAGTTATCCCCGGGGGCGAACTGGAGCTTGCGGGATGCATACTCGGGTTTGAGAATGCTGTCCTGAAAACGCGGCCGCTTTTGTGCGTTAAACGCGGCGTCCGCTGCCTCCGGGTCTGAGCAATCTTCGAATTGAATGTTAATTGGTGATTCCATAGTAATGGATTCCTTTCTGTTTTGTGTTGGTTTTCGGTTTCCAGAACGGCCGAGGCCATTCCGACGAGCACCGGGCACCGGCTGGTTTGATCCAAATCCCGTTCCCAATTCTCGCGTAGCATCCCAAAAATGCGGGGCAGCAGTGCTCGACAGAGCACCTGCCGCATTGTTCTCCGAATACGTTAACCCGGAGGGTCAAAATCCGGCTACGCCGATGGGCTTTCAAGTATGCTCAAAGAAGTATGAGATGCAGCGAGGACCGTTCGCTTGGATGCGGGGAAAAGCGGTCGCGGTCGGCGGCGAACGGCGCGCGATTATCGCCTCCGCCAGCTACGAGGCGCGTGCAAGCTCTGCCCCCGGTTGACCGTCCAGCCGGACGATTTCGAGAAATACGAACGATTTTCGTGCTTCATGTTTTCCTACGCCTACGACTTCACTCCGGAGCTCGATATTGCCTCGATTGACGAGGGGTATTCCGCTCTGGGCGGGCAGGAGAAACTTATCCCGAGAGAGGTGGCGGACAAAATCCGGCAGAGCCTCAAAATCACAGTTTCCGAAGCCATTGGCGCAAATAGACTGGTCTCGCAGATCGCCTCCAAGCTGCGAAAGCCGGCGTGCTTTCTCGAAGTACCCGGCGGCGAGGAGCGCGGTTTTCTTGCGCCCGACCGGGGCGCTCAAGAAGCAGAATCGACGGATCGCCGCGCCTTTTTGCCGCTGCCGCCAGGCGAGCGATTCGGCGATTGTGAGGTCCAACTTCGGATTAATAATGGTTCGCTAAAAATTTGACAAATTCCGAATCTCGCCCCTAACCCACATTATGCATACCATCACAGCCGCCCAATTCAGAGCCAAAGTCGACTCCAACCCTGCCTGGGCGGCCACGCTCACGGAAGAAACCCACGTCACCGACTTCTGCAACATGCGCGGATCAAAAATCGAAGCACTCTCGCCTCTCCTCCACTTCGACGGGCTCGATCAAAACGGCAATTGCGCCAGTTTCCAAAGCTGCAAATTTCTGAGAGCGGTCGACGGAACATTCGCGGGTTTCGCCGACTTCACCCACACCTTCATTAAACGGATCGGCGACCTTACAATCACCGGCACCGACAACGATGGCAACGCTGCCAACTTCTCCAACTGTCCCAGCCTCGAAACCGCCACAGGAACCTACCCCGGCTACGTCGACTTCACATGCAGCAACATAGAACGCATCGAAAACCTGGATATCACCACCCCAAACACAGACGGAGCGGCTGCCTCCTTTCAGAAATGCACCCGTCTCCGCGTCGCCACGGGCACCTACCCCGGAGCGGTCGACTTCAGCTACAGCGACATCGAGAGCATCCAAGACCTCAACATCACAAAACCCAACCACAAAGGCAACGCCGCCGACTTCTCCTGTTGCTTCAACCTGCGAGTAGCCACCGGGACCTACCCCGGCTGCGTCACCTTCGAATACAGCGGCGTCGAAACCATCGAAGCCCTCCACATCAACGCCCCCAACAAAAGCGGCGTAGCAGCCTCCTTCCTCAATTGCGACAAGCTGAACACGGCCACCGGCACCTACCCCGGAAGCGTCGACTTCATCTTCAGCAAGATCCAACGTATCGAAAATCTCCACATCCTCGGAACAGACACCGACGGAGAATTTGCAACCTTCACCAACTGCGCCAACCTACAAGTCGCCACGGGAATTTACGCCGGCTTCGTAGACTTCGAAGCCAGCGGCATCGAAAGCATCGAAGCGCTCAAAATACTCAAACCAGACACCCACGGACAAGCCGCCAGTTTCCACGAATGCAAAAAACTCAAAGTGGCCACCGGGACCTATCCCGGATCGGTCACTTTCAAAGACAGCGGAATCGAAGCCATCGAAAACCTGCACATCCTCGCCGCCGACAAGGACGGCGACGCAGCGAGCTTCAGCCAATGCCCCAACCTGAAAGTGGCCACGGGCACCTATCCTGGACACGTATACTTGAAAGGCAGCGGCATTGAAGCCGTCAAAGATCTCCACATCGACACCCCCAACAAAGAAGGCCGCAAAGCCGACTTTCGCGACTGCCCCAAACTCACAACCAAACAAATACGAACCAGCCTCACCGCCCGGGAAATACTCGCGGACCCAAAAATACGCCACTTCTTCATGCGCAAAGCCCGCCTCCACCAAACCCCGCAGCCACAATACCCTAAAATGCCATGAAAACCATCACTGCAGCCGATTTCAAAGTGGGAGCAACCACGTCCTTACGCGGTTCGGGCGCCTGTTCGTGGCGCACCCCGCGCAAGCCCGAGACAATGAGCGCCTCCGAAGTGGTGGAGCGCTACAAGGAACTCGGCGCGTCGAGCAGGCATTCCGAAGCATCAAGACCGTCGATTTGAAGGTGCGCTCCATCCACCACCGCAACGCGGATCGCGTGCGCGCCCACATCTTCTTGTGCATTCTCGCCTACTACGTCGGGTGGCACATGCGCCAGACGTGGGCTCCGATGCTCTTTGACGACCCGTGAATGCTCGTCCAGCGCCGCCTCCTCCTTGATCTTCTCTTGGTTGCGCTGCCACTGGAAGTCCGTCTCCTCAATCTCCAGAATGAAGTGCTTGGCCATCTTGAAGCGGCCGATCGCACGCCCCACCCTCAGTGCGACCTTCTCCTTGCCACGCAAGGCCCGCTTGGGATGTCGCACTGCTTCGGCAATTTTCTTGAGTTCCTTTTCCGTGGCCGCCAGCAGAGCCGGGCGTTTGGCGGCGCGGCGTTTGGCCAGAAACAGGTCGCGGCAGGCGATGAGACGCTCGCCGGGAAAGTCCGGGCTGCTGATTTGCGCCAGAGTGGTCTCCTCGAAAAGCGAAAGCTGGATGACGCCCGAATCGGCAAGCTCGCGGATCTGGCAGGTGCGCAGTGCGCTGATCCACTCCAACCCCTCGACGGCGCGAATCTTTTTGTCAATGTGCACCTAGGTGATCATGCCGCGGCCGCCCACCACCACGACGCGATGCAGTCCAAATCAGCCGATGCCGAGGGTAGCCGTTGAGGAAACGGACGGAAGTGTTGGTATATCCTTTGCATTAAGCTTCTTTATCCATCCGTGTTTCTCCAACAGCATCAGCCGGGCACGGGGAGTGGAAACGAAGCCTTCCTCCCAGTCCTTTGCTGTAACGGTTGAATCTCCGGTATCCGGCATGGGGAACAAAGATCCAAAGATTTCACGATCGTTGATGGTATCTGCGACGGAATGGAGTTGAACGTGGATGTCAGGAGCCGAGTCTGTCCACTCCCACCTGACTTCGTTTTTCAATTCCGCTTCTTTGAGCAGCTTATCGATGGCGTCCGCGGTGCCTTGGCCAATTTGCCCCTTAAGTCCCTGGATTGACTCCGCGATTTCTTCCAGAGAGAGAGCTTTCTTGCCGGAGTAGAGGGAATCGACCGATCCTTCCGGGGCGGCTGTGTGTAAATAGTTAGTTTCGATAGTGCGGATGCGGTCCCCGCTCCATGCAGCAATTTGCGCAGCCGAATACTTCGCGTCTGCGAGATGGGTGATGTAGCTGTGGCGCATGCTATGCGGCGTGACATTGTCTTCCCCGTCCTTTTTCCAGAGGCCTTTGCTGGTCAGGTAATCCTCCCACGGCCGGCGGAAATCCCACCTGTACCGCTTGCCCTTGGCTGAAGGATGAAGCATGTAATTTTGATTCCGCCAGTCTCCGAAATCGTTTTCGAGGAACTTTCGAAACTCCGGCGTTAGGGGAACCTTTCGCGGTCGGCGAGACTTGACCTCCCAGAACCTGCCGTCAACCTCCTGAAGCGCCGGCACCGCAATATGGCCAAGGTCGAGCCTGAACCACTGAGGGCGCGCCATGGTAATTTCCTCTTTGCGAAGCCCCGCGTGAAAGCCGGCAAAGAGCACGAATTTCAAGTCCAAGCGCGGACAGTCATTGATGAGGGTCGTGACATCCTTCGGAGCAACGACAACATCTCGGACTAGTGGAGAATCTCCTTTGAACGAATAATCGACATGGACTCCGCCCCGACGAAGGAATGTGCCCAGCTTTGAGGTGTAGCCTTGAGCCGTCGCCACGTTGATGAAATTCGGCTTTTTTTCCTCCTTGGTAGGCTTCCGCCGACCAGAGTGAACATCGTAAAATGCCTGCAAGAGACCGCTGGTAACCTCCTCCGGGCTGGTAACTCCCGTCCAGTCGCGAAAGGCTTTGCAGGCATATTCGACGGTGTCGGAAGTCGTTTTTCGAAACGGCTTGTTTCCACCGCCCCCGGATTTGACGTAAGCCGCAACAGCCCGATCCCACTTCACCCGGTTAGCCTTACCTGGCAGTGGTCTGCCCCGTCGCTCGGCGGCAAGGCGCATCGCCTCGGCGGGATCGGATGTTCCAAGGGAGATTCTCACCTGGTCTCCGCCGCCATCCGGAGTGTAGCGCAGCCAATAAACCTTCCCCGGGGGTAGATTCCGGGGGCGATTTCGGATTTGGGTGGGCGAGCCATAGGTCGGTGTCAAGACTGTGCTAAATGTTTTGTGCTAAATCAAGCCCTTTCCTTGGGGGAATTCGAAAAAATTTAACACTCTCCATGCCTCATTAAAACAGGGCGAACACCAGATTCCATGCGGTTTGGAGGGCGTTTTCAGATAGCGAAACCGCCACCTTGACACGGTAGGGGTCACAGGTTCGAACCCTGTATCGCGCACCATTCTAAGTCCTTGATGCCAAGGGCTTTACGACGGATAGCCGTTAAAACATAAACGCCTGCAAAAGTGCTGATTTTGGGCGTCTTCTGGGTGTTCGAGTGGTAACACGGGTGGTAACACCGGGCATCGATTTACGGCATCGTCCTGGCCTCGCTAGCGTCTCCGCTGATACCCACCGCTCGCCGGTCGAGAAGGAGAAAAAGTAAACCAAGACCTTCCACCTTGATAAAAAGGTAAAAGTGACACCTCAACCTTCACCCCCTTCATGGTCCTTTTCTCGGTGCAGTTATGAGAGCCTTCAAGTGGCACATGCACCCTCGGGAATCCATTTACCTGTCGGCAAAATTTCCAAGAGCTGGTTGCCCATGCAGGTTCGCCTCCGTATGGGACAGCATGAACAAGCTCATCTCCGGTGGTCAGACGGGAGCCGATAGAGCGGCACTCGATGTTGCTCTCCGGTATGGCTTTCCACATGGCGGGTGGTGCCCCAAGGGAAGGAAGGCAGAGGATGGGGCCATTGGCGGGCAGTATCAACTTTCCGAGACACCCTCCGACGACTACGCACAACGAACTGAATGGAATGTCAGGGACTCAGATGCGACGGTGGTGTTCACGCTCTCGGGTGTGCCCAGAGGTGGCTCTTTGCTGACGGTGGAGTTGGCAAAGAAGCATGGGAAGCCTTGCCTTCATCTCTCCCCGGTCTTCAAATACGTGTCTGCCACTGAATTGAAGAAGTTCGTCGGTGACCACGCCATCAAGGTGTTGAACGTCGCTGGTTCCCGCGAAAGTGAGGAACCCGGCCTCTGGCGGTGGGTCTATGGGGTGCTGGAAAATGCTTTCTTCTGGCACCATGCACACCCGGGGATGATTGGTGGACCGGGAGAAGGGTGATCAGCGCTCTTGCTCTTCGATGTCGCGGATTCGGCATCCAATGATTTTCCAGCCTGTCCCGGTGAACAGTTGGGATTGCCCTCGGGGGAAAGACATGTTGAGATTTCAACCAACGATCACCATGAACCAGAAGCTGTCAGCAAGGCACCGTCTCGACCTACTCATGCTCATGTTCATTCTCCTGGTTGCCTCTGGCGGGCGGGTAAGCGCGGAGATTGGACTGAGCAAGGCGGCCATACTTGAACGTCACGGAGTCCCTCAGCGTGTGAGTGATGCCGAGAACATTTTTTACCAATGGGACGTTTGGACCCTCAAGATCACCTTCTCCAACGGCATCGCATCGAAGCTGGAATACACAAAGAATGGACAGATTTCAGAAAAAGACGCTCTTGGAATTCTTATGGCCAACGGCGGCCAAGACGCTTGGAGGAGAACTGGATCAGACTTTTGGCTTGGGCCGGATGGGTTGAGTGCGAGATGGGACGCCACGAACCGAAATTTGGTCATTCAAACCGGTAAAGGCGATGCAGCAAGTCAATCAACGCCAGCGGGATCGATGGGCACACCGGGATCTCGGTCATTGCTTTCTACTACTCCCTCCGTGATCAAGCCGTATCATACGGCAACCCCGGCCCTGATTCAAAATGCGCCATCGTTCCATCTTCCAATACCAGTTTCTTCGGCCACGCCTGCAAGGAGAAGTCCTGGCGCTCCAAAGCCTACCGTGGATCTGTCGCCCCTGTATGGTGTTTTAGGAATCTTCACCATCCTTGCCATTTGGATGCAGTATTTCGCCCGGTCCCTTGAGACTCGACCGAAGAAGTCGATGAATCGCCAACGGGGGCAAACATGGTCGGTGAATCGTGTGCGGACTCCTCCTCCACTTCCATCGGTAACTCCCACCATCGACACCGTTCGTTGGGATCAATTTGAGTTGGTCATTGCCGAAGCTTTTCGCCGGAAGGGCTACACCGTGGAAATCTGTGCGGCCCTGGGTGCTGATGGCGGAGTTGACGTGAAGCTAACGAGAGATGGTGCTCTCACCCTCGTGCAGTGCAAGCAGTGGAAGGCATGGAAGGTAAAGGTGCCTGCCATTCGTGAATTCTACGGCGTGCTCACGTCAGAAGGAGCTCAAAGGGGAATCTTCATCACCAGCGGGAACTTCACGAAGGACGCTTTCGATTTTGCCCAAGGAAAGCCCATTGACCTCCTTTCCCGACCAGCCGTTGAGCAACTGGTGCGCGATGCTGAACAACCTGGCGAAAACCTGTGGGATGTTGCCTCATGGATTGATGGCTTCATCGCCGGCGCTTGGATTGCGAAGCCACTATGTCCTTTCTGCCAGCAACAGATGGTTTTGCGTTCCACCAAGGCGGGGCACCGTTTATGGGGATGCCTCAGGTTCCCAAGGTGCAAGGGAAAACGGGACGTTCGCCCTGATCTGCTCAAGTGCGAAGTCGGCTGTGCCGACTCCATCGGCACGTGACCCTAGATTCTATGTTGCATCTTCACCTCGACGCGGAATTGGTCCACCCAGGCCCAGCGATCGGAGAGGCGGAAATGCGGCTTGCCTCGAACCAAGTAATACGGGATGGCCTTGGCGTTCATAGCAGCTTTTAAAGTCGCCCGCCGGTGCTGGGTCATCTGGCCTGCGGCCCGTAGTGAGATGAGCCGATGTCCAGCTTCCATTTTTGCAATGGCTGCTGCGATTTGTGCGGCCAGGAAGTCGTCGGGAATTTCGATGGTGAGTTGCATGAGTGCAGAATAAACCAACCGGTGTGCTCATCACCTCCCCACGTAAGCCGTTGAGTGTCCCCGGTGCGTGTTCCACTCCCCGGTGTATCTCTTCGCCAGTGCCAGGTCATCAATCACGAGGAGCTATCGGCGTTCTTCTCTTCCGCCGCCTTGGTGAAGTTGAAGCTACCAGTGATGACCACGTGCCCATCAATGACCATCACCTTGTTGTGGGCGATGGCATGGGCGGCGTCGATGAAGGTGGTGATGCCGGCATGAGCAACGAAGTCGGCAGAGGAATACTTTTCGTTGGCGTTACTCTTATCGAGGATCACCTGGATATTCACCCCGCGCTTGTGTGCGTCCACCAGTGCCTTGGCAATCGGGGCAGAGGTGAAGGAGTAGGCTTGAACGAGGATGGTCGTCTGGGCGGCATTGAGAGCGTTTACCACGGCCTCTGTGCATCCACCATGTGGAGAAAAGTAAACGCTGGCATTCCTGGCCGTAACAGTGCCCATTCTCCCGGTCCCGACATACCACCCGGCAGCGAAACCGAGGATGATGGCAAGGAGGAGGGAGAGTGAGCGTTTCATGGCCGACATACCTCGCTTACGCCTGCTTGTGTTCCACCTTTGGAGGCAAATCCCACATCAAATCAAATGAGGAACCACCATTGGGCCAATACAACCCTTCGTCCAGGACAATGGATACCGCTGCATATCTCGCGAGCTCATGCGGACGCTCTATGCGAGAACACTCCGGCGAAACGTATTTCGATGTGCAATTCCATAATTCTCTTACCGACTTAACTCTCTGACAATTCTCTGCCGCAAAGATCACCGTGCGAATAAACAGATAGTCTAAATGATCCATTTCAATCTGATAAGGTTGCGAGGCCATATTGTCGCCGAATGACTCTGCCCTTGCCTCGTGAACTATCGAGTGTCGCTTCTTCCATAGCCGTCCGATTGTTCTGGCAGCGTTCCATGCTACGTTCGGACACAACGCTCCAATTCTCTGTTTCAGTGTCTCGCCCTTTCGCTGAGTATCTTGCCCTCCGAGCACTAAGCTCTCCAAAGCCGCGAACTTACACAGATATTCAACCGAATAGCTTTCGCTCATCCGCCCAATGTGAAATAGACGTAAAGAATGAAACATCTGTTTTTCAAGCTCCGTATACGACGCCCAATCCGACAGGAAAGCCTTTTCAAGCAGCGGACTCGTTATCCTCAATATACTAAGACAGCGTCCCCTCCATTCAGTGGCGATATTCACATCCTTCGCTTGCGTGAACACCCAGCTATGAGGAAGATATTGCCTGACAATAACATCCTTGGAGGTCCCTTCTCGAACCAGAACTTGGCTTGCGACCCTTGGCTCTCGCTCAACCACTAGAGACAGGCAATCAAGGTAGTGCTGAAGGTAGTTGAACGCTGATGTTGCCGCTGCTCCAAGAGAACCTGCTGTTACTCGAAGCAGCGCAAAATATAATCGGTTGTCCTTTGCGTAGTGTGCAAATGGCTTGAGAGACTCCGACTTCTCCAATAGTTGCCTAAAGAAACCGACATCCGAATCATTCAATCTGAAGACACGAACTGTTGGTGACAACAGAGTGTATTCGTCCTGCAAATCTGCCAGCAGGAACCCTATCTGCCACTGCGTCATGGAGGCATTTCCTTTTAAGGCATTTGTCAATTCATCCATAAGCCTTTAAACGCATCAGATCCGAAGCCGCAACTCTCCTCAATGGAACTTCTCGCAAAACCTCGATTCAGGCACCAAAGCGAGGAGGTCTGCTCCGTGGCGCCCAATTCGCTGGTGCAACCGGGCTCTTTCCAGAGAACGTCATCGATGTTTTTGAAAGCTTGCTCGAACATGAAGGGAAACTCTGCCGGGATTGAACCAAAATCCCCGGCAGAGGGAAAGAGGCATTTTTGGGGGTGCCTCCCAAGGATTTCCCGCCAGAAAAGGACGACATTCCCTGATTTTCTCTGGACAAACGGGCCGAGAGTTCTCAGATTTGCGACCATGCCCAAGGGCAAACACCATCGAGCCACCCCTGAAGAGATCGACTTTCGAGATGAAGACGATCTTTACCGATGTTGCGGTTGGAAATCGACAGAAGCAACCCCGTCAGGGTCGATCGTTTTTCGAGCGTGACCTCCCGAAAGCTTTCCCATTATGACTCCGGCACTCAAGCTTCTCGATTCGATTCTAAGCCAAGAAGATGCATCCCAAGGTCTAACGGGGGCAATTGTCCGAAAAAGTCACCTTCTCCGGCATCACGGCACCGGGTTCGGCCCTTACTGTGGGGCGGACAATTCATGGTTCTTCTGCGTTCCAAGCTGCTTCAATGCAGCCTTGGATATTCAGCAGACACTAAGGGCAATTCATCGGCGCGATCGCTGCAATCGTTCTAAAGACGGCGAACAGTGCCCCGAGTGTAGCAAGGTGATCGCGCACGTGACCAAAAATCGGTGTGGCCCTTGTGGAACTTGCGATGCTTGTGAAGCTGGTAGGCCATGCCCGAATATCAAGCAGTGCGAGTTCTGTCCTCGTTGTGGAAAATGCCACAAATGCCGATACTGCCCAGAATGTTCCCGGCATGAAGTCTTAGAATGGACGCAAGGCTCGACATTTAACTTCACCAGAGGGGACACATTATATGATTCCACATTCGCTTATCAAGGCGATTGGAACGCTGTCCTTACCAAGTTTAGAAACTGCATTGAGGTAATTGAAGCTTCACCTGCGGTTCCTGGAAGGCTACCACCCAAAGGCCCTGCTAAATCCGATCAATCGCGTTCACGCTACCCCGGTAAATTGAGTTTCAAGCTTTACATTCACAACGTTGACGAGCAAAGAATTTCTGCTTGTGGAATCTACACCGTCTCTCAGGACGAGTTTATCCGGCTCTTGATTTCGGGGAAGAATTCACATTGCAATCTCACGTTGACACGCACGCACGCTAACGTAGGAACTCTACTCTGATTGGTTTCCATCATGGCGAAAACTTTTCACAAGCCCAACGTATGAGCACATGGACCCTAATCGATACAGAAACAGACGGTTTCAATAGCCCGATCCACGTCATCGACATTGCCGCACAGAAATTCGAAGGACTCGAACCCGTCGGAAAACCCTTCCAAGCCTTTCTAGACCATAATATCACAATCCCCGCTGAAGCTACTGCGGTTCACGGTTACACGACCTCGTTCATATCAAAGCATGGGCGTCCTCCGGGGTCTGTTTATAAGGAGCTACGAGCCTTCGTAGCCGGAGACCCGGTATCGTCTCATTACATCCCATTTGACTGGAACCGCACATTAATTCCAGAACTGATCCGATTGAAAGAACCTCTTTTCGGCCAAAGAGGCTTCTGCACTTTGGCGCTGGCGCGTAGAACCCTCCCAGAACACCCCTCTCATAAGTTAGACCTTTTGAGGGACTTCTATGGGCTGGCATGTTCTCGCCCCCACTCGGCTTTGGGTGATGTCGAATCAGTTGTGGATCTCCTCACTCGAATTATTTTTCCACGGCTCGCTTCAATTGGGTTTGATTCGCTTGAAAAAGTTCAAGAATTCTTGTGTCTCCAGCCGCTGCTTCGGTGCAAGAGCCTGATCTTAGGACTAGACTACGAGGAAGAGCGCCGAAGAATCATCGAATCGAAAGAAGAAAAACGTCGGTTTGAGAAATTCCTAACAGATGTAACGTGTGGACTATATCCGATCCCGTCATTGATAATCGACTACAACTTAATCGAAGAGGAACCTGCCATTCAGTTTGAGGGGAAACGCTTCCTCTTCACTGGAAAAATGGCCTGGGGATCGAGAGCAACAGCAGCGACGATAATACAGGAACGCGGTGGAATGGTGTCAGATTCGAACACAATATCTCGCGAACTTGACTACCTGGTCCTTGGTGAAGATGCCGAAAAAGGGTGGACCGCACTACTCAACGGAGGAAAATTGACCCAAGCTTTCCTGAAGCGAGTAAAGGATCCCACCCTGCCCCTTCGCATAGTCCGGGAGGAGGATTTCATCGCAGCCCTTTTGAATTCAATGAATACCACCCTCGACCAGATCCAACAACTCGAAGCCCGTATCCAACAACTCCGAAGCCAACAGCACCAGGAGCTAAAGGATGCCCTTGCAGCTGCCCGTAAGACCGTTGCTGACCTTGAGGCACAGATAGCAGCCGTTACGGGTGGGCAGGCACCTGTTGCCCCTACGCGCGCCAGGATGACTTCTGAAGAAGTGAGAAGCCGTATCCTGAAAGCACTGGCAGCAGCACCGGAAGGGTTAGGGCAGAAGGCCATTGCCGATCAGACAGGCGTGGGTTATCAGACCGTCATTGCCTTCATGAGGGCTAACGGCACAGAGCTTCAAGACCACCGGGGCTTTGAAGACGATGCGATAGTCGCTTCAAAGATGGATGCGTAATGAAGTGAAACTCCGTCACGAGGAAAATATCCATCATCTGTTATGAGCGAAATCAAATTCAAATGTCCGAACTGTGAAGGGCATATCAGCGCCGATGAAAGTTTCGTCGATGCTCTTGTTCAATGCCCTCATTGTGCAGAAAAGATCACAATGATTCCACTTCTCCAGCGCAAAGGAGAGGAGATTTCGAAAAAGAATAGTGAGAATCAGCAGCCATGCTCCTTATGCGCTGCATCGGAGGAGGCCGGCTTCGATTCCTGTAGTTGCTGTGGTCGATCACTGCGGCCAGCAGCAAAATCCGCTCGCATGAAGGCTCCACACATGACACGAGAATCCAAAGACAGCGTTTTCTGGTTGGTGTCGCTGGGAATTGTTGGTTTATTGGTTACTGTATGCATCAAACACAGCGTGCCGTGGTGGTTATGGATTCCTGGCATACTTATTGTGATCGCTATCATGCAAATATTTTTGGAAGATGTCTGCTACACACCGGAGCAAAGGGCAGAAGCAAAGAAGGAAAGAAATAAAAAGGCTGAAAATGGCAATCCCACCGTCCAGTCAGGTTCAGAAAGGACAGAAGCAAAGACGGAAAGGAGGGAAAAGAGTGAAAAAGGTGATCTTTCCGTTCAGTCAGGTTCACATTTGACGGAGGTTGTAAAGAGGGTGCCGTTTGCAAAGTTGTTGCCTGAGTTGAAACAACTGCTCGCGGAAACGAGCATGTCGATATCGGCAGACAGTGTGTTTCAAAGCGTTCTTGACCAAAATTGGTTGTTTCGAAAAGGCGGGCCTGCGGCGCACCTGAATGTTGATAAATTAGCAGTTATGGGCATGATTACAAACAATCTCACATTGTCTTGCGCAAAATGTAATACAGTCTATCAGCCGCGTTCCATGCTACGTTCGGACACAACGCTCCAATTCTCTGTTTCAGTGTCTCGCCCTTTCGCTGAGTAT
>Ga0364922_10547_pt1 | contig 17142 bp, 13 predicted proteins | sample ExccelJu500001D4_2_FD_206955 | JGI IMG/M metagenome (GOLD analysis project Ga0364922, IMG submission 206955) | Enriched cells from Trout Bog Lake Hypolimnion, Wisconsin, USA - BchlTB.June20.5000.01.D4 | ecosystem: Environmental > Aquatic > Freshwater > Lake > Hypolimnion/Profundal zone | place...
TCGTATTTTGCAATTGCTATCAGAATCATCAGCAATCCACTGGCACTGGCAAGATTTCGGCCAACCGTACCACGGATAATGGGAAACATTCCAATCGCTAGCAAACTTCCGCACATCAATTCCCATGCGCGCGATTCGAGGCGAAAGAATGCTCCAATAGGAAAATAGACAACCCCTACTGCGCTGATCGCAAAGGACACAAATGCAATACTTGCAATCCAGACCTTTCGACGGTTCCTCCAACTACGATAAATGACAATTAATATAAGAGGAAGAACAACATAGAACTGCTCTTCTACACCGAGAGACCAAGTATGCAGCAGAGGCTTCATATCCCTTGGGCCATCGAAATAGCCCGATTGCTGCGAAAAGAAAATATTCGAACAGGATCCTACAGCGGTCAGAAGTGATTTCGAGAAATCAGCGAATTCCGCTGGAAGCAGACTGAACCACCCCCAAATCAAGGTTGCGATAAGAACAACAGCCAACGCAGGTAAAATCCTCCGAACCCGCCGCTCGTAAAATCGAATCAGAGAAAAGTTACCGTTATCGATCTCCCGCGAGATGATTGAAGTGATGAGGTAACCGGAAATTACAAAGAAAATATCAACACCCACATATCCGCCACCCGTCCCAGGAATGCCAATATGGTACCCAACGACCGACAATATCGCAATCGCTCTCAATCCGTCGATGTCAGAACGATAGGTACTGCCTTTACCTCGTATTGCATTCATATCTTATTGCATCCTCAAGGGTTAAATCCTGACAATTGAAACCTTTAGTTGTAACGATGTCACGACGCTCACGCCAGACTTATACATCAACCTTTAAAGGGCTATTATGAGCCAAAGTTTGCGGCATGGGTATTAATAAGGCATATACTCTGCCAATCAAGAAAGTCGGGGAGACGGAGGTTCATGGCACGATTGTACGACTGTCAACTCGCAGCTTCCATCTCTCATGTCATGCGAGGTCCTGATTCAATCAGCGTCCTGCCATTATATTGAATAACGGTAATGGCTTTGAGGCCGGAAAAGTAGGACAAGATCCCAACAAAGCAGCAATGGTCTCCTGTGTCACGCGCATTCTGCTGGTCTCGTAACCGCACGCGTTATTCTACGTCCTAGTTGGATGCATGGATCTTCAATACATCGAAAAGCGATCCAAGGGACAAGAAGCATTAGGATAGCAAAGACTGACAGTTGAGTCGGAAACCAAAGCATGGACAGCTTCACGAATGCCAGCCATATGATGGGAACGTGAAACAGATATATCCCATAAGAGTATTTTGCTACAACATGGCTACCCACCGTGAACCAGGTCGGGGGGAACTCTTTACATAACGGGAGTAGTATCCCAAGAGCAAAGCACAACAAGTAGCCTGTTAGTTGTCTTATAGGAATTCCACAAACAGTCGTTGGTGCCGACCACACCCAGCTATCCAACCCACATAAGCTGACGATTGCGAGAGGCCAGATTGCAAATTCTAGACGCGGAGTCCAGGCTTTAGTTGCTTGATACGCGACCGCCCCCCCAAGAAAGCATGGAAAGTAAGCAAGATAATATGCGATGGCTGGAAGATGTGCTATGAGTAGGGCATAGCGCAACGCTACGAACCCAACCCACATACAAACGGCAATTTGGGGGGATCCCCAGCGTTTCAAGATCAGCCAGACAAAAGGAAGAGTCGCATACATCTGGATTTCCCATGGAAGGCTCCATAGGGGGCCTAGTATCGAGTGTCCGTTGTTAATATTCTGAGTCAAAGTAAAGTTTGCTATTGCTTCGCCCAAGCCTATCCGCTGAAACTGATGCAAAGGCATATCGGGGATCCTGAACAACATCACGATAAGGATGCTAGCGATAGAAAGCGGATAGATCCGGAAAGTGCGGCGCACATAGAAGTCACGAAATAGGTGGCCGGCTACTGTTCTGTCCAATGAGCGCAGGAGCACTACGCAAGTGTGCACGAAGAAGATGAACACACCAGCGTGCCCCAGCGCTGAAAGGAATTGCCCTCCGAGATGGAATACGTCGCCGATGAGATGGTTAGTGAGCACCGCGAGCACAGCAAACGCGCGCAGCAGGTCTAGGTTTCTGGATGCTTGATCCATCTGAATTAAGAGTTCCCTTCATGTTCTGCGTGCTAACCGGGAATTTTCGTGCCGATCAACCGGAACGTCAGATCTTGCGCGATCCGTTCGGCGTCGTTGACATCCTCATAGCCTGTGATGCGGCTGTAGACGGACTGCCGGAATAGATCGGCGAGCGGAAGTTGGGTGTTCTTCCCGCGTCGTGAGTCGGTCAGGTGCTTGGCGATCAGCTCGCCGAACCCGAGCCGCTCATCCAACTCACGAACGAGGATGAGGCCACCGTCGGAGGTGACTCGTGATCCCTGGAAACCGATCTTCGGTGTTGACCTCCGGGGCGTCATCATCACGCTCAACCCCCTATTGATACTGATGATGAAGTCCATCCGAAGATTCGTAAGAGACATTCAAAATGGAAATGTGGGTTAAAGCGATGGAGGCCTTCGTTGCTCTGAGATGAGACAAAACCTTGGCAGAGCTGGCGCAACAGTTCGATGTACACTCCAACCAGATCACGAACTGTAAGACTCGTCTCAGTGAGTGCGCAGTCGGAGTCTTTGGAGAAGAAAAGTGCCGCGCTACACTAGTCACCACTTTGTTGCAACTGCCAAGTAGCTACCGTATACGCATCGGACTGGGAAATACTGCCCGATATGCCGCGTCATTCTTCCGCTCCCGTAGAATCGAATTCTCGTGAATCCTGCATCTTCAAGTTTGCGGTGCATACTGCTAATCGTATGTTGGGAGACGTGAGAAGGGTCAGACACGACGCTCAAGTCCTTCAGCCGATTCTTTAAATAGTGGGGATTTGGCGTTGTCAATAGCACTCGCCCTTTTAGCCTCAGGATTCGAAATATTTCGCACAACGTTGGGAATACCGAATTGCCTGGAATGTGTTCGATTATCTCGCCGGCAACAACTGCATCGAAACTGAGGCTCGGGAATGGGGTCTCGTCCGCAAATGCAGGAACAACTGATTCGTATATGCCTTGCGGGATTCGTTCTACACGATCCGGAACACACTCGAGACCAACTATACGGACATGTTGTAACCGAGACTTAATAATTTCCCCTCCTCGTCCCGTGTTACAGCCAATATCCAAGACATCGTGAGCCCGTGCAGGAAAATGTCTCACAAACTGGTCATACCGTTCGGACGTGAAGTCGTCCAACTCGCTTCCTGACTGAGCACTATTCAGTTGGATTAGGCTCGCTTTGCTGAAGTCCATACAGATCCCTTCTTTTTCAAACTATGGTCCTAGTGAAGTGCGCCACCCGGAAATGAATAATCAGGAGCCCAAGAAACGCCCTAGCTGAAGTCATTATTGGAAGCGGTGCTGCTACCGAAGTAATGCAGCGATTGGCAAGTCGGTGTATGGGAAGGACTTGGGGATGGAAGCTCCCATTTCCGATGTCGAGCAATCTAACATCCTCTTAGAACAAAATCTTCTTCTGCGGAAACCATGTGAGTTGCATGGTGGTGGAGGTGACGGTTTGCAGCCCGGGAAGGTAGATGGGAGCTTTCCAGTGCTCATAGGTAAAATTGCCGTTGATCTCGAAGTCCCTGCCGATACGTTTGACCACTTGGAAGTTAATGTCGTTCAGGGTGGTGCCGCCGGGAATGAAGTCTTTTGCAACCTTCTGGTTACGTGCTCCGACCTGGATCCATTCGTTGCCTCGGAAGTGATAGGTGATCCAGCCCTGCCCTCCCTTACCTTCGCGTCCAATCCAGTCTCCGAGCATCTGGCCCTGGTTCGTATATCCCTGACGTTGGATCATCTCCCAGTACATAAACTGGCCACCATGGCTGGTTGTGACAGGTGGGTCGGTATTGACACCTTCAACACGTATGTCCAGCTTTGGGATAGCCGGAACGTGTGAAAGATAGATGCCCGGTCGCCAAGAAGCGCGTCGCGGGGCGTCAATCGGAGATACATCGTCATGCACTTCTGAGTCTGCGTACAGCGTGAGCCAGTTTCGCAAATATGGCAACCGATAAGAGAAGTCGAACGCACCAAAGCGCGCGCCTGGGTCAGTGTTTCCCCTCTTGGCAGTAGAATTGCCTGCGCTAAGGCTAATGAAACTCCTTAGGAATGAATGAATATTTATCCCTTCGTGCCCTTTGCCACCCCAAATCACTGTGCGCTCGAAGCCGAACTCAAGGTTCTTGGTTGGCCGCAAGCTTATCTTTTCGACATGTACCCAGGGATCGCCTGGGTTTACGACATTTGCGATGTTGGGCGCCCCCGGCGTCAACGAAGGCATATAGGTGTGCCCTCGGAGTGGGCCAACCATAAAATCGTACCGAAACGGGCCGGTAATATTTGACAAGAGAGGAATGTGGAGTGGTTCAACGCGATTGATTCGGAACGAATATACATTCTCAGCATTGCTGGAATATGCCATTCCGCCCCCTAGTCCTGGTCCAAGCCATTCATCTTGTTTGCCAAAAGATAACTCATGATTCAGGAGACGAGCAGAAACGTAGGCTTCCATGACCCTGCCATTTGTCATTGTGTCAATCGGCCCCATTGGAATGGTTGCCTGGTTATAGATCAGGCCCGTAGCAGGGTTCTTGAAAGTGGTCTGATCTATTCCTGTTAAAGTCTCTGATAGGGCGGCGGAGTAGCCAATAGCTGACGGTGCACCTTCAAACTCTCCCCGTAGATAAAATACAAACCTGCCAGCAGTTAAGTAACCGCTAGCGCCGGAGTAGTTGTTCAGCCCGCCTTCAAATGGGCGACCGAAATCATTGATAATCGTTGAGCCAAGATGAAAGCTATCGCGAAGAGCTATGCCGCTTACACCGCGAACTACCGAATACATTGATTCGAGGTTCGAGTTAGCATGGCCCGTCTGGCATTGCATTTCAGCGTCATAGCGGAGGAAGCGGTTCAATGCAGAAAGGATTTCCTGCGCCTCGCCTGCTGTTGAAACCCCATAACTATTCGCATCTTCAACCTGTGCTGCACTATCCTCTAGCATGCTGCTCAAGCTTGCACGGGTCCATGGACGCATCCCCAGGTACGCGCTGTCAATGAAGCCCATCGAGTAAAGCCGCAGCACGGCCGGGTAGACCCAGCTATCAACCGAAACGTACGGCGAACCCAGTGTGGAAGGCTCGCAAGCGCTCTCGGTTTCGTTGGCATCCCGTCTCACCTGTCCAGCTGAATTGGTACTTTGCGATACGATGATAATCCCTGCCAACAAGGCTATGGAGTGAAGAATTGGAGTTTTGATGATAATCCCTCCGCCAATCAACGTGATGGATACTGTGGTGCAGTCGAGCAAATTCGGACTGTGCGTTAAATAGAAGTCCTGTTGGATCAGTACGACCAAGTACCAGATTTGGTAAACAGTGCACTTGGAGATCTCGCTCGGCCTTGTTTGCGTTAGCATCCGAGAATAGGAGTCGCTTAGAACATGTAACACGTATCAGACATTATCGCTACCTCATAGCCGGGCTTCCGGAGTTGGACCTAGCCTCCGTATAATAGCCAATGGCTAAACTAGCTGCTGACAGGAGGAGACCTGGTTGACGTTCGCGCCATGTTAAAGGGCATGAGATGCCTCTGACAGAATCGACGAAAGCATGTTCTCCACGATACGCAGTCATACTCATGCAATTGCTGGTGTATCTTTCCACGCTGCCCACCAACCGACGAGAATGGTGCTTCTGAGGAAGATGAGATTACAGCATCTACGCCAGTGGAGCAATCCAGTCAAGATGACACTAGATGATCAGGTACCTGTGGTGCTAGACTTCGGACACGTCGATGCGCAGGCAACAATCACATCGAGAAACTGGCTTGCAGCATGATCTGGAGTAAGGCCCGAGATGCTCACTCTGCCATTCTCCCCGAGTTCACGAATATCTCGCTCGCTGAGCATGAGTAGGTTCTTCAATTTAGCACCAACATCATTCATTAAGGGCGTAAATGTGAAGCCATTGGCTCCATCCCGCACAAGGCATTCAACAGCTTGGCTAAACGTGCTTCCGAATATGGGAAGCCCTGCAGCCAATGCTTCATTGACAACCAAGCCCCACTCGTCAGAGAGTGTTGGAAAAACAAAGACATCCCCCTGCAGGTACACTTCTGGATGTACTCGGGAATCTACGAATCCCAGACAGCGTACATGAAGTCGCTCACAGCCGCTTTTCCACTGCCGCAGCTCTTCCTCCAGAGGACCGTACCCAATAATTGAGAACTCTACTTGAATGCCTGGTAAGTCGCGAACCACTGACTCAAGTACATCTAGAAAAGGGAGAAGCCCCTTACCTTCTACGAGGCGACCAACATAAACTAGTCGCTTCAGTTTTTGCCAATCAACATTTCGTTGAAGCACGAGAAAAGGCGCTAAATCGCAGATTGTATTGATTTCTGTAATTCGTTGTGATGGATATTTATAGTTCAATAAGTATCGAGTACAACTCGGCCCGTTTGTGATTACATGATCGGCAACAGATAATAATAGGCGGCGCAAGACCCAGCGAATCGGCCGATGGCCCATCTGCTGATGCTCACTCATCTGAAGCCAGAGCACGAGACGTGACCTTCTCGACACTAACCGGTAGATCGCAGCCGATAGAGATCTAAACCCCAGTTGACCTGAGATCACAACGTCGGGTTTGAGACTGTGCAACAGAGGGAGCGTGTCAAGTGGAAATTCGACTGAGCGCGTCTCGGATACGCCTGTGGAATATCGCCATCTGCCAGGGAGGCTTAGAGTCTTCTGCACACAAACCGAGAGCCCACCAAACTCAACCTCCCACCTTCTGTCTGCGCCGCGCAACTGTGAGCAGATGACTCGCAGATCACCGACATTCTCGGCAATAGTCTGGAACACGGAGGCCCTTGATGGCCAAACATAATCAAGCAACATGGCTACGCGGAGATGTGCGCTCTTTGGCTCCGAGAGAATTGGGCACTGCAGGGCTGTCGGCATTTCTGTGGATCGCATTTGTGAGTCCTATTTGAGGATTGGAGTCGCTAAATATTGTGAAGTAAACGTAGTCAGTAAAATAGCCATCAACGTCCGGCGATCACACGGCAGTATGGCACTGGCCAATACAATATTGCGCGCATCCCAGCATGCGTCCACAGAAATCTCCACCAATCTCCAGGCGGCAGGCCCTTGCGGCTGAGGAGGATTCGCCACCGCTCTCGTCTGGGTAGAGCGCGACATCGCCACGACTCACTTTCCTCATGTGGTCTACACTCCGCAACGTAGCCCGGGGCTACGACGATTCGCACACCCTTCCGCTTAGCGCGCAATCCATAGTCCGTATCCGCCATTGCGTGCTTGAACTGCCGCATCATTCCAAGTAGTTGAAATGATGATCTCGCAATTAATACACAATTTCCGTTAAAGGTATCGCACTCTTTCGTCTTTACGGGGTCCGGCACCACTGGAGTCAACCTTGCAGGGTGTAGACCCATCAGTAGTTCTCCTCCGTAGGAGCACTCCGATGTTATTGGATCAATGCAAGACCCGACAACAATAGAAGGACTCAATCCACAACGAGAGGCATCATCCCAAGTCGTCATAAGCACTGCAAGAGAGCCGGTGAACATAATGGTGTCATCATTGAGCCACAAAAGGAAGTCTGGATTGCTTTGAACAGCACACTGCCAGGCCAGGCGCATTCCATTGCACCAAAAGAGAGATCCATCGCCTTTCAGGATCGTGGTGGTGGGATAAGCCTTTCGCACAGCCTCTGCAGTTCCGTCGGTACAACCATCGTCAACAAGATAGACAGACAAGGATATATTGTTGGAGACTGGCTCGCTGTAGAGCCGGCCCAAACACTCCATTGTTTGGTCTTTCCGGTTGTGACAAGTCATTAATACCGCAATTGTGCGCACTCTTGAACCTCGTCAATACCCACTATGGCCAGTGTTCTGTTCGATACCATGAGATCGAACAGTGTTTTGCCAAATCCGACAGACTAGACCTTCCCTTCAATAGCACTCGTGCAGAAGATCACCTGGCCTGATTAGCGAAATGGGGACTAACATCAGGGTAAACAACGTATTTGAAGAAGGCAGTCCTGGTGAGTTTAGTCGATAGCGCTAAATCTCTTTTCAAGGGCAGCAACTCTCCACTTTGCGCGTCTAAGATAGAGTATCTACGAACGAGATGCACATTCCCTGTGTCGATAAAGATCACATGCGAGGCTAATACTGGCTTCCGCAAATCGTCATAACCAGATTCCATCGGCAATACCCGAAGACGATTACTGCTGAGGAATATCTTGCTCCTCCAGTCAAGTGGGAGGCGATCGATAAGCGGTGGTTCTTTCCACTCCTTTGGGAAAGCAAATAGCTCAGGAAGTACATAATTCAGGGCCTCTAATGACTTGATCTGCCTTGTTTCAGGAATACCTGTAAGCTCCTTTCGTAAGAATAATAGTTGCCTCGTATCCTGAAGGCCGGCAGCATCAACTAAGATCACATCCCCGTCCTCTAACGACGGGCAGAGACGAACGAGTTCCGTTAGAAATGTGCGTTGCTGTTGCCAGGCCTTCACGTAATCATGCTGCACAGTCAAGCCGAAACCAACTAACAAGGCGTAAAAGCAAGCTACACCGGTTGTAGCCGTGTACTTGCCAATACGGGTCTTGGGCTTTGAGAGAAGAAATGAGCACAACCATGCACATACAATGGAGGCTCCTAATATAGCTGAAGTATGGACGCGAGTACCTCTACCTGCTACCGCCAATCCCGTAGTTGTCATAGTTAACGGATACGCAAGCAGAAGCATAACGATCCCAATCACTATTCCCTTCCCATTAGCGGTACTCCAGAAGTGATCAGATGTATCGTCGGTACTCTCCAACGCTTGTCTGGCCTGCTTTCTTAGCACCATCTGTAAGACTAATGCGCAGGCAATCACCAGTATGCATAGGATTACAATAGGTGCATCCACTCTTGTCATTTTAAATATTGCTTCTATTGGACGATAAACGTACATGGCAATGCATATAAGCGGCCCAACCATGATATTCATGATTCCTAATCCCATTTCTCGTATGCCGATATGGGATACGCGATTGTCTGCTGTGATTGCACGAAACGAAACTGCAACCAAGAGGATAAAACTCATTGTAATGCAGTGACGTCTTAGTTCATACTTCGCGCGTGGTCGCAGCAGTGGTGCAATCCCGAATACTAAGAAGGGCGTTTCATAGTTAAATATGAGTAGGATCATTGCTAGATAGGATATCCACTGCCATCCAGCTATATAGAGCAGAAAGGCTATGAGGAGCAGGCTGATAGCTGGTTGCACTCCAAGTCCATGGGTGAGCAACGGCTGAGTTGTGTCTGCGGGAAAGACGCAGAAGGCCAATGCACCAAGTAAAGCAATCTGCTCCTGATGGAAAACCCGCACTAAGAAGGAGTAGAACAGAAGTGCGTTTAGAAATAGAAGAAAGAAAGCGATGACGTAGACATAGTGGAGCCCTCCCCACCTGAATCCGACAAATGAAAAGAAATAGATAAACGCGGGATGAAGTGGACGCCCTTGGCTCGGCCCTGGCATGGAACTTGTCCGAATCAAGTCCCAAAGGGCATCCCAACTAATCCCCATTGTCTTCGGGACACGATACCAGTCATCCTCGTACAGACCAAACTGGGACGAATACAAGAAGTGGGCAACCCAGATAATGAACGCCAATAGAATTCGGCTTGGCGTTACGACAGCCCACGCTTTGCGGAGTGAGGGAGCCTCTTGCAACCTGGACATTGTTGAATGCTTCATCTCACCTCTCAATATTCAATAACTGATTGACTCAGCTAGCTCCGTCATGACTCCGACATCACTACTGATCACGGATGGAAAACACTATGTTTAGCACGAGATAAGCTGCTAACGCCCTCACAAGTGCTACTAATGGGCCCAAGTAATGCCTGTTCTGCATCTATATGTACTAAATCATGGCGTTTTATACTCCGAAGTGCAGACACTTCTAAGATCAACCTCATAGTGCCACGACAGACAGTTGATGAGATAACATTGAAGGTTAGCCACTGCCAAGTGCAGTGTAAGAACGTCTGATTGCCGCCAGTGGTGTGAATGTCGTGCTTTGAATCTTGCACGTCATATTGTGCGACTGCTACATACGGCAGTTTGAAACCGGATGACCTGAGTTCATTCACATGTGCAGAAGTCACATACCTTATGCTTGCCCGATTACTTTCTGATAGATCGCTTCGTACGTATCGGCAATACTCTTTGGACAAAACCTTTCGTTTACGGAGTGAAAGCCGATCTCGCCATAGTGTCGACGTACTTTGATATCTGCGCACCGAAGCATCGCTCCAGCTAGATCATGATGTGAGCGAACGCATGCGAGTATTCCAGCTTTCCCTTCATCGAGAACAAAACGAGTACCACGGGATCGTTCACCAGCGATTACGGGTATTGATAATGCCATTGCCTCCATAAGTACCAAGCCAAAAGACTCCTCCAACGAGGGATGCACGAATACATCAACATCAGAAGCGAGCTGCGCTTGTAACTCCGAATATGGCAGATGTCCAATGAACATAACATTCTCAGTTAGTCCCTCACTCTTTGCTACTTTTATAGCTATTTCACCGGGCCCATAGTCTTCTCCGAATAACATCAATCGGGATTTGGGTACAGTTCTACGTACTTCATTGAACGCGTGAAGCGCTACTATTACGTTCTTTCGCCGTCCCCACCCTTGATTCGCGCAAGCGAACGTGAGTATCTCACCCGATTTCTCAATCCGTGGTATTCTCACTTGCATCGCTTCAGGCGACAAGCAGTTGGGCACCGTAGCTATGAATCCTCGATAGCGCATCCACCTAGTAAAGTGATCTGCCACGTAGCTTGAAACGCAGGTCAGGTATTTCGCCTGGCGCGCTACCTGAAATGCCATTAAGGTTCTCATGGCCCGATAGGGTGTGGGATCAAGTTGTAGAATGTTTAGCGGCGCGTCACGTGCTGTCACCAGGGTCGGAACCTTGCTCTGTAACGCTCCCAGAGCGAACTCGTATGTCCAATGCGCATGAACAATGTCAACCATCTCCCGTTCGATTGCCTTTTGAATATAGGCGCGCTCCACTGCGAAGAGGTCGCGTGCACGATGGCGTGAACGATAGGGGCCGATACAGATTTTCAGTCGCTCGCCTTGAAGTATCACTTCTGATTCCACGGATCGATCGAGAGTGAAGATCGTGACTCGTCGTCCGCGTCTCAGCAATTCCAATACGAGGTTATTGACGCCCGTACCGCCAAGACCAATTGGCTGAGTGTGGTTGATGTTGGTCGACTGATAGAGGTATTTCTGATAAGCACCGATTGTAATTGGCCCTGCAATGCCGATATTTAGAACGTTCATCTTAACTCCGCACACCATGTACCTACGATTCCCGCATTAAACTTGCCTGGAAGGCACTCGATATAGCTATGGACAAATCCGCTAAGGACATCACCATTCGAAAGCACACACTATAATCTTACCTTATAATCCAAAGTCACTAAAATGATAAGTATGCTTAGATACATCACTGTTCATGGTGGGTACGCCTTCCCTACAAAGTCTCATACGCAGACTCTCTTATACGCTTCGCTGATTCTGGCAACCTTGCTGTCCCACGTCAACTCGTGCGCACGTTGAAGTGATCCCGCTGAAAGTCGATTGTAGACCAATGGGTCCGCCATCTCTTCTATTGCAAGGCAGAAGCCATGAATGCTTGTTTCAGGATCGATCAAAGGAACCTTGATTCCGCACTCGTTGGTTATCGCAGCCCGCATACCGCACGCATCGTGGCACACCACAGGCAAACCCAAAGCAAGCGCCTCCATGATGACTTGGGGTGTACCCTCGGATATACTCGTGTGAAGCAAAACGTGTGCATTAGACATAACGGCAAGCGCATCCTTTTGAGAGAGGCGGCCGTGCCAGGTAATCAAGTGCTCTATCTGAAGATGCCTCGACATGGCTTGGCATCTCAGGGTTAACGGTCCAGTCCCAAGAATGTCCAAGTGAACTTGTCGCTTATCTGCGATTCGGATCAACGTTTCTAATGCGAGTGGCAGCGCCTTGCGGGTAATATGTAATCCGCTCCACACAACCCGTAGTGCCTCGTCCTCTTTCCGAGTACGAGGCACGTCAGATATATTAGAGGTTCCAACCTGACACTGCTCCTCAACCCGCCCACCCCACTGCTCAATCAGGCGTCGATCCTCCTCAGCTACCACCCAGGTAACTGATGCCTTTCGGCAGGCCATAGAAGATCTGCGCAGGAACCTGCGTTGAATTGCGTTCCCAAGGTGGCGTACCAGAAACCTAAGACCGCCAGTGCGCAACATCTTCAAGGGTGGCGAGGTAGCGCCGCCTATCGGTCCCCAAAAGAATGGCACCGGCAGACGCCAAAGGTATCCGGGCTCCCGAAAGCTTGCAATCGTCAGTTGGTGAACCAGATCGAACTGTTTGTGCGCATGTAGTTCGACTGCCTGCGCGAATGCATCCCTCTGCCAGATCTTGTATGCGGAGTAGTACAGGAACCACAAGCCAGGTCGTGCGTGCAACCAGTGGATAGCCCTAACTACTGCAGACGGAGGAACGTAACACACATCAAGGCCTTGGATAGGGCCCTTAATGCTAAAGTAGTCTAGCAGCGCCGACTCGGTTTGCCTGCCCCCCCCCCAAATCGCCGCAAAGTACTGTAACGTCATGGTATTTCGCAAGTCTGATGGCAACATTCCACCCCACACCCGGTTCAGAGCCCTGGTCCGGGGAGATGGCATAAGCAGATAGCAATACTCGCAGGCGTCTTTCCATTTTAGCTCTCATACTTACTATTCTCACTGGACAGGTGTGGCTTCATCAAGATCACATGACGTATTTCTGAATGTCGACGTCACGCTCATCGTGATATTACTGGCAATGAACAGGAGAAGTGGAACAAACAACATACTTAGATTACGCAACTCTCCTGGACCGCAAAATAGGACAAATAAAGGGATATTGATGATGGCGGCATACTTAGTGTGGAGCTTCATAACGTCAGGCATGACCCTCCATCCACGCACAGCTGTCCATATAAGGAATGGCACCATCAGGTATGACCTGCACAATGGAACTCCATATGTAAACTCCCATCTAGCTATCCACATAGGTAAATACAGGCCGTATCGTATTTGATCAAATAGATGGAACTCAACTGTTCCGCCTGGACAGGCAGAGAACTCTCTTTTCACCCAAACGTACACTATCAGGGATGCCAGGCAGACTAAACATGTGGCAACGCGGGATATCCGGCTAGAGTACTTGGCTTGAAGGACCGGATACAGAGTCGGAATAAATAGGAGAAATGACTCTTTGTTCCAAGTCCCTAAGATCGCAATTGGGATCAATACCCACCATTTAAAGCTAATGACAGCATAGATGGCAACACAGAAGAATGCTATTTCAGGGTAATCATAGGCGTACCCTCCCCCAGACTCAAGATATGGCAAGAGCAACATAAATATTCCAGGAGCACAAATAGCTGACACTTTGGGGATGTGAAGTTTAGTACAGATACCATACATTGACCAGATGATAATCAGTGAGGACAAAAGATTCATCGCATAGATGACATCATAGCGTATTCCGTACTTTAGCGCCGTATTCGTGTCAAAGTCCGCAATCGGATAATGCAATATATAACTATGCAGCAATGTATGTGGCTCAATTCCTTCGACGTCGCTCGGTGCCTGCTTCCAACTATTGGGAACTGCTCGATCGACAATATGGTCAGCGGTATTCGCAGTATCTGCAAGCAGGCGCCTATAGACAAATGGACGAGCAGCGGTTCCATCCACGATCTCTCGTAGGTCATTGTGGTAAATAGTGCCGTTGCTAGTCTCGAGATCCTTATGGAGACCAAGGTGATACTTGTTTACAGTGCCCTCGATAGATGCAAAGGCAATTGCACAATAAACAACGACGTGCGCAGCTATGTTATAGACTTTCGTCGCCTGCTTGGATGTGATCAACATATCGTAGTATCTGTCTCACCGCATGTGGATGCTTCGAACCCTAGGGAAGAAGTGGAGGTTCACGTCTGGTAGACAAGCGCATTAGATTGCATTCATTCTGTTCTCGCTTGCTGCACCCAGGTCGGGAGAAGTCCCCTTGCTGTGGACCCCAACTCGAGCCCATAACGATCTATGGCAGATTATTGATTCGGCCCTGAAGGGCGGAATCAGGGGCGCCTATATAGTACGCATTGATAGTAGCAGTCATTGGAGCGACTCACTACTATCCTGGAATTGGGCCTGAGTCAGACGCAACTCCTTCACTACGAAAATGCATTCCGCAGAGTTGCAAGGTAACTAATAACACATAAAGTGGGTTCAGCAGCACATAGCGTCTCCAAAGTCGACGTGGCTCAGCACCCAAGCGAAACATCCATTCGAGGCCACGACTCTGCATCCAAGCTGGAGCCTGAGGCAAGGTTCCAGCAATAAAAGGGAACGCGGCTCCGACCGCGAGAACAGGCATCGAGAGCAAATTGCGGAACTCGTAAGCCCATGTCTCTTGGCGAGGGCAACCGATAGCTACAAATGTGATTCGTGCTCCTGATTTAAGGATCCGCTGCACGATTTCATCACGTTCCTCCTTGGAGATTGCATGAAAGCGCGATTGCTCGAAGCCGGCAATCTCCAAATCTGGAAATCTAACTGCCAGCGACTCAATCAACTTCTTCAGAAGCGCATCTGTTGTGCCGTATAAATATATGGGAATTCGCTGGGCTTCACACGCTTGCATCACTTTGAGAGTAAGAGTGGGTCCGTAGACTCGGTCAGGTAGGCCTGCTTTGTGTAGAATATTCAGCGCCCATCGTACCGGTTGCCCATCGGGAGCAATTAGGTTCAGGCTATTGAGGCGGCACCGGTGCTGAGAGTTGAACACCCCGGTCATGACACCATGAACAGCTAAAGCAGATACCGAGTAACCGCGCCTCTCCCGTGCGGCAGCCAGAATATAGTCCAAGGCGGCCTCATAATCCAATGCACTTATCATAATTCCGAGCAAGTTCTTCTTTCCGCGATCAATCATACTGCCACCGATGCTCTGGCCGCACATCGCTCTCGGAGTACCTCATATATCTCTCGCAGAATCGCAGGGACATTATAGGTCAATCTCCAATCTGGATAATGAGACTGAAAGCGAGTAACATCACTGATCCACCAGATGTGATCACCTTGTCGATTACCCTCTTCATAGTCCCATTGTAACTCTCGCCCAGTTATCTCTGTACACAAGGCAATCGCTTCTAGCATGGAACAGTTACTTACCTGCGCGCCCCCCATGTTATACACGGCACCAGTTCGCGGAGCTTGAAAGAACTTGTCGAAGGCGGAGATTAGATCAGCACTATGAATGTTGTCGCGTACCTGTTTGCCCTTGTACCCGAAAACCTTATAAGGTGTCCCTGTGACTGAGCATTTCATCAAATATGCCAAAAAGCCATGCAACTGTGTGCCCGCATGATTCGGTCCTGTAAGGCATCCGCCGCGAAAACATGCTGTGTTCATGCCAAAATAGCGGCCATATTCCTGCACCATCACGTCTGCTGCAACCTTGGATGCTCCAAAGACACTGTGCATAGACTGGTCAACTGACATTTCCTCTGATATCCCCTTACTGAAGGGATGTGAGGGATCGATCTCCCAACGTGTCTCCTTTTCCACGAGCGGTAACCTATTGGGTGCGTCCCCATAGACCTTGTTCGTTGAAGTAAAAATGAAAGTCGCATGGGGACAAACCTGACGCGTCGCCTCAAGTAGAGTGAGAGTTCCGGTTGCGTTTACAGAGAAGTCTGTGAAAGGCTCCCGCGCAGCCCAATCGTGCGAAGGCTGTGCCGCAGTATGAATAACTAGTCGGATATCCTTGCCATATTGACGAAAAACACGGAATACTGTCTCAGTATCCCGAATATCGACAGAATGGTGTTCATAGCGCGAAATTTGCTTCAATTGCTCCTGCATCCATTTAGTCGATGCCTCATGACCAAAGAAATACCCGCGCATGTCGTTGTCAATTCCAACCACTTGCATGCCTAATGATGAGAAGTGTCGAGCAGCTTCTGACCCGATTAGGCCGGCAGCGCCTGTGACGATAGCTACACTCATTCTGTCCCTCCGCTATAGCCCCGTTTATCCGAGCTACGGCTGTCCTCTTGAGATGTCATTGTCGTTGATTATCTGACCTTCAGTGGAACTTGAGGCAATGCTAGCCGGGAGTCCACTCTACCATATTCGTCATTCAAACATGCTAATGTACCCTCAGAACTAAAGTAGGTAAGTATCCCCCGGCAGAGCCGGGGGCTTTACGATGTGAGCCGCTCAAAGCGGCTTGAGCGGGGTCGCTAACGCGGCCCCGGTTGAGTTGGGCCACCTTGACGGTGGCAGGTCATTTCCAGAGGTTCATCTGATCCAGCCTCTGGTCTTCCTTCTCCTGGTTGCGGATGTACTCCCGAATCGTGGCCTCATCTCGCCCTACCGTCGACACGAAATATCCTCGCGCCCAGAAGTTCTGCCCGGCGTAATTCTGCTTCCGTTCTCCGTATACTCGGGCCAGATGGATTGCGCTCTTGCCTTTGATAAACCCCACCACTTGCGAGACCGCATACTTGGGTGGAATCGAAATCATCATGTGCACATGGTCGGTTTGCAGATGGCCTTCTTCAATCCGGCTCTCCTTCTGCTCGGCCAGTTTGCGGAACACCTCGCCCAAATGCTGGCGCAGGCTCTTGTACAGCACCTTCCTGCGTCCCTTCGGGATGAAAACAACGTGGTACTTGCACTCCCATTTAGAGTGGCTTAAGCTTTCATACTCGTCCATCCAGATTCTCCTTGATGTGTGCTTGGCGGCTCACCTCTTGGAGTTTCTTGGATGGACTCCCGAAAATGTCAAACTGCTACTGCCTCCCCGGCAAAGCCGGGGGGTCTCCCGGTTGGACTAGAGTTGAAGCCCTGGCCGCATCGGTCGGCGTCACCGCCAGCCAGCTTGCCCTGGCCTGGG
>Ga0364922_10418_pt2 | contig 17059 bp, 6 predicted proteins | sample ExccelJu500001D4_2_FD_206955 | JGI IMG/M metagenome (GOLD analysis project Ga0364922, IMG submission 206955) | Enriched cells from Trout Bog Lake Hypolimnion, Wisconsin, USA - BchlTB.June20.5000.01.D4 | ecosystem: Environmental > Aquatic > Freshwater > Lake > Hypolimnion/Profundal zone | place...
TCCCTCCACGCTGGCTTGAACTTGCTGGGGTTCCGTATTCTTATCCGTCTTATGCTCATCGTGTTTGCACGCAGATACCAACAATATCGTTGCCAAGGCTATGGAAAGCTTCATATTCTTATGGGTCGGTTTTCACTTGCTCGACAGTTTTTGTGATTTCCTGAAGCAATAGAACATTTTGGTTCGTTAATTTGCCTTTCTCATCTAGTAGTTTTGCGATCTCGTCTTTGAGTGATTCGATCTTTCGAGATCTTCGCTCGTTGCTCTTGGCTTGCTCTAGCTCCATCTCCTGTTTCGCCCTCAGCCTTGCCTGCTCTTGCAGCTTGGCCGCCTGTTCCTTCTGTTTGGCAAGATTATCAGATTCTTTTTTCAGTATGCCTTCATAGTCAGCTCTGGGAATCCACGTCCTTCTGTATAGCACAAGCCCGTTTTTTAAATTGTTGATTTCAGTTTTGACTCGCTCAATTTCATTCTCCATTAAAGGAGCGGCCTTCTTGTATCGTCCTGAGAATTCTTCCAATGCTACTAACTGCTGTTGTCTAGCAGGCAGAATGTTTTTCTCGATGGCTTCTATTAGTGGCGGAGGAAACTCGATATATCGAAACCACTGGCCATTCTCGCAGCGAAATCTACCATTTGTAGTAGAAAACCAAGTGACAAAACCTTGAGGGTCTATTTGATCAAATCTGATGGCAGTTGCAGAATCGTCATGAAAATATGTTTGTTCTTTGGTAACTACTACCCCTGCTCCTTGAGCGATGATCGGTGCCAATGAAATCAATGCAATTGACCACAAGCAACGCATTCTGCATTTAGATGATGGGCTTGTGATTTGACATGGTTTTTGTGATTTAACTGATCTGCCACATGGTGGATTGTTTTTTAGCCATTTCACGAAGCCTTTATGCCGAGGCAGTGCGAGTATGTCCAGAAAAAAGCACAAGATTCCCAGGGCACCTACATTTGACGAAGGCCGATGATGGATTCGAGGTAGGAAGGGTCCAGAGCGGCATAGATGCGTTTGCCGCGGATGGGTTCCTTGGGTTTGGAGGTTTCTGTTTTTAGCAGGTTGAGGGCGATTCGGCGCAGGGTGGAGAGGTTCTGGGCGGCATCGCCACAACGGGCGCGAGCGTCATCCTCGCGGAAGACCACGTCTAACACCCAATGGCAGGAGTTTTCAATTCCCCAATGGGAGCGAATGAGTTGGAGATGCTGCGCGGCGTCAGGTGGCAGGCTGCTGATGTGGTAGCGGACTTCCTCGCTGATTTTACCCTCTGCCAATGTGGTGTGGCTTTCGATACGCACGATGGTGCGCAGGCCCAGCCAGTCTCGGCGGACTTTGGCTGGCAGCCAATCGAGCCAGTCGGTGACGGTGCAAACGCGTTTTTCGATTCGTCCGTGACCCTTGTCGAGATGTTCGAAGCTCTGGACCGTGCCGCCTTTTTCCCGAGCGTATTGCAGATTGGCCCGATCTTGGAAAAACTCCCTGACGTCGTCATGAAGGGTGCCTTGGTTGGCTTTGAGAGCTAACAGATAATCAGCCCCGGCCTGGATGATGGCAATGGCGATTTTGAGTTGGGTGCCCATGGCGTCAATGCTCACGATGGCGCCTTTGAGGTTGAGATGACGCAGGAGTTTGGGCACTGCGGTGATTTCGTTGCTCTTGTGGTCCACGGCACGCTGGGAGAGAGTGATGCCGTTGTGGCAAGCCCAGGCGCTGAGGATTTGCACGGTGCTTTCGTCGGCCTTGCGGCTGCCGCGCAGGGTTTTGCCGTCGATGGCAACGAGCCGACCCGCCAGCTCGGGACAGATGCGGGTGACAAACGCGGCGAGACATTCGGTGAAGGCAACCGGATCAATGGCGGCGAAGACGCGCAAGAAGGTGTTGGCGCACGGGATTCCGTTAGGCAGGGCAATCCATTTTTTGAGCCATTCTTCGCGCGCCTTGGCGAACCTAACGAAGTCCTCACAGGTATTCATGCCGCAGAGCAGGGCGCAAAGCGAGATGAAGAGGATGGAGCCGAAGGGGTGGCGGGTGGCGTTGCCGGAGCGCGGATCTTCGATAACATCGAACATTTCAAGACCCTCGGGGAGTCCGCGACGAAAATCGACTGCTGTTTTGGTGGGGTTTGGAGTGACCATCCGGCCCCAATAATTCAAACGGGCGTTTAGTACAAGCCTTGATTGCTAGCAAGTTTCTAATGTAGGTGCCCTGACAAGATTCCAGAGGGAGAAAGGGCGGACAACATTGTTGGTGGTGCGCAAGCTGCTATTAATTTGCGCTGTTTTTGCCGATTGATAGTGTCTAGCAGGAGTCAAGCTTTGCACATGGACCCAACCGATCTCAAAACCGACTTGCAGATCCGCTTATTGCCGGCCCTGTGCCCCGCATCCATCAACAAGTGCGCCGCGTGTGTCCGAACGACTAGCCGCCATGGCAGTGGCTCAGGTGGAGGCGGTTGGCGGACCGGCCTGAAAACGCGGTTTTCCCAGTGAATAGGCGGTTTTTCTCCCGGAATTCCAAGGTAGGGGGGAGCATGGGGCGTTTTTTTCACGCATGATTTAAGAAATCCCGCGCAGGATTTCGCATATTGAGGCTTGCCAGTTGACCATTGCGCACAAGTCCCCTAGCTTCCCGCCCCTTCCCACCAACCAACCATGAAAGCACCCATTACCGTTTCAGTCACAGGCGCCGCCGGTCAAATCGGCTATGCCCTTCTTTTCCGCATAGCATCGGGCTATGTTTTTGGTCCCGAGCAACCCGTCAACCTCCGCTTGATAGAAATCGAACCCGGCTTGCCAGCCTTGGAGGGTGTCATCATGGAGCTGGACGATTGCGCGTTCCCGCTGCTCAACGAGGTGGTGGGCACGGCAGATCTCAACGAGGGATTCAAAGGCGCCAACTGGGCGCTGTTAGTGGGTGCCGTGCCGCGCAAGGCGGGTATGGAGCGCGGCGATTTGTTAGGCATCAACGGCAAGATCTTCACCGGTCAGGGCAAGGCCATCGCCCGCAATGCCGCCAACGACGTGCGCGTGCTCGTGGTCGGCAATCCCTGCAACACCAACGCCCTGATCGCCATGAGTAATGCAGACGGCGTGCCGAAGGATCGTTTCTTCGCCATGACACGCCTCGATGAAAACCGCGCCAAAAGCCAGCTCGCGGCGAAGGCCAGCGTGCATGTTACCAAGGTCACCAACCTGACCATCTGGGGCAACCACTCCGCCACCCAATACCCGGATTTCACCAACGCCAAAATCCAGGGCCGCCCGGTCGCCGATGTGATCTCCCACGTGGAATGGCTCAAGGGTGATTTCATTTCCACCGTGCAACAACGCGGTGCCGCCATTATCAAGGCCCGCGGCGTATCCTCCGCCGCATCCGCCGCCAATGCCGCCATGGACACCGTGCGAAGCCTTATCACCCCGACACCCGCCGGTGATTGGCATTCGGTCGCGGTTGCTTCCGATGGATCTTACGGCATCGAAAAAGGCCTCATGGCCTCCATGCCCATTCGCACTATCTCCGACGGCAAGTGGGAAGTCGTGCAAGGCCTGCCCATCGACGCCTTCAGTCAGGCGAAGATCGACATTTCGGTCAACGAGCTCAAGGAAGAGCGCGACGCCGTGAAGGACCTGATCCCATGCTGATAGAGAAGGAGTTTTTGGATTCGCGTCCTATAAAACCCCGTCACTTAGCGTGGCGGGGTTTTTCTATGAGCCGTGCCAATGCCGGGCTGTCAGGAGCGGCGGCGGCGCAGAAGAAGGCCGGCAGTCCCTAACAAGGCTAGTGTTGAGCCCGACAATTCAGGGACCGCACCCACTGAGACGGGCGTGCCTGCGGTGTTATCGTAGGCCCAGTCGATTACTTTGCCAGCCCCGGTGTTGTTGACCACAATCTGCATCCAACCGTAATCGGTCGGGCCGCCGATGGTGGTCTGCATTGCGAAGCCGAGATAGCCAGGGGTGCCGATTTGGAATTGGTTGGCTGCAGGACCCGTGTGGGTGGAACTGCCGTTCCAGCCCGTTGGATATGTGGCACTGCCGTCCACCACCGTGCCGAATGCCAGATTGCTCACCTCGTTGGTACCCACTATGACGGGCCGCAACAGGTTGTTGGTGCCGATGGCCACACCGCCGAAAAACAGATTGATCGTTGGTTCGGTGTTTTCGTCAGGGGAGACGCCGCAAGTGGCAGGATTCAGATAGAGGCCGTTGTCGTCGAATGTGACCGACAGATTTTGCACACCTGAATAGACGACCGCAGCCCCGGCTGACAACGTGAAATGTGTTGCCAGGACAAATGAAAGAAGAACGGGCTGTTTCATGATAGGTTTAGTATTGGGAAAATGATTGGGCAAAGGCGGGCGGAAGATTACGGCATGCTCACGCTGATCCGGAAGAACTTCGCTTTCCTGCCGTCCACAAAGAACGGGTAGGGCACGCTGCAAACCTGCCAGGTTCCGTTATCGGCGAGTACGACAGGGGTGTCGGTGCTGTTTTGCCACACGTCGAGGGTGGCGCTGAATTGCGGGGTGTAAGTCAAACCGGCGGTTACGTAATCCGTGCGCCGGATGAAAAGCGCGCGGAAATCCACCCCGCAAGTGATGCTTTGGAAGCTGGTGATGGGCGTGCCGGTCCCGGTGATGGTTCCACCGCCGGCAAAGGTGCCGGTGTATTGCAAGCCGGGAGTGAAGGCGGTGGGGTTGCCACCGAACGCATATCTCTGCAGGTTGGTCAGCCCGTCGCCAACCGGGTCGGCTGTTAGGAGCGCTCTGGACCCGGTCACGCCCGGATACCCCGCCATCCATGCGTCGTAGGAATTGGTTGCCTGACTGGTGACGGTAATCGTGTAAGTGGAAGTCGTCACACCATCCTGCGCGGTGACCACGGTGGTGATCGTGTTGGTTCCCATGACAATTGGGATCGCGGCACTATTGGTCCCGGATGCCACGGTGGTTCCATCCACTGTCACTGTGGCCGTTGGGTCAGTCAAAGTCGGCGTCACAGTGATGGAAGTGGTGGCGTTGGTCACCGTTACGGTGTAACTGGTCGTTGAAGAAGCAAACACGGGGCTTAGGGTGCCGCTGCTGATTTCCAGCGAGGCCAGGGTGGAGACGCTCGACAATGTGAGCGGGATCGATGAAATCGCCAGTGTGTGCGATGAGGCGCATCCGCCGAGCGACAATACGAACTTCTCGCCGCTTGACTGATAGTTCGGGGTGGCATCCACCGGGACCAGGCTTGTGGTCGTGCTATTGTTGCCAAGCTGCCCGTCGTTGTTGAGTCCCCATGTTGTCAGCGTCCCGTCCGAACACAGCGCGGAACTAAACATCTGTCCGGCAGATACCGACACCACGGTTTTCCCCGCAAGAACTCCCGTGGCATTGACCGAGACAGGCACCAGACTGTTTGTGGTGCTGTTGTTGCCCAACTGGCCGTTGACGTTCGATCCCCAAGCGGCAAGTGTGCCGTCGGCACACAGGACCAGACAATGAGAACCGCCCACCGCCACCGATACCACTGTCTTGCCCGCAAGGACTCCACTTTGCGCAATCAGAACCGGAACACTGCTGTTCGTCGTGCTGTTGTTTCCTAATTGGCCGCTCGTGTTGACACCCCACGTCGCCACAGTTCCATCCGAACAGAGAGCGACGCTGTTGTTCAGGCTCGCATAGACGGATACCACCGTTTTGCCGGCAAGGACCCCGCTTGAGTTCACGGCCACGGGCGCATTGCTTTGGGTCGTGCTGTTGTTTCCTAACTGGCCGTACGAGTTGTTTCCCCATGCCGCCACGGTCCCGTCGGAACACAGGGCCAGACAATGAGAACTGCCTGCCGCTACCGATACCACGGTCTTGCCCGCTAGGACCCCGCTGGTGGATACGGCCACTGGCACCAGGCTCTGGGTTGTGCTGTTGTTCCCTAACTGGCCGGACAAGTTGTTTCCCCATGCCGCCACGGTCCCGTCGGAACAAAGGGCCAAACTGTGCGAGGTGCCAGCCGCCACGGCGACCACCATTTTGCTGGAAAGCACGCCGTTGCTTGTTATCGAAACCGGCAGACTGCTGTTGGTCGTGCTGTTGTTTCCGAGTCTCCCGTTGCCGTTGTTGCCCCAGCTCGCCAAAGTCCCGTCGGCGCACAATGCCAGGCTATGCGAAGCGCCGGCAGAAATGGCCACAAGGGTTTTGCCCGTGAATATGCCGGGATCGGTGACGGCAACTGGGGCGGCGCTGTTGATGGTGGTGTTAATTCCCAATTGACCACTGCCGTTAAGTCCCCACGAATATGCTCTGTTATTGGCCCACTGGAGCACCAGATCGTTGCCGGTGCCTCCATAATAGTTGGCGGTGAAGCGGTAAGTGATATTGTTGTAAGTGAGGTTCACGGATTGTCCCTGGGAGAGGTTGGAGAACTGTCCTTGGATGAACCCCGGTCCTGTATTCTGGACCACTGTCAGATTCGTCCCCGTCGGAGGGGCAAAGCCGAGGGAGAGATTCAGTGAGCTTCCCGTTGCTGCAAAACCATAGGACGTGATTGGAACTTGGCTCGCGTTTGCATAGGTGAAATTGATAGCACCAGCCTTGTAAACGGATATGAAATAGGTCGTGGTGGTGACACCGTCCTGCGCGGTCACAATTAGGGAAATGAGATTGGATCCGGTGGAAAGCGTGATCGGACCGCTAGCGGAGCCTGATGCCACGACTGCCCCATTCACAGTGACGGAAGCCGCTGCATAGGTCAGAGTCGGCGTCACAGTGATGGAAGTGGTAGCGCTTGGCACTGAAGTGTTGTAACTGGTCGTAGTGGAAGCGAACGAGGGGCTCAATGCGCCGCTGCTCAGCATCAAGCCGGAGAGGGTGGAAACAGATGATGGAGATCGAGTGACGATGATCGTGTAGGTGGAAGTCGTCACGCCATCCTGAGCGGTGACCACGGTGGTGATTGTGTTGGCTCCTATCACAAGTGGGATTATAGCACTGTTGGTGCCGGACGCCACCGAGGTGCCATTTACGGTGATGGTCGCCGTTGGGTTGGTCACAGTCGGCGTCAAAGTGATGGATGTGGTGTTGCCAGTCACCGATGCGGTGTAACTCGTCGTTGCGGAAACAAACGAGGGACTCAGTGTTCCGCTACTCGTCGCCAAGCCGGAGAGGGTGGAAACGGATGATGGCGCACGGGTTACTGTAATCGTGTAGGACTTTGTGGTTGTGCCATCCGGGGCGGTAACAACGATGGTGAAGGCATTGCTGCCCACAACCAAAGGAATTGTCTGGCTGGCACTGCCTGATGTGACAGGAGAACCATTGACGCTGATAGATGCACAGTTGACTGCCGAAGTTGGAGTCACAGTGATGGCCAGAACACCGTTAGACACACTCGCGCCATAAGATGTGGTGGCGGGATCGAAGGACGGACTCAGGGTGCCGGAACTCAAAGACAATCCAGATAAATCAGGTGAATTTGGCACACTCGCCAGAGCCAGGCTGTGAGCGTATCCTGCCGCGGTGGAAAATACGGTTTTGCCCCCCAGCACCCCGTTTTGCGTCACCAGCACCGGCACACTGCTGTCTGTTGTGCTGTTGTTGCCCAGTTGGCCATTGCTGTTGTATCCCCAAGCCACTGCCGTGCCGTCCGAGCATGTGGCCAGGCTGTGCAGGTATCCTGCCGCCACGGAAACCAAGGTTTTGCCCGCAAGCGCGCCGCCTAGCGTCACCGGCACCGGCACACTGCGATTCGTCGTGCTGCTGTTGCCAAGCTGGCCGTTGGAGTTGTATCCCCAGGCTGCCACTGTGCCGTCCATGCATAGTGCTAGGCTATGGGCATATCCTGCCGCCACGGAAACCACGGTCTTGCCCGCAAGCACCCCGCTTTGTGTTACCAGCACCGGCACATAGCTGCCTATCGTGCTGTTGTTACCGAGTTGGCCGTAGTTGTTGGCTCCCCATGCCGCCACTGTGCCGTCCGAGCATAAGGCCAAACTGTGATACCAACCCGCCGCTACGGCAACCACGGTCTTGCCAGCCAGCACGCCGCTTTGTGTCACCAGAACCGGCACACTGCTCTGGGTCGTGCTGTTGTTGCCGAGTTCGCCGTCGCTGTTATATCCCCATGCCGCCACGGTGCCGTCGGAGCACAGGGCGAGGCTGTGCCAGTATCCCGCCGCAATGGAAACCACGGTTTTGCCGGCTAGCACCCCGCTTTGATTCACCAACACCGGCACGTTGCTCTGGGTCGTGCTGTTATTGCCGAGTTGACCCCAGTCGTTGGCACCCCATGCCACCAGCGTGCCGTCTGAGCATAGTGCCAGGCTGTGAAACTGTCCCGGTGCCACGGAAACCACGGTTTTTCCCGCCAGAACACCGCTTTGATCCACCTGCACTGGTACAGTACTGACGGTGGTGCTGTTGTTGCCGAGTGAGCCGGAGCCCCAAGCAGCCACCGTGCCGTCAGAACACAGCGCCAAGTTGTTAGTGTATCCCGCTGCCACGGATATAACGGTTTTTCCTGCAAGCGCCCCGCTTGGATTCACAGGAACCGGAACGCTGCTCTGGAGTGTATAGTTAATGCCGAGTTGGCCGTAGTTGTTAACGCCCCAAGCTGCCACCGTGCCGTCAGAGCATAGGGCCAGACTGTAGGCACCCCCAACCGCGACGGAAACTACGGTTTTGCCAGCAAGCACGCCGCTTTGAATCACCAATACCGGAACTCCGCTGTAAGTCGTGCTGTTGTTGCCGAGTTGGCTGGAGCCATTGTCTCCCCAAGCAGCCACGGTGCCGTCCGAGCAGAGGGCCAGACTGTTAGCATTACTCGCTGCCACTGAAACCACAGTTTTGCCTGCCAACACACCGCTTTGCGTCACCAAAACAGGCACGTTGGACGAGCTGTATGGGCCGTTATTGCCGAGTTGGCCAATTAAATTGTATCCCCATGCCGCCACCGTGCCGTCCGAGCACAGGGCCAAACTATGATATGATCCTGCGGCAATGGAAATCACGGTTTTACCCGCAAGCACCCCGCTTTGGTCCACCAAAACCGGAACACTGCTGCTAGTCGTGCCGTTGTTGCCGAGTTGGCCGGTGCCGTTGGCACCCCATGCCGCCACGGTGCCGTCCGAGCATAGGGCCAGGCTGTGCGTAGATCCAGCAGCCACCGAAATCACGCTTTTGCCTGCCAGCACCCCGCTTTGTGTCACCAGCAACGGAATACTACTATTCGTAGTGCTGTTATTGCCGAGTTCGCCATCAACGTTGTATCCCCATGCCGCCACTGTGCCGTCCGAGCATACGGCCACGCTGTGATACTGACCTGCCGCCACGGAAACCACGGTTTTGCCAGCAAGCGCCCCGCTTTGCGTCACCAGTACCGGAACACTGCTGTAAGTCGTTCCGCTGTTGTTACCGAGTTGGCCGTAGTTGTTCAAACCCCAAGCCGTCACCGTGCCGTCTGAGCACAGGGCCAAGCTGTGGTAGCCTCCCGCCGCCACTGAAACTACAGTTTTGCCCGCTAGCACTCCACTTTGCGTCACTAGTACCGGAACACTGCTGTAAGCCGTTCCGCTGTTGTTGCCGAGTTGGCCGAAGTTGTTCAAACCCCAAGCCGCCACCGTGCCGTCCGAGCACAGGGCTATACTATGGGCGTTTCCAGCTGCCACGGAAATTACGGTTTTGCCTGTCAGCACCCCGCTTTGTGTCACTGACACTGGAACGGCACTTTGTGTTGCGCCGTTGATGCCGAGTTGGTTTTTACTATTGTCCCCCCAAGCTGCCAGATCCTGATAGGCCCATTGGAGAACCAGATCATTTCCCGTGCCTCCATAGTAGTTGGCCACGAAACGATAGGATTTCCCGCCATAGGAGAGGTCCACCATCTGCCCTTGGGCCAGATTACTGAACTGGCCCGTGATGAAACCAATGCCTGTATTATTCACAACCGTTAAATTGGTTCCGGTGGGCGGCGTGAAACCAAGAACCAGGTTCACTGTGCCGGTGGCCGTGTAGCTTGTAGCCGTGACCGGCACATCATGTGCCGTATTGTATGTAAATAAAGATAAGGACGATCGAGTGATCGTTAGGGTGTAAGTGGAAGTCGTGGTGCCATCCTGTGCGGTCACCACAGTGGTGATCGTGTTGGTTCCCACCACAAGCGGGATTGCGCCGCTGGCTGCACCAGATGCGACTGACGTTCCGTTGACATTGATCGTGGCTGTGGTATCGGTCAGAGTTGGCGTAACCGTGATAGATGAAGCCAGATAATTCACCGTTGCAGCGTAACTCGTGGTTGTGGAAGCAAACGATGGACTTAAGGTGCCGCTACTAGGCACAAGGTTGGATAGGGAGCAAACAGGGGAAGGCGGAAGGCGTCTGACGATGATCGTATAAGTCTTGGTGGTCACTCCATCCGGGGCGGTGACAACGGTGACGATTGTGTTGTCGCCCTGGGCCAAAGGAATAGCCTGGCTGGCAAGTCCTGATGTGACGGGAGAGCCATTCACGCTGATGGAGGCACAGTTGACTGCTGAAGCGGCAGTGACGTTGATGGATGAAACCGCATATAACACACTAGCGCTGTAAACAGTGGTGGCTGGATCGAACGTCGGGCTCAAAGTGCCGGAACTCAAAGACAATCCAGATAAATCAGGCGAATTTTGAACGCTCGCCAGGGCAAGGCAGTGGGAGTATCCCGCCGCGACTAAAACCACAGTATGGCCCGCAAGCACCCCGCTTTGATTCACCAGCACCGGAACGGTGCTGTAGTACAACTCTGACCATGTGCTGTTGTTGCCGAGCTGGCCATAGTCGTTATATCCCCAAGCCGCCACCGTGCCGTCCGAACACAGGGCCAGACTGTGATACTGACCCGCCGTGACTGAAGTCACGGTTTTGCCGTAAAGGGCGGAGATGCCGCTTGTCGTATTCACCAGAACCGGAACACTGCTGTTATTCGTGCTGTTGTTGCCGAGTTGTCCGTTGGAGTTGTCTCCCCAGGCCGCCACTGTGCCGTCCGAGCTCAGCGCAAGGCTGAAGTTGTAACACGCCGCGATGGAAACCACGGTTTTGCCAGAAAGCACCCCGCTCTGTGTGACCAGCACTGGAATCCAACTGTCTGTCGTGTTGTTGTTGCCGAGTTGTCCGCTGGAGTCAGCACCCCAAGCAGCAATCGTGCCATCCGAGCACAATGCAAGGCTGTGGTTACCCCCCGCCGCCAATGAAATCACGGTTTTGCCCGCAAGCACCCCACTTTGAATCACCGACACCGGCACATTGCTTTGGGTCGTGCTGTTGTTACCTAGTTGTCCGGAGCCACCCCATCCCCAAGCCACCACCGTGCCGTCCGAGCACAGAGCCAGATTGTGATACTGACCCGCCGCCACGGAAACCACGGTTTCGCCGTAAAGGGCGGAGATGCCGCTTGTTGTATTCACGGCCACCGGCACACTGCTGTTCGTCGTGCTATTGTTACCGAGTTCGCCGTCGCCGTTGTATCCCCAAGCTGCCACAGAACCGTCCGAGCAAAGGGCGAGGCTGTGGTTGGAGCTCGCCGCGACAGCAACCACGGTTTTGCCGTAAAGGGCGGAGGTGCCGCTTGCCGTGTTCACCAGAACCGGAACATTGCTGTCCGTCGTGGTGTTGTTGCCGAGCTGGCCATAGGTATTGGCACCCCAAGCGGCCACCGTGCCGTCCGAACACAGCGCAAGGCTGTGAGAGGATCCCGCCGCGACGGAAACTACAATCTTGCCCGCAAGCACCCCGCTTTGTGTAACCAACACTGGAACATCGCTATAGTAGATCAAGCTATTGTTGCCGAGTTGGCCATTGGAGTTATAACCCCAAGACGCCAGATCCTGATAGGCCCATTGGAGAACCAGATCATTTCCCGTGCCCCCGTAGTAGTTGACCACGAATTTGTAGGTGACGCTATTGTAGGTGAGATTCACCACCTGACCCTGCGCCAGATTACTGAACGGGCCACCCGCGATGAAACCAATGCCAGTGTTATTCACCACGGTCAAATTTGTTCCGGGGGTCGGCGTGAAACCCAGTGTTATGGGTAAGTTAATCCCAAAGGTATTGAAGCCCACACCAGTATAAGGCACGTAACTGGCAGAAGTAAAGGTAACGCCGTATGTTCCCGTACGGAGCACCGCGACGGTGTAATTCTTGAAATGGATTCCATCCGACGCGGTGACCGTGATGGTGATCGTGTTGGGTCCCACAATAAGCGGAATCGCCGCGCTGCTGGTTCCAGACACCACGGTGGTTCCATTCACCTTGACGGTCGACGTGGTAATCATAACGGTGGGCGTGACGGTGATGGAAGAGGTGCTCACCATGGCGGTGTAGCTGGTGGTGGCTACAGCGAAGGTCGGACTCAGGGTGCCGGAACTCATTGACAACGCGGACAAACTTGTTGGATTGGCCGGGTTTTGCACGGCCGCCAGCGTGAGGGAATTGTATCCTCCTGCCGCCGCAATAACCGGGGTTGTTCCTGACAGCATCCCGGTATTCGTCACCAGAACCGGAACTTTGCTGGTCGTCGTGCTGTTGTTGCCGAGTTGCCCGTCGTTATTGTATCCCCAGGCCGCCAGCGTGCCGTCCGAGCATGCGACCACACAGTGGTAGTAACCTGTCGCCACGGAAACCACGGTTTTACCGTAAAGGGCGGAGGTGCCGTTTGCCGTGTTCACCAGAACCGGAACAGAGCTTGTAGTGAAGCTGTTGTTGCCGAGTTGGCCGGAGCCGTTGCCACCCCAAGACGCCAGCGTGCCGTCCGAGCACAGTGCCAAGCTGTGAGAGTATCCTGACGACATGGAAACCACGGTTTTGCCAGAAAGCACCCCGGTAGTTATCACCTTAACCGGAACACTGCTGTTCGTATAGCTGTTATTGCCGAGTTCTCCGTGGGCGTTGTATCCCCAAGACGCCAGCGTGCCGTCCGAACACAGCGCCAAGTTGAAAGTCCATCCTCCTGCGACGGAGATCACGGTTTTGCCAGAAAGCACCCCGTTACTCGTCACCAGAACCGGCACACTGCTGTTCGTGGTGCTGTTATTTCCGAGTTGGCCGTAGTTGTTATATCCCCAAGACGCCACCGTGCCGTCCGAGCACAGCACCAGGCTGTGATGCTGACCTGCCGTCACGGCAACCACGGATTTGCCAGAAAGCACACCGGTTTGTGTCACTAGAACCGGAACCCAACTGTCCATCGTGGTGTTGTTGCCGAGCTGGCCGTAGTTGTTGTATCCCCAAGCCGCTACCGTGCCGTCCGAGCAAAGCGCCAGGCTGTGCCAATATCCAGCCGCGATTGCAATCACGGTTTTGCCTGCCAGCACCCCGGTATTCGTCACCAGCACCGGCACGCTGCTGTTCGTAGTGCTGTTATTTCCGAGTTGTCCGTGGTTGTTGTATCCCCAAGCCGCCAGCGTGCCGTCCGAGCACAGGGCCAGGTTGTGCTGGTATCCCTCCGCCACGGAAATCACGATTTTGCCTGCAAGCACGCCGCTTTGCGTCACTTGCACCGGTACCGAGCTTTGCGTGGTGCTATTATTGCCGAGTTGTCCGTATGTGTTATCTCCCCAAGACGCGATATTCTGGAACGCCCATTCGAGAACCAGATCATTTCCCGTGCCTCCGTAGTAGTTGGCCACAAAACTATAGGCAATGCCACCATAGGAGAGATTCACCACCTGCCCCTGCGCCAAGTTAGAGAAAAATCCGGTGATGAAAGACTGTCCCGTGTTGTTGACGATAGTGAGATTTGTCCCCACCGTCGGGGCAAAGCCGAGGGTGATATTCACCGTGTTGCCCGTGGCCGTGTAGGAAGCCGCTGTCACCGGGACCGTGGCTGCTGATGTAAAGTCGGCGATGAGCGTGCCAGCTATCGCAGGAGCTGCCGTGGCAAAAAGGACAGCCGCAATCAGACACCGCGCTGCTTTGATGAGATTCGTGGGATAGATCGGACTCATGCAGGCTAACGGTTTATGCGCGGGGACCAATGATTTGCACCGTCTCACGAGCGCAATCCTGTTTTGTTTCAAACCGAACTTGGAAGACAACTTTCTTGTCAACTCGAACTCGTTCATAACTACCCATTAGATTGGCGATGCGTTTCCGACAAGCGAAAAGGTCGAAAGTTGGGAGATAAAATTGAATTACGGAATGAATTCTCCGGGTTGCTTTAGAACTTTTTCGTGCCCGGCCACGGCGACCCCGATCACTGTTGACGCTCTCTGCAATGCAAAGCGTGGCGATGTGCTGAACTTCTTGATGTGAGGTTAAATTTGCGGTTTCGTAAGTGGGCCAAATTGCCCTCATTTATCCGGGTGGGAGGCTGGCCAGTCCCTTTGAGAAGCTCAGGCCTAGTAGCCTCTCGGACATGAACTCGAGGCCGGATGGCTCAGTGCGGGCGGTTCTGGCCAATCCGGTATTGCTTTGAACGTGTTTTTCTTCAGTCTTCCCGCGCCAATGACCACCCTTGAATCATCCCTTGAATCCGCCGTAGCGGCGGGCAGTCTGCTTGAGTCATCAAGAACTAACATTCTGTCCTTGTTGGCAGGCACTACCAGCGCAGTTGCGGCGCAAGCCGTGGAGGAGTTGGTGGTTACCGGGGCGTGGGACGAACTTAACGACCGGTTTTTCAAGACCCTTGCCTTCGGCACGGGCGGCCTGCGCGGGCGGACGATAGGGCGCATCGTGACGCGGGTGGAGCAGGGGAGGGGCGGACCTGACGGCAGGCCGGAGCATCCATGTGTGGGCACGGCCACGATGAATTATTACAACCTCGGCCGGGCAGTGCGCGGGTTGGTGGCCTATGTCAGGCAGTTCACGGGAAGCGGACGGAAACCGAAACTGATTTTCGCGCATGACACGCGGCATTTTTCGCGGGATTTCGCCGAGTTCTGTGCCAAGGTGGCCGCCGATCTCGGTTGTGACGCGTGGGTGTTTGACGGGCCGCGCTCGACACCGCAACTATCCTTCGCCATCCGCGAGTTGCGCGCCGATGCGGGGGCCGTTCTAACAGCGAGCCACAACCCGGCGCACGATAACGGCTTCAAGGCATACTTCAACGACGGGGCGCAGATTGTGGAGCCCCATGCATCCGCAATCATTCGCGAGGTGAACGCCATCACCAGCGAGGCGTATGAGGCCTTGCCACCGGAGGAACGCGGCACCATCACCACGCTCGGCGCGGAGATGGACGCTTGTTACACCGAGCGGCTCAAGTCGCTGCTGCTGCGTTCTTCATTGTTAGACGGAGCCTCCACCAAGGTGGTGTTCACCAACCTCCACGGCACAGGCGGGCACATCAATGTTCCGATGCTTCGCGGTTTCGGGTTCGATGTCCTGACGGTTCCCGAGCAGGATGTGCAGGACGGGCGCTTCCCGACCGTGGAATCTCCTAATCCGGAAAACGCCCCGGCCTTGAAAATGGCCATCGACCTCGCCGTGCAATCGGGCGCGGAAATAGTCATAGGGACCGATCCCGATGCCGACCGCATGGGTGTGGCCGTGCGAAACGCGGGGGGCAAGATGCAGTTGTTAACAGGGAATCAGATCGGCTCGCTCATGGCGTGGTACCGCCTAAAAACCTGTTTTGAACTCGGCTGGCTGACCCATGCCAACCGCAGCCGCGCGGTGATCATCAAGACCTACGTCACCACCGAACTCCAGCGCGTTATTGGCGATGCTTTCGGGGTGGAAGTCGTGGACACCCTGACAGGATTCAAATACATCGCCGGCAAGCTGCGGAAATACGAGGATGCCATCCCAGAAAGCAAAAAGGGCGACTACCGCTCGCTTAGCGAGGAGCAAACCCGGTTATTGCGCCTTGAATACTCGCGCTTCTTCGTCTTCGGCGGCGAGGAAAGTTATGGATATCTCGGGTCCGACGCAGTGCGCGACAAGGACGCCAACGGTGCCACTCTTATGTTCGCTGAAGTGGCGGCTTATGCCAAGTCACTCGGCAAATCCATCACCGCGCTGCTGGACGATATTTATGCGGAATTCGGATACTATCAGGAAGCCGGAAAATCCCTTGTCATGGAAGGGGCCGGTGGCGCGGCAAAAATCCAGGCCCTTGCCGCGTCCTATGCCGACAAGCCGCCGACCGTGGTCGATGGCTCGTTTGTCAGTCGCATACGGGATTTCGCCAAACAGGATATCTTCGACCAGGAGGGCGATTTGCTGCCAAGGGAGAAGATGCTTTTTGTGGAGATGGAGGACGGGAGATCCTTCGCCGTGCGTCCATCCGGCACGGAACCGAAGATCAAATTCTATCTGTTCGGGAAAGCCGCTCCCGGCGGCGACCTGGCATCTGACAAGCTCCGCGTGAGCGAGGGCTTGGAGCGCCTATGGGCATGGATAGAAGCCGATGCCGCGCGGCGCTGAGGATTCTAATCATGGACACGAATTGACACAAATTTGACGAGGTTTTAATCCCGCTTGTGTCCGCCATTGATTCTGGCAATTATCCGTGCGTTGTGGTTAGTTTTCGGGTGATTCTTCCTTTTTCTTTGGCTTCCACTCCCTAGTCATTCGCTGAGCCTCCGCGATTTGTTCGGGCGTCATTTGCTTTGCCAGTTTTTTCATGTTTTGCTCAAGATCAGATGTTCCCCCTGCTATTGAGAGATAGTACCACATGTGGGCCAACACCTTGTCCTCAGGCACGCCTTCACCAAGATAGTAGCAACCCCCAAGTATGCCTTGGGCACCGGCTTGGCCTTGTTCAGCGGCCTTGCGTAACCATTTCACGGCTTCGACGCCATCCTTTGCCACGCCCATACCTTCTATATAGCAAGTCCCAAGAAAGTTTTGAGCATTGGCATCCCCTTGCTCAGCAGCTTTGCGCCACCACTTCACAGCCTCAACGGCATCCGCTGTCACACCTTCGCCAAATTCATAGCAAATCCCAAGGCAGTATTGGGCTTTGATATTACCTCTGTCAGCAGCAAACGCTTGCTGAGCGGCCTTGCGATACCACTTCACTGCCACGACTGCATCATTTGCCACCCCTTCGCCACTGTAATAGCATGCCCCAAGCTTGAATTGGGCATCAGCATACC
>Ga0364922_10553_pt1 | contig 17030 bp, 12 predicted proteins | sample ExccelJu500001D4_2_FD_206955 | JGI IMG/M metagenome (GOLD analysis project Ga0364922, IMG submission 206955) | Enriched cells from Trout Bog Lake Hypolimnion, Wisconsin, USA - BchlTB.June20.5000.01.D4 | ecosystem: Environmental > Aquatic > Freshwater > Lake > Hypolimnion/Profundal zone | place...
CATCATTTGCCTTCCGGGCAAATAATAAAGAACCATTTACTGTATGTATTTTGATTGTGGCGTTTTTAGCCACAGCATGATTTACTACAATAAAATTAGTAGCAGGATTAGGGTATACACTTAATGTAGTATGCTTAACTCCTGCACTTACCACTGCTATGCTGCTATAAGATACAGTACCATCATCGGCAGTTACTTTCAATCTGTAATATGTAGTTGTACTGCTATTAAAAGCAGCATCAGTTATTGTATATTTATCAGCACCGTTGTTGAAAGGAACTACATTATTTATTACGGTAAAATTTTTACCATCAGTACTCTTTTCAACAGCATAATTTTTCTCGTTTGTTTCATCAGCCATCATCCAGCTAACCAACACCTGATTGTTTTGAATAGCTGCATTGAAATTAACCAGATGAACAGGTAAAGGAGAAGCTAAAGGAGCCCATGCAATACCCCTGAATGCAGTGTTGGCAGCTGCTGTAGCCAATGGCACAGCCACTGCTGTACTAATACTGGCATTGAACCCTGTATTATCTGCAATGCCATAAATACCCGAAGTAGTACCGGCATATGTAATATACAATCCAACATTGGTACCCTGAACAACACCCGTAATACCTCTGATACCATACCCTGAATTAGCAGCAGCAATTTTCAGAGAGTCGTTAGCTACCCAGTTGCCCGATACTAAAGAATATTTTCTGATGCCGGCAGAATCATCTGCTATATACAATACCTGACCTGCAGGTAAAGTAGCAATATAGAATTGATAAGGAGAACTTTTGGTAAGCGTTACTCCTGGTAAATTAGTAATAGTTTGTCCTGCTGTAGTAGGCAACCCTGTGCCCACAGCCCCAACTCTAACAGCAGTACCCGATGCAGTAGATACATATAACTGACCTCCGAATATTTCTACACATCTTATATTAGTAACAGTAGTAGATAACTTGGTAGCAGAATCTACTCCTCCAGCCTGAACAGGCATATAAGCTACCCCTGTAGCTCCGCCGGCAAGATAAAAACTATTGCCATCAACAGATGCAATTGACCTGTTATTATTACCACTTGAAAAGCTTGGAGATGAATTAGAAGAATTGATAGTACTGTTTACATCAATAGTAGCCGCAACCCTGTTAACAGCAGCAGCAGTAGTTTTACCAATCCCTGCAGTAGCGGTATCGGCATCATATCCTTCAGCCAGCAGATATAAACCATTTGCCGAACGTGTCATAAATCCTTCACTTGTGGCAGATCCACTGGCAGTAACTCTTTTGTTGGAGCCTGTTACTTCGGCTGCAACTTCCGGTAATTTTAAGGAACGTACAAAAGTTCCGGTAGGCGTATATTCATCCAGGTATACAGTAGTGGCTACACCACTCAATGCTGAATTGCCTGTACCAACACGATAAACAACCAGATTGCCTGCTGTAAATTTCTGTGCAAAACTTGTCTTGGCAAAAGAAACCAATACAATTGTAAAAAGTAATATTCTATTCATAATGTCTATTTCTGCAAACTTATTTTCCCTCTCAGTACAGGCTGCATAATCTGTATTATCTAATTATTAATTTTCATAAAAAGAGGGCAGAATAGTAAGTTTAACAACATTATCAACTGTATAAAATGAAACCGCTGCCAGGTAACAATTATATAACCTTACCGATACAATAAATTAATACAGCAGTCATTCCTTTACACATTATAAATCAAGACAACTTGTATAATGCAAACAGAATTAATGAACTATATTAACCATTATGGTTACCTGGTGATATTTTGTTTTGTATTCCTGCAGGAATTGGGGATGCCAGGCTTTCCAAACGAGATCGCACTGTTGTATTTTGGCATCCTTTCCCGGCAGAATATTTTGCATTTCCCTGTAGTATTGTTGCTGGTCATTACAGCTGACTTTACTGGTACTTTTCTGGTTTACATCTTATTCTATTATTGCAAGCCGGTCCTCAAAAAAATAAAGCCATCATGGCTGCCGGTTCCATATAAAAAGATACAGCAATTAAATAAAAATATAGAACACAAAGGATGGCCATTTTTATTAATAGGCCGACTTACTCCTTTCATAAGGGGTTATATTTCTATAGCCACAGGGCTATTAAATATCTCTCCAAAAAAATATGTGCCTGTTCTGATTTTTGCCGCTACTTGCTGGACAGGTGGCTGGGTAGTATTAGGATATTTATGTTCACCATTACTCAACCTTACTTATATCTCTCAGAATTTATTTCCGGCCGGCATTACCATAATTATTGTGATGCTGATATTGTATATAATCTCTTATTTAAATAAAGAAAAATTCAGCACACAAAACTAATTTGATATGCAAAATGCTACTATGAAAGTTTCCGTTATTATACCGGCATTCAATGAAGAAAATTATATTACCAGATGCCTTGAAGCCATCTCAGAACAGGATTATACCAATTATGAAGTAATAATAGTCAACAATGCTTCTACCGATAATACAGCCTATGTAACAGAACAGTTCATTAAGAATAAAAACTTAAACAGTTTCTTTTTGCTGAATGAAAATCGTAAAGGTACCAACCATGCCAGAGAATGTGCAAGACTGGCAGCTTCAGGTAATATAATTGCCCAGCTGGATGCTGATTGTATTCCAGATAAACACTGGATTTCAAATGGCATGAAAGCCCTGCAATCAAAAAATACGGTAGCTGCTACCGGTGCTTATTACTATTCCGACTGTAATATCATCTTAAGATCATTATCATTATTAAGTCAGCTGGTAACTTATCCTATCATCAATACTTTAGTTCAGAAAGCTAACCGTGGTGCAATACTGATAGGTGGTAATACTTTTGTTTATGCCAGTATACTGGCCGATGCGGGCGGATATAATACAGACCTTACTTTTTATGGAGATGATGTGGATATAGCCAACCGTCTTGCTAAATATGGTCATATCAGTTACTCTCCTTATCTTACTTTGAATTCTTCGTATAGAAGATTCAATGCATTAGGTTTCTGGAAAGTAAATAAAAAGTATCAGGATTTCTTCTGGAATATTATCTTTAAACGGGATATTAATCCTGACAATACTATAGAGCTTGTACACCCAAGATAATCAGACAATATTGAATTTAATAGTCAGATCAGAAAGCTAAAAATACAGGCCTTTCTTTTTTGCTTTAGCTATTAGTTTTTCAAATTCTTTATGAGGAATGAGTGGTGATGAATCAATAAAAACCCATTTAATAGTGTTTTTTGATTTAGGGATCCTGGAAAGTATATAATGAACTATTCTATATTCAACATCTCCCTTTTTCAGCTTCTCATCATACCCTTCCTGTACAATACTTTTACGCACCAGTCTTTCAAAAATAAAATACTTTTCAGGATTGCCTGATTCCTGATGATATATAAATTTATCACAGACAAAACCATGATTTACTTTATCTCCTTCATTCATCATCAGGAAATTTATTTCATCCTCATTTCTTTTTTGCTTTTTGTTCATTAATGCAAGAAAAGACTTCTTTAATTCTTTCTTCATAAATCATAATTTTAATAAACCAGATTTATAATTCATTCAAAAATTATAGTAGTGATGAATTATTGATTCCTATTTCAACAGGTTAATATTTACAATTATACTTCTGAATTTCTTCAATGCGGGATCCATCAGTTTTGCAGCATTTCCATCATTGTACCATTCGGTAGAACCATCGTCGCATATCAATTGTATCCTGCCATCCGGAAGCTCAATAGCCGCTTCAATTGCCAATGCTTTAATATCAGGTATATTCAGCAATTGGGGTATATCATTTTCTTTTCCACTCCATCTGTACAATGCAGCATTTCTAACCGCATCTGCATTGCCGGCAATTATCAGATACGATTTATCGGACAATACTATCATATCCCTGATACCTCTTTTATCCAGATTCAGTTCTACAGGCTTACCAAATACAGGATCCGATACAGGTTTACCATCGTTAAACCATGATTCAAAATTCAATAAAGGCGCTATCAATGCATTGTTCCTGCTATTTACAGGCACCTGAGGTGCTCTGAAACAAATATATAATGTGGTACTATCTGGTGCAAAGCTTATCCCTTCCACATTAAATCCTCCCACCTGCTTAGGCTTCTGTCCCGATTCGGCTGCTGCTGAAAAATGATAGCCATACTGATCTCCCCAGTTTATCAGGTATTTTCTAAGCGCATGATACGCAGATGAACAGTTAATAGAAAGCTCTTTACCTGCACCTTTTATATAAGTAGCAAACAAGGTGCTTCTGTTTCTTTTTACATCAAAATGTTTCCCTCCATTACTCATCGATCCTGTCCAGTACACAACCGATGGATGTTTAAAACTTCTGGCACAGGCTTCCACATCCACTTCTGTTTTATCATGTTTCGAACCTTCATCTAAGGATACATATGCCTCATAATTGTAGTTGTTTTCAGGTAGTCCCGAATGCTTTGAATCGTATATAAACAGCTGATTCATTTCATCATCCCCCACCAGCATAGTGTTACTGTCCAATGCTACCACCGCAGATGCATCCGAAGAACCGGTATGATAAAAAGTTGTATACTTTGATCCGGAATCCACAGAGGCAGCATAATTGATGATTAACGATACACTGCTTTTGCCTTTAGTTAATGTCAGGGTTATATTGCTATATCCAGCACCGTTAGGTGTAATTTTTATAGTAGCTGTTCCATCAGCTTTAATTATCTGAATATTATTTTGCTGCACAACACTGCTATTATTACTTTCGGCAGTTAATGAATAGTCAGATTTATTTAAGTCTGTATTCTTTTCCTTTACATCCACTACTATACCCTGTATTGCAGCCGGATCAGTAGCGTCATTCATTACTCCACTGATTAAAGGAGGATGTAAGTATGGTGTTGTTTTAGCATAATCAAATGATAATGACAACACTCCTGAATGATAATTCTGCATCCTCACTGTTGCACTTCCTGTATCAGTCTGCATTAAGCATACATTCAAAACAATTGCAATTAAATATGCTATAGTTGACTTGATCCTTCTATACATGCAGGTGATTATTTTTGGGAAAAGTAATACTTAATCTATCACCAGCTGCCAGCCAATCCTGTATTCGTTATCCCACTTATGGGTATTGATACTTTCTGTTTCTGATAAGTTTCTGTCAAATTCAAATTTAATCATCGAATTATACCCTTTTACCTGATATGATAAACCAGCAGCTATATGTTTCGAAATTCCTGGAACAAGATCATTTGCATTCAGCTCATCGTAACGAACAGAGAAGATACTTTTAATAGGTTTGGCAAAATAGTTCAAAGTTGTATACCAACCACCTGCTTTAAAATAGCCATTGGTAACTGAAGTGGGCAATCCCATCAATATAGGATCGTTAGCATTCTGTGGTGTTCCTTTTAAAGTATGTGTTTCAAACTGAGCGGAAAATCCTCTGTACAAAATGGAAACATCCATACCAAGAATATACTTTTCTCCATTTACTACTTTAAAGTCTAATGCTGAATCTTTACTGTTCAACAAACCACCTGTTTCTCCTGCCAGGAAACCTGTACCTGCCGGCAGGTTTCTCTTCGAATATCGGCCATTCAATCCAATAGAAATATTAGGAGTGGTTAAACCCTTTGTATCTATTATTTCTTCATGATGTTTTTCAGGATACGAAAACTCAACCCTGCCAATATATTCAAATGCTCCACTCGCATCATTGGTACCACCTAACACCACTTCACCTACACCCGAATATATACCTCCCGATGCTCTGATCTTACCATCCCAGAACGAACGATCCAGTCTGATACCCATATCACGACGGGAAAAGAAATCACCTTTCGATATCTGTGGTCTTTCCCAGTATGGCGATTGATAATGCTCTACCAGTGAATTCAACGAATAAGGCACCTTACCATATCCTATATTGATATTGAACAATTTTTTAAACCCTTTATATGTAAAATTGGCATCGTCAAGCGGTCCGCCATCCGGGGCATAAGTAGAACCCCATGCACCAAAATCCAGTTGTAAATGATATTCATAATCTTCCCCCGATTTGCCGGTAATATCCAGTCTGGCATCCTTAGGCTTTATAGTATTCTTTGTCAGGTCGGGCGTTACTCCAGAAGGGTAATCTCTGAAATCCAGGTAAGAAGAAATTATTGTTCCTACTTTCACAACGTTACTGCCATTGCTTATTTTAAACCCCTGAAGACTATCTATATTATAGTAAGTATACCCCATTTGAGAATGAGCACTTACTGTAGTTAAAAATACAATTATGATGGGTAATAATCCTGAAGTGATATTTACCGTTATTTTTTTTATTGCTGCTGTCATTATTAATTAATATGTATTAAAAGAAATTATTAGTTACAGTTGAACTCCGTCAACAGTAAGATTATCAAATCGGTCATTTCCTGCTGCTGTTGATGAATTTGAAGCAACACCGGCAGACTGCCAGAATACAATTTTGATTGCAAACTTTGGATTATTGTTTACAGCAGATATAGAGGAAAAATCATAGCTGATCAACTCATACGCCGGATCTGTCTGCACCATATAAGCACCTGATGAACTTGGCGATGGCAACGACACAAATTTGTAATTTACACCATCCGTTGTATAATATACACTATCCAGAGCAGGTCCGCTCGAACTCTTTGCTACTGCATAACTAACCACTATATTTTTAAAACTGGTTGTAGGTATATTGACAATAAAATCTGTAACCGGAGTTCGTACACGGAATGCATTACCCATAGCATCTCCGTTTCTCGCATTGATCGATGTGGTACTGGCCAGTGAATCTTCATATCCACCCGCCCAGTCATACGAAAGATATGCACCGCTATTCAATGCTATAGTAGTGGCAAACGATGGTGTACCATTGAAATTCCAGTAATAAATCAATGTATCAGAAGTATTCACTGGCGATGGAATGGTAATGTTTCTATCCTTAGTACAGGAACTTACAAGTACAATAACCAGTAAAAATGGAAGTAATAATTTTTGCATAATTAAATTTATAAATGCAAAAGGAAGGGTTCAATGTTAACAGAATATAAACTGAACGTTAAGAGAATATTACCAAATCAGTCAAAGTCATTCGTAAGCATAATTCAGAGCAGTTTATTATTAATGATTTAATAATATTGTTTCATTACATTAGATTATATGGCAATATTACTTTGCAGATGGTGAGTGAAAACTTATCAAATATATACAAGTCAACCCCCATTTCTATGGGGGTTTTATTTTGTTTTTGTAATAAAGCCAAAGGCTAATAGCTTGTATTTCTGTATTCTTTTTACTTTTATTTGGGCGTTGCCTTCGGCCTTGCCGCAAATACAGAATACAAAAACAGCAAACCAATCAAATGATTTAAACGCCCCTTCACCCTGTATTTCCCAATGACCAAAGACCAAATCCCAAAGACTTTCCTCCACATGACGAAAGTCATTTTTTATTAACTCCCACTACTATACTTTTGCCCGTTATCTCCAATTTTGAAGATAGGTCAAATCACCATAATGTCTAACATTGATTTTGTCCGTTCCATTTTCAAATACCCAAGGGTCGCTCCTAAAAATATATCCCGCCAACAGTCTTCTTATATTATTCATTTTAAAGATATAATACCCAATATTATTGGGCTGTCCGTATTTATTAAAAGTCTCCATCCATATTTTAAAAATGCAACCCATCTTTTCATAATCAATACCCGAAAATCAATACTGTGCAACCTCAGATTGAAACTGTGCAGCCTCCGATTAATATTGTGCAATCTCCGATTGAAACTGTGCAGCCTCCGATTGAAACTGTGCAACCTCCGATTAACATTGTGCAGCCTCCGATTGAACTTGTGCAACCTCCGATTAACCTTGTGCAACCTCCGATTAATATTGTGCAACCTCCGATTGAAACTGTGCAGCCTCCGATCAACATTGTGCAGCCTTCGATTGAATCTGTGCAGCTTATCAACCCACTTTTTCTATATCTCAGGATAATATTTCTTTATCAATAAATCAAATCACATGAACGTAAATGAAAATGCTAAGACTACAATGTATTCAGGTTACAAGGCTTTATTGGACAAGAGTTCTTCTATTTACAGTGCTAATATAGGTTTTTTAGATCAGAAAACTTTATTCGACACCACTTATGCCGATCTCATTGCTAAGGCAGGCAACGTAGGTATCAATCTCACCGGATTTACCGACAATAAAGATATTGCCAAAGAACAGCTTGCCGAACAAACAAGCGATCTTTGCGGTTTTGCTTATATAAAATTGGAATCTTTGGGTCTTCACGACATTTCAGAACAGTTATTAATCAATCCTACCGATTATGTCCGGTTAACCGACTCTCAGGCAGGTATAACTGCAAAGAAAATGTATAAACTCATGAACGATAATCAGTTACTCATCACTGATGATTATGTTACTGTCGCTCAGTTGACCGCATTATTAGCTACCATCACCTCATTTATTACTTCAAAAGGCACCACTACACAGTTGCACAAAACAAGTCCTGCCGATACCAAGGCATTCAAAGATGCCTTCGAACCGGTCGACAATGCTATTTTCGGTACCCTTACCATGGGCAAAGCTTTCAGAACAAGCCAACCGGTTTTCTATGCCGATTTGGTAGCCGTTACCAAACTGCCACCAATCATTCCTCATCATACACCTTTAGACATAAGTGTAATTGATAAATCAACTAAACAGGCAGTAATAACAGCCAAGGCAGAAACACAATTACCAAAAAATATCAGAACCGAAATAGCCGATTCAGCAGGCATCATCATCTTCACCACTATTCGTCAGGGTGTACAGACTATCAACGTATCAGCACCCGGTTACAAGTCCGTCACATTTCAGATCACCATCCTTCGTGGTCAGGACAACGCCATCACCATCGAATTAGAAGCTATTTAATAATATTATTTCCACTGTTTTAATACAATCACCTCGGATGAGGGGATTGTATTAAAAGCTGTTCATTCATAAATGAGTTATAATATTTTACAAATCAATTGTTTCCTAATCAGGAAACACCTATCTTTGACATAAGTTGCGGATGAAAACAAATTTTGATATAGAATTATTGCCTGAAGCAATTGAGTTTATTGAAAATCTTGACGACAAAACAAGAGAAAAAATTTTCTATAATATGAAGAAGTCTCAATCCATAAACGATAATGAAATCTTTAAAAAGCTAAACGAATTTATTTGGGAATTTCGGACTTTATACAACAGTAAGTCTTATCGACTCTTTTCATTCTGGGATAACATTCAAGGAAAAGAAACATTAGTGGTAGCAACTCATGGTATATTGAAAAAGACTCAAAAAACCCCATGGAAAGAAATTAAGAAGGCAGAAGAAATAAGAAAGCAGTATTTAAACAACAGGATAAAAAATAAATAATTATGGCAAACCAATTCAAAACAGTATCGCTTGATACAATGATTGATAAACATATTGGCAAGATAGGAACTGAAAAACGTGATGCATTTGAAAACGAGTTGAGAATTGACTTGTTAGGACAAGCTATTAAACAGGCAAGACAGGAACGCAATCTTACACAGGAACAATTAGGCGAACTTGTAGGTGTACAAAAAGCTCAGATTTCCAAGATAGAAAACAGTGTGAAAAATGCAAGGTTCGAAACTGTTTTAAAAGTATTTGATGCACTAGGTTTGAAAGTGAATTTCAATATTGAACAGACTAACAAAAAACTTGCTTTCTGACAAGACTTGGTATCCACCAAAATAAATACTTTGTAGTGAACTGTATTATAAAGACAAACAGAAATGGCCCAAATTATATTATGCATAACAGATTAAACTAAAAATAATATTATTAGATTTTGAAATTGAAAAGCAAGATATTTTATTATGTTGGAAGTGTATTTATATTAGTAATTTGCTTAATTCTATTTAGAGGATATGGATGGATTTTTTATACCACTATAACAGATAGACCAGGGCTAAATGGAAGCTTTTATGTTGATTATCAATTAAGTAAAATTCAGTTTTCAATATATAATTTCATTGTTGCTTTGATACCGGTATATATAAGCATCCAAATATTATATAACATTATAAAGTCTGACTTTGTCAAACTTAAAAGAATATTCATTCATTTTCTAATACTACTTGTATTCATTATTCTTTGTGAAATGTATTTAAATACCAGATTTATTGGTAAAGGTTGAGGCTTATATTTGAACATATTCCATCCCCCTTTGTTATTACCACATGATTCACCGTTTATATCAGGAGCAGATACTCCCCATCAGTTTAGAACAGGCATGGAACTTCTTTGCTACACCCCGTAACCTCAATGAAGTAACCCCTAAAGAACTCAACTTCAAAGTGCTCAGTCCATTACCCGAAAAGATGTACGAAGGTATGATCATTCAATACAGAATCAGTCCAATGGTCAATATTCCAATACACTGGTGCACCGAGATTACTCATATAAAAGAAATAGATTATTTTGTAGACGAACAACGTCAGGGACCCTACAAAATCTGGCATCACGAACATCATTTCTCTTCCGTTCCCGAAGGCGTTCTGATGAAAGATATTTTATACTACGATATTGGCAAAAGCTTCCTCGGTTCTATTGCAGGAAAGCTGTTTGTTCATAAAAAAGTAGAACAGATATTCGACTACCGGTATAAGGCGCTGGAAAAGTATTTCGGTTAACACAAACACTGTAAACAAATAGGGATGAAAAGCATACACTTTTCATCCCTATTTTAGTTAAAATGCTATACAGTATTATCTGAAGATGGTTACCGATCCACTTATAACTGGAATGTTATATCCAACCTTTATGATGTAATAATACACACCAACAGGAACCAGTCCACCTGTATTATTATATTTACCATTCCATGGTTTATAGCTTCCGGTACTGGCATATACAACCTGCCCCTGTCTGTCAAATATTTTCACATCTACATCAGGATACTGGTAAAGCTCTGGTGCTACATCCTGTCCTACAAATAAATCATGCACACCATCTCCGTTAGGAGAGAAAGCATTTGGCAATTTTATACTTCCTAAAGCAATTACCTTAACACTATCGTAAGTAATACAGCCTCCTACACCCGTTACACTTACAATATATGTAGTATCGCTCGTAGGGGCACAAACTGGTGACGGAATTTGATTGTTGTTCAGGAATACATTTGGCTCCCAGTTGTAACTGATAATATCACCGGAAACATTAGTGCTTAATATAGCTGAATCTCCTACCAGAATATACTTTACAGCACCAGCATATAAATGAGGGAACGAATCTATAGTGACCAATATACCCGAAGTATCGCTGATACATCCATACTGATCAATAATTCTATGATATGCCCAGTAAGTAGATGCATTGGCATACTGATAATTCAGTACCAACCCTGTGTCTATGCTATTATCTCCAAGATACCAGATAGAATTCTTCACTATTACACCATTACCAGTTGAGTTATCTGCAAAATTGATAGTAGACCCTAAACATACTTCAGGTGGTGCCGGGTAAGTAAGGAACGACGATGTAGGTTCTGGATGTATATACGATGCAGGCATCACTATAGTGGTATCACTCGTACATCCGTTAGCAGTTACAGTAAGATTGATGTTATATCCTGTTGGGGAAATTATTGGCATAAACCTATGTATTGCTGTTGCAGTATAAGCAAGTCCGGGATTGTTTGCATCGCCAAAATTCCATACATAACTTACCGGATTTGGATTCTGTGGCAATACTGTTGCACTACTGGTAAATGTTCCTATACCTTCCGGTAAACATATGTTGGTAGGAATAATGAAATTGACAACTGGTTTACCTTTGATAGTAATATAACCCAATATACTATCTACACATCCATACCCTGTAGTTACAGTATATCGTATAGCAGCAATACCAGCCTGAAGTGCAGAAAGCATACCTCCGTTATAATTTATTGTAGCAAAAGCAGGTGTAACACTAGTCCATACACCACCTTGTGTATAATCATACAACTGTACATTATCATCTTTACAGATAGGTGTCGCATTACCTTGTATTGCATCAATAGTCGGCAAAGGATTTATCTTTATCAGATATTCTTTATCATTTTTACAACCATTGCCATCTACCACAGTATAAACTGCTGAATCAATACCAGCAATAATTCCTTTGAACAAACCCGTTATTGAATCTATAGTAGCAATACTAGAATTAGTTACAGACCACTTTCCCGGACCTGCAGAAGCATTGGATAACTGAATAGTATTGTTTGCACAAACCAATGCCGGACCAGTAATAGGACTTACTATAGGTAATGGGTTTACAGTAATCAAAGTAGCTACCGAATCGGTACATCCCTGTTTGGTTGTAACAATATAACGGATAGTAGCTGAACCTGCTTTGATACCGGTTATCTCTCCCAGATATGTAATCTGAATAGTAGAAGTATCAGTTGAAACCCAGATACCTTTCTTAGGAATTGTATCTGTCAGTAACGTATTAGTGCCTAAACATAAGCCTGTATTACCCGATATAGCGCTGATAACTGGAAGCGGATCAACATTTATAGGTAATGTCGCAGAGCCTGAACATCCATTTAAATCAGTATAAATATACTTAGCCGTATCCGGACCACTTACAATACCCGAAACAGTACCTGTTGCATCAATAGTTGCATTAGCATTCACCAACGACCAGTTACCTCCAACAGGAGTGGTGGATAATACAATTTGTTTATTGATACATACATCCTGATGACCTGTTATAGCAGCTATTTTAGGTAAATTATTTACCGTTATAGTATCATTCAATACACTGAAACAACCTACAGCATTATAAACAGTATAAGATATAACACCTGTTCCACTTTCAACACCGGTAAGATTACCAAGTGTATCAATACTGACAAACCTTGGTGTAACTGACTGCCACAATCCACCGTTGGTAGAAGTAGTAAGATTAATAGACTGACCAAGACAAACTTCATTTTTACCAATTATAGAAGCTATCTGAGGAGTTCCAAAAACTTTAATTTTAACGCTGTCTTTACTGGAACAACCAGCTCTTGTTACACCGTAATAAATGTAAGATGAATCAACCGATTTACCAGTCATCATACCCTGCTTATTGATAGAAACAATAGAGGTATCTGCACTGAACCAGTTACCACCACTTACATAATTTCCTAAATAAGAAGTAGCTCCCACACAAATCTGAGTCTTACCAGTTATAGGTGCTAATGGCGGTATAGGATTTACAAACAGGTTTAATACAGCCGTATCAGAACATCTGAACTGGTTCGTAATAATATAACTGATAGGCGCATAACCAGCAGTTAATGAACTGGCATACCCTAATGTTGAATTAACCGATACACAGGTTGGGTTTGCACTGCTCCAGGTACCTCCGGTTAATGAATCCGACAATATCAAAGTGTCACCTACGCACATATTTTGTTTAGTAGAAAAAATAGGAGTAATATTTGGCGATGGATTCACCACAATTGGCTTGGAAACAGAATCCACACAACCCATGTTGGTTACTACAGTATAGCGTATTGTATCATTACCTAATATATGAGTATTGAATACCCCCATCACACTATCTATAGAAACTATAGTAGGGCTTGTGGAAGTCCATGTACCACCATTTGCTGCATCGGCAAATTGAGAAATAATATGAATACAGAAACTATCATTTCCACTGATTGGACCAATAACAGGATTTGGATTAATAACTATTTTATAGAAAACAGAATCACTACAACCAAAACCATTGGTTACGGTATATTTCAAAGTGGCAGCTCCTGGATTTTTAGTGGTAATAACACCTGTAACAGCATTAATATTTGTAACAGTTGTATCCATACTTACCCATACTCCTGCAGCAGTTGTATCGGTATAAGTAGCCGTTTTACCAATACAAACATTCAGCGGACCCGATATAGGTCCAACTACAGGCGTTGTATTAACGGTTACAACTGTATAAACAGAATCTAAACAGCCATTTGATAATGGTAAAATATATTTAATACTATCAGTACCGGCAAGTCCGGTAGCGATTACACCTGAATTATTAATAGTAGCTACTGTAGGATTTAGGCTTATCCATATACCTCCAACAGAGCTGTTATTTAATGTAATAGAATGACGCTGACATACAACAGTATTTCCTGTAATTTGTGTAATAACAGGAGCATTTACAATGACAGGCAATGTTACCGAATCAATACATCCCCCATAAGTATATACATATTTAATAGTAGTATTTCCCGAAGATAATCCCGATACAATTCCGGTATTAGTAATAGTAGCCACAGGAAGATTAGAACTTGTCCACACACCACCCGGAACAGTGTCCGTTAAATTAATGGTATGCGTAACACACACCACATTATTACCTGCAATAGGTGATATCGGAGGAACCGGCTTAACCACCAGCGTTAATATAATAGTATCGGCACAACCAAAAGCATTTGTAGCTATATTACTGATTATAGTAGTACCCTGAGAAAGAGCAGTTGCCAGTCCGGTGTTTGTTAAAGAAACAACACCCGGTTTAGAACTACTCCATACCCCACCCGCAACAGCATCAGTTAATTGTAAGGTATCACCTACACATAAACTCTGCTTGGTAGAAAATATTGCAGCATTTGGTGGAGTAGGATTAACAATAAGATTCTTAGAAACTGAATCAATACAACCACTAGCAGTTGTTACAGTATATCTAATAATAGTATTGCCTGCAGATGTACTTAATACTGAACCTCCGTTACCAATAGTAGCAATATTACTGTTGGTAGATGACCAAACTCCACCAATAGTTGCATTGGTAAACTGAGTAATATATTTAATACACATACTATCGGTTCCATTGATAGCAGCTATAACAGGATTTGGGTTAATAGTAATAGCTAATGAAACAGAATCACTACATCCATACTGATTGGTAACAACATATTTTATGTTGGTACTGCCGGCGGACACAGTTGTTAATACTCCTGTATTACTGATAGTAGCTACGTTAATATTCGAACTGGACCATACACCGTTCGCAGTTGTATCGGTATAAGTTGATGGCTTACCTATACAAACATTTGTAAGGCCAGCAATATTGCCCATCACAGGAGCTGGATTTACAGTTACAACTATACTAGAAGCAGCTACACAACCATTAGGTGTGGTTACTGTATAGGTAATAGTATCTTTACCTGTAGCTACACCGGTTACTACCCCTTGTTGAGTAATACTAGCAATATTAGGAAACTGAGTTGTCCATACACCACCCGTTGTTGAATCTGATAATTGTATTGTATGTTTCTGACAAACAACATTAAAACCTGAAATAGCCGGAGCTACTGCTGTAAATACGTTAATAGGGTATGTAACAGAATCTGAACAACCACCAAATGCATATACATACTTAATAATACTACTACCAGATGATAGACCTGTAACAATACCTGATGTGTTAATTGATGCAACTAATGTATCAGTGCTTTCCCATGTACCACCTGCTGTAGCATTAGTTAATGTATCAGGATGGCCTGTACAAAAAGAATTGTTACCGACAATAGCTGTTAAAGGAGGAATTCCAATTTGTAAGTTTTTAGTAACAGAACTTGTACATCCAAATGAATTGGCAAATGAATAAGTAATAGTTACTGTTCCATAAGTTAATCCGCTTACAACTCCAGTGGCTGAAACTGTTGCTACGGATGTATTGCTGGAACTCCATGTTCCTCCGGAAATAGAATCTGAAAGATGTATAGTATCCCCTAAACAAACTCCATTTTTTCCATAAAGTGACGACAATTGTAATCCTCCAACATAAATTATTTTCTTGGTAGTATCAGGACAACCATATTTATTGTTACCTAAATATTGTATTGTATCTATTCCATTTGCTACTGCGGTTAGTAGACCAGAACTGGATCCTATTGTTGCTTTATTGGTACTATCACTTACCCAAGTAAGTCCTGCATAGGCATCTGTTAAAGTCATTGTTTTCCCTGCACAAATACTATCATTAGGTGATACTATAGACGGAAGAATATGGGTAGGAAAAGTATCTATAAAATAATATAAAGTATCTATACAACCAAAACCATTTGGTGGTATTAAGATTACCTTCAAGATTGAATTAACTTTGGGTAAAAGTTTTCCGCATAGTGGGATTGTAGGATCACTTATTGTAGGTGTTATTGAAATTAAACTAACTAAAGTATCCTTACCGGAAGGTGTTAGAAAACTATCACTTACCTCATATGTTTTATACCCAGGAGGGGGAACAAAATTAAAACAGGTATCTCTTGGACAATAACGTAAAGTATCTCCATTAAGTGCCGATGCAGTTGTATCTAAATCTACATAAGCATAACCAAAATGTGCCCCAAGTGTACAACCTGCACTGGTGAATCTCAACGTTACTGTTCTGCCACCCATATTTTTGGCAATAACTGTAGCAGGTGTCCATTTCATATAATAAATTGTATCAAGCTCAGACCCATCACCATATACATCATGAAAAATTTTAGATTTATTCCATGAACCCCATTTTGTAGTGTCATTACTAATGGCATCACAAATATTTAAACCAAAGCTTGAGCAAGGTGCAACAGAAGTTTGTGTAATAGAATCAAAAACATCTGCCTGAAAAAATGGCATTTCAGCACAAGTATGTCCTGATGGACTTTCTAAATCAATAGCATAATAATAAACAATTTTAAACTTCTGATTATTTGCAGGTATTTTTATATTGTATGTTATCCCTTGTGCAGCACTACGACCATAAACCCCCAAATCATTAATAGAATCAGTTCCTATTTTAACAGAATGCCTACCCGCACCCTGAAAAGGGCAAACTACTGGAAAATTACCATAAGGATCATTTCCCTGATTAGCAGAAGTTGTTCTTATCCAATTTTTAAAAGGTCCAATACCTTTTTTATAATATCCAGTTGTATAAAGACCAGGAATTGCTGCTACTCCTCTAGATTTAGGAA
>Ga0364922_10554_pt1 | contig 16926 bp, 10 predicted proteins | sample ExccelJu500001D4_2_FD_206955 | JGI IMG/M metagenome (GOLD analysis project Ga0364922, IMG submission 206955) | Enriched cells from Trout Bog Lake Hypolimnion, Wisconsin, USA - BchlTB.June20.5000.01.D4 | ecosystem: Environmental > Aquatic > Freshwater > Lake > Hypolimnion/Profundal zone | place...
AAAATAATCATTATCTTAATTTAATAATAATACTGTTTATAACAGTATTATCAGGGTGTTCGAAAAGTTCTACCAGCAGCAGCATTCCTTTTCAGGGACCTCAAAATGCTAGTTTTGAAACAAACTCAAACTGGTTTGTATATCCTACATTTTATTCATTTTGTAGCTACAACTCAGGACTTGGTGGATTTTTACCCAGTCAGGGCCAACGTTATATATCATTAAATAACTATCAATTGAATGGCGCTGCTTCTACTACTTATGCCCAGATATATTTTTATCAGGATAGTGTAGATTTCAGTCATTCCACTACCCTGACTTTCGATTATACACTGGCACTGGCACCACCAATTGTAGATTTTACCAGTACGGGAGGTGGCGGTAATTTTCCTCCTCTTTACACAACTATAACTGCTCAGGTAATATTCAGTACTACCAGTGGAAATATTACTTTATGGTCGCAGGCATTGAATGGAACTACTGTAAAAGCAACAGGAGGAACAGGTAATGGCGGAGGAGGTACAACCAATACTACATCCATACCGGCCTCGCCAGTTCAGACTTATAATCAGGCTATTACATTACCTTCATTACCTACAGCAGGCACCCTGTTTTTTGAATTGACAGCCAGTTCACCGGGAATAACATCAACAGCCAGTATTGATTACGCTGTAGGAACATTTTCAGTAGATAATGTAAGAGTGAAATGATAAACTAATGTGATGATGTGATATTTCAATAATTTGATAATTAAAACAAGGAGAAAGGTAATACATTTAAGGAGTCAGGAGTAATTTGAAAATCTGCTATACTGAATACATAAAAATACCCCGAGGTAATGTTACTCCGGGGTATTTTATTATGATTAAACCTATAGGGTTTTGAAAACCTTACAGGTTGTAAAATAATTAATGATGCGACTCGTCATCGCCTATTGGTACGTTCTGAGGAATAAAGTCTACTCCGTCCTTACCGTAATCGTAAGCCCAGCGATATACTTCAGGAATTTCTCCTACCCAGTTGCCATGACCCGGATGAATAGGTGCTGTCCACTCCAGTGTAGTAGAATCCCATGGATTCTGCTTTGTAAGCTTTCTTCCTTTAATAATAGAATAGAAGAAGTTTAATAAGAACAACAACTGCACCAGGAATACAATGATTACCACAGTACTGATGAAACGGTTCAACCCTTCGAACTGTTTGAAACTTTCCCAGATGCTGTAATCGTAATAACGACGTGGCATACCGGCAAGTCCTTCGTAGTGCATTGGCCAGAAGATCATGTAAGCACCGGCAATGGTGATCCAGAAATGGATATAACCCATGGTGTTGTTCATATATCGGCCATACATTTTAGGGAACCAGTGGTAGATACCGGCAAACATACCAAACATAGATGCCACACCCATTACAATATGGAAATGCGCAATTACGAAGTAAGTATCGTGCAGGTGAATATCAATAGAAGAGTTACCCAGCCAGATACCGGTTAAACCTCCTGAAATGAATAAACTTACAAACCCGATGGCAAACAACATAGCAGGGGTAAAACGAATGTTACCACGCCATAAAGTAGTGAGCCAGTTGAACACCTTGATGGCCGACGGAACGGCAATCAACAGGGTAAGTAATACGAATATGGATCCTAAGAAAGGATTCAGTCCGGTTACAAACATGTGGTGCGCCCATACCAGGAAGGCCAGTACTGCAATAGCAAACATAGAACCTACCATGGCCATGTAACCAAAGATTGGCTTACGCGAATTGGTAGATAAAATTTCACTCACCATACCCATTGCAGGCAATAGGATGATGTACACCTCGGGGTGACCAAGGAACCAGAATAAATGCTGAAACAGAATGGCGCTGCCACCTTCGTTAGGTAATGCACCTACACCGTTTACATAAATATCACTCAGATAAAAACTTGTTCCGAAGTTTCTATCGAATATCAACAAGATAAAGCCTGAGAATAATACAGGGAAAGAAAGTACCCCTAATACTGCGGTAAAGAACAATGCCCACACTGTTAATGGTAAACGGGTCATGCTCATACCCTTTGTACGCATGTTCAATACAGTAGCTATATAGTTAAGTCCACCTAATAATGAAGATACAACAAACAAAGCCATTGCTACCAGCCACAGATCCATACCGGTTTTAGAACCCGGAGAGGCAGAACCTAAGGCACTTAAAGGAGGATAAGCTGTCCATCCACCACTGAAAGGACCGGTTTCTACAAACATAGAAGAGATCATTACACAACCCGCTATGAAGAAGAACCAGTAACTGAGCATATTCATGAAAGGAGAAGCCATATCGCGTGCACCAATCTGAAGAGGAATCAGGAAGTTGGCGAAGGTACCACTTAAGCCAGCAGTCAGTACGAAGAATACCAGTACAGTACCGTGTGTAGTAACCAGTGCATAATAAGCTTCGGGGGTAATTTTACCACCTTTAGCCCATTTGCCTAAAATATCTTCCAGCCAAGGGAAGGTAGCATCGGGATAACCTAATTGTAAACGGAAGAAAACGCTCATCAATCCACCCAGTACAGCCCATATCATACCGGTAATAAGGAATTGTTTAGCAATCATCTTATGATCCATGCTAAAGATATACTTGGATATAAATGACTGATGATGTTCGTGATGACCGTGTGCATCATGCGATGTATGTAAAGCAGCCTCGTGACTCATATTCTGATTATTTCTTTTCTATTGCTAAAATTATATTGTTCTGACTTAGTTTTTTACTACAGTATTGTTAGCTACTCCATTTAAAGTAACAGTAGAAGCAGCTTTGGTAGTATCGGCAGCCTTAGGTGCTTTCTCGGGGAAAGCAGCAAAGTAATAAGGCTTTTGTTTAGCTAACCATGCATCGTATTCTTCCTGCGTAACCACTACAATCACCCCTTTCATAGAATAGTGACCATTGCCACACATCTGATCGCAACTGATTTCGTACTGAAAGTTAGGATTACCTGTTTTGGTTTTCATTTCCTCGGTAGTAAACTTAGGGGTAAACCACATAGTAGTAGGAATGCCCGGTACAGCATCCATTTTTAAACGGAACTGACTTAAACCTACATCATGAATTACATCTCTTGAACCAATGATCAATTTGCAAGGACGGTCTTTCACTACATACATGGTACCTTCCGTTACAATATCATCATGGGTATAAGGATCATCTTTCAGATTTAGTTGAGCGCTATCCTGCCATATTAAACCTAAACTATTGGAAGCAGGGTCGATCACTTTGAAATACTTTTTACCAAATACAGCATCCTTACCAGGATAACGGAATATCCAACCAAACTGTTTGCCGGTAACTTCTATCTGCAATGCATTCTGAGGAGCATCGCTGGTAAAGAAACTCCAGTTTTTCAAACCAAAAACAATTAATCCGGTAAGAACAATAGCAGGAACGGATGTCCATAATACTTCAAGGAAATTGCTATGCGAGAAAAAATAAACCTTACGGTTTTCATTTTCCTGATACTTATAAGCTAACACAAATAATAATATCTGGGTAATAATAAAAGTAATGCCGGTAACACCCAATGTCCACCAGATCATTAAATCCACTTTTTCTCCCTGTACTGATGAAGCACCTAATGATAATAAAGTTTTTGGATAGTATAGCTTATTGCAATACCAAACACCTATTAAACCCAATACTAAAAATGCAACCATCAGGAAGCCATTAATCTTATTGGTTTGTTTGCGGTTCTGTTCTTCACCTTTCAATACAGCAACGTATTCGCTGGCTTTAGCTATTTGAAAAATAACTACAAATACCAGGAGAATTACGGCTAATGTTAAATACATAGTCATATATATTCCGAAATTTACTATTGTTATCTAAATCCTTCTATCGCATTATCCGTTAAAACAGCACATCGTCAGATGGGAAGTTCCATGTTTTAGTGTGCAGCTTCACACACCTGAAATCAATCTCAGCCTATTGCAAAGGCTATCATTCTATATTCCCGATCACTACAAATATTATGTGTGATGTATGATACTTTCTTTTAAGAATGGATGATATTTAGATATCAAAGGTTTGCTGGCCAGTGCTTTGGCAACAAAGAAAATCATAATGCCTGCAAAGAAACTTAATACGCCAAAATCAAGCCATCCGAGCGCAGAAGAACCAGGTCTGATGCTACCCATTACCATCTGATAAAAATCTATCCAGTGGCCAAATATAATGAGTACGGCCATAAAAGTAACAAGGGAGAAATTTCTTTTTGCACCACGCTTCATTAATATCAGAATAGGACAAACGAAATTGATGATTAAGTTCAGGAAGAATATACCTCTGTATTCACCCTGAAATCTGTTTTTGAAATACAAGGTTTCTTCAGGCTGATTGGAGTACCAGATCAGCATAAACTGAGAGAACCACAGGTATGTCCAGAAGATAGAGAAGGCAAACATGAATTTACCAATATCGTGCAACTGCTCTTCGGTAGTATATTCAAGATAACCTTTATTTTTAAGATAAACTACCCAAAGGGCTATCAGACTCATACCACTTACAAAAGAACTTGCAAATGTATACCAGCTATACATGGTGCTGTACCAATGAGCATCGATACTCATCAACCATAACCAGGGAATGGTAGAACCTACAGTTAATGCAAACCATACTAAGAATAAAGAAGCTCTGATAGTATTTCTTAAAATAAAAGAAGCACTTACTTCTTTAGTCATAGCTTCAGTATCTGCTTCATTGCTAAGTTGTCTCATTCTCCATCCGAGTAAACTCCATAAACCAACTGCCATAAAAGACCAGAAAGCAAAGAACTTTACGTTCAGGAAACCTGATTTACCTTTCAAAACTTCGTCTTTAGCTACTACGGATGTATTCAACCACTGATAAACATGATGCTTATCGGTAAATACTACAAATAATAATATTGCTAATGTAATTGTACCAAATATTGGAACCAATGTAGAGATAGCTTCTGGAATTCTTTTAAAAGAAACCTGCCATCCACCCATAGCAAGGGTAGTTACACAAACAAAGAACATACTGGCATTACAAATCAATGTCCAGAATATAGTATTGTACATTAATGTACCTATAAACTCAGCTTGTTCGGCCTCTGTTCCTCTTCCCTTGGTTATGAAACCGGCAATAATGGCTATTACACCAATTGCAATAAGGGCAAGAGACCACGTTTTTAGTTTAGAAGGAACCTCAAAATTCAATTTAACCGATGCCATTTATTATATCTTTAATCTTGAATAGTAATTATCTTAATTTCTACTGCTTATCAATTTATTTAGCAGTTGCAACCACTTTAGTTTCAACTTTAGCTACTGCTTTGTTTTCAGCTTGTTTTTGCTTGATATAAGCAATTACCTGCCAGCGTTGCTTTCTGTTTAACTGCGAAGCGTAGCTACCCATCAGGTTTTTGCCATAAGTAACAGAATAGAACATTTGTCCTACAGGCATTGCCTCAATCTTAGCATCACCCACCAATGTTGCAGGTTTAGCAGGATAAGGACCATCGCCACCCTTATATAAAGGACCATTGCCATCCAGCTTTGGACCATGACAGATACCACAATTAATCAGGTATAATCTTTCTGCTTCTACTAAATCGCTTTTCGACATAGAGTCTACCGGGCTTTTTATTTGTTTGGAAGCTACATAATTTGCAGTATCTCCTACTTTATCCTTAGCAATATGAAAAGGCATTTCTTCTCCTCTTGCAATAGTACCCGCAACCGGCATATTGGTATAATTGATACCAGAATCCTTTAAAAAGCTATGATCAGCGTACGTCTCATAAGCTCGGCTGTATGCCATATCGGGCATGTAAACATCGTTTGGATTACGCTTGATTTCATCGCTGCAAGCAACAAAAGCGCTCATTCCACAAACAGATAATAATATGATATAAAACTTCTTCATCTTTTTTAATTCAAATATTAAGCGGCAACAGTTTTGTGTTCAAATAATACTTCGTCTTTATCGTAACGGCCTAACCACCAGCCATCTTCAGCTACCTGAACATCCACTTCTACAGCACCAGTATTTTTCATAAAGGCAACCAGGTCATCCACATTAGTATGATCGTTGCATTCAATAACCATTACAAACAAATCGTCGGTAGCTCTTAAATGAAAGTGATGCTTCTTTACAAAAGGAGCCATCTGACACAGATAACAGAAAGTAAGCACCATACCTACAGCTGCAAACAATACTGTCAACTCGAATATAATAGGTATCCAGGCCGGCAAAGCAAAATGTGGTTTACCACCAATATCCAGCGGCCAGTCTTTGGTAAAAATCCAGCTGATACAGCTTAATGCTGTGGTAGTTCCGGTGATACCATAGATGAATCCCGCAGTATGTATGCTTGTTTCTCTCATACCTAAAGCATGATCCAGGCCATGAACAGCAAACGGCGTATATACATCCTGTATTTTATATCCTGCAGTACGTGCTTTTTTGACTGCCGGAAAAAGCACATCTTCATCATCAAAGCTAGCAACTACAAATTTCTTTTTAGCCATAAATCCTTTATTAATTCAAATTATAAAAGCCCGAATAATTATTATTATAAATTAAATAACACTTTCATTTTCAACTGTTGTATGCCCGTGACCACTATGAGCAAATACTTCAGCAGGTACATGTTCCAGGTGACCCATTTTTTCTTTATAGCTTTCCCCAGTTGTTTTCAGTACATACTTGATTTCTGCAATAGCAATTACAGGGAAGTATTTTGCAAACAGGAAGAAGCAGGTAAAGAACAATCCGAAAGTACCTAAATAGAAACCAATTTCCCAGATAGTAGGACTGTAATATACTGACCAGCTGGAAGGTAGATAATCTCTGTACAAGGAAGTTACAATGATTACGAAACGCTCGAACCACATACCTATATTTACAATTACACTCATGAAGAATGTAACCACTAAATTTCTTCTCATCTTCTTGAACCAGAATATCTGAGGGCTCAATACGTTACAAGCCATCATACCCCAGTAACTCCAACCATAAGGACTGAATAAGTAAGCACGGCTATACCAGAAAGTATATCCTTCATATTTATTCTGACTGTACCAACCCATGAACAACTCGGTTAAGTACGCTATACCTACTATAGATCCCGTTAATACAATTACTTTATTCATTGCCTCGATGTGACCCATGGTAATGTAGTCTTCCATTCCGAATACTTTACGGATAATAATCATCAGCGACTGCACCATGGCAAATCCTGAGAATACCGCACCCGCAACGAAGTAAGGAGGGAAGATGGTAGTATGCCAACCCGGAACTACTGATGTAGCAAAGTCAAAGGATACAATAGTGTGTACCGAAAGTACCAGTGGTGTAGATAAACCAGCCAGTACTAAAGATAAACTCTCGTGTCTTTGCAAGTGCTTGGTAGAACCTGTCCAGCCAAAAGATGCAATACCGTATAATCTTTTACGTAATTTAGTAAATGCTCTGTCTCTAACAGTTGCAAAATCCGGCAATAGACCAGAGTACCAGAATAATAATGATACAGTGAAGTATGTAGAGATAGCGAATACATCCCAAAGTAATGGTGAGTTGAAGTTAACCCATAATGGACCTCTTGAGTTAGGGTAAGGCAAACAGAAGAATGCCATCCAAACACGACCCATGTGGAAGATAGGGAACTGACCGGCGCACATTACCGCAAATATGGTCATGGCTTCAGCAGCACGGTTTACACCTGTTCTCCATCCTTGTCTGAACAACAATAAGATAGCAGAAATCAATGTACCTGCGTGACCAATACCTACCCACCAAACGAAGTTGGTAATATCCCAACCCCATCCGATAGTCTTGTTCAGGTTCCACTGACCAATACCATAGGTAACATCACGATAAACAGAATAAACACCGAACATAAGCAGACAAACGGCAATATAAAATCCTATATACCATAATTTACTTGGCTTAGCTTCGATTGGACGAACGATATCCTCAGTTACCTGATGAAATGTTTTATGTCCGTAAACCAATGGCTCCCTTAGCTGCGACTCGTACTTTAAATGCATCCGATATAATATTTTTCTTCTTTCAAAAAATTAATTCAACCTAATGATTATGCTTCTTTCTTTTCTTTTACTTCTTCAATATTTCTAACCTTAGCTAAGTAGCTAACGTTTGGTAATACGTGTAGTTGTTCCAGAGAATAGAATAATCTCTTACTGTTATCTTCTCTGTGCAATGAAACAGCACTCTTGGCGTCGTTTACATTACCAAATACGATAGCATTGGTAGGGCAAGCCTGCTGACAAGCAGATTTTACATCCCACTCATCATTTTCTCCGCTCTTCAATGGACGGCTTTCTTTCTTGGCTTTCAGTTTACCATCCTGTAAACGCTGAACACAGAAAGAACATTTTTCAATAACACCACGACTTCTAACGGTAACATCAGGGTTCAATACCATTCTGTTCAAATCATCCGTCATCATGGTAGTTACATCGCTGATAATACCTTTTTGATTATCAGGGAAACTATCGGCTCCTGTATAATCAGCCCAGTTGAAACGACGTACTTTATAAGGACAGTTGTTAGCACAATATCTTGTACCGATACAACGGTTATATGTCATTTGATTTAAACCTTCACTGCTATGGTTAGTAGCCGCAACAGGACAAACATTCTCACAAGGAGCATTGTCACAATGCTGACACATTAATGGTTGGAATACAACATTTGGATTATCCAGATCATTACCACTATAGTAACGGTCAATTCTTAACCAATGCATTTCATGCGCCCTTAATACTTCCGGTTTACCAACAACAGAAACGTTGTTTTCAGCAGTACATGCAACTACGCAGGCACCACAACCGTTACAGGCATTCAAATCCACACTCATTCCCCACTTGATACCCGGCTTGTCGTAAACACCGTATAATGTACCATCCTTTCTGAATCCTTCAACACCACCGAAAGGTTTTAATTCTTCTTCCCTTTCTTCCAGAACTTTACCCGGATGCTCGATATATTCAGCAATGGATAATTCCTTCATCATCTCGGTACGTTTTCCTTGTTTGGTATCGTACACGTTATGAGTTTGCGTTAAAGCAACTTTATATGTTTCTTTAGTGTCAGTTAACTGTACATCGGTAGCAGCAAAACTGATAGTGCTTCCGTTTAAAGATGTAAATGGAAATACATTAGCACCTACCATTTCTCCTTCGTCCGTTACAGCAGCACGACCAACTTTATCTGTTCTGCCAAATCCTAATGCAATACCCACTGTATCGGGGTGTGTACCAGGAATAATCAGCGCAGGAAGCTTGATAGTCTTTCCGTTAAGTTTTATTTCTACCAGACGTTTAGGCGGTTGAACTTCGTAAGAATCCGCTTGTCCGTTATTCTTTAAATCTATCCCTAATAATGTAATGGCCATTGCAGGTGAAACTACTAAGTAGTTATCCCATGTAGCTCTTGTAACCGGGTCAGGTAATTCCATCAACCATGGATTGGTTGTACCATGACCAGCACCGATAGCTATCTTTTCGTAAACAACCAGTTCAGTTTTAGTGGAAACTTTCTGTGCGCCTACTGCACTTGAGGCAGCAGCAACAGCAGCACTATTAAAGGTTGCAGAAGTAATTGCAGCAACTTCAGTCTTGATTACACCATCCTGAAGAGCCTTATCCCATCCTGCTTCTCCACCTACTTTAGCAGACCAGAATGATTTTGTGAAAGCTAAATAATCAACAGTAGAACCACTCCATTTCAACAAACTGTCCTGCCATTGTCTTGTTTTAAACAAAGGATAGATAGTAGGCTGTAAGAAAGAGAAATGATTGGTTTTTGCTTCAGCATCGCCCCAGCTTTCTAAGAAATGGTGAGTAGGTATTACGAATTTGCAAAGCTGAGTTGTTTCGTCAGCTTTTGGATTGAAAGAAATAGTAGTCTTTACTTTCTTGATTCCTTCAGCAAACTTTGCACTGTCATACCAGGTATAAGAAGGGTTAGCACCCATTACCAATAATGTATCTACTTTACCAGCATTCATATCGCTTACTAATTCAGCGAAATCTTTATCTATACCTTTATAGGTATTATAAGTTGAAGACCAGTCAATTGTTTTACCCCCGGCACCTAATAATTCGTTGATAGCATTTACCAGAATCTGAACATTAGTATCGTTGCTGCCACTTACTACCAGTGATTCGCCTTTAGAAGCCATTAAAGTTTTAGCCGCTTTTTCGATTCCTGCTTTCAGTTTAGCATCAGCAACACCGGAAACTCCTTTACCGCTGATAGCATTGTATAATGATAATACCACCAATCCTGTTTCAGATGGACGATGTAAATATCTTTCATCAGAATTAGAACCAGTCAGGCTTGCAACACTTTCAAATTGAATGTGTTTGCTGATAGATGGATTCTTTTCGCTTATTTTTCTTCCCTGTGCATATTGTCTTGCAAACTCAATAGGACTTACCCAGGTACCAAGAAAATCAGCACCTATGCTTACTATTGTTTTTGCATTATCAAAACGATAGGAAGGAATTGTTTTTTTACCGTAAGTAGCTTCATTAGCCAATAACATACCGCTATAGGAAATGCCATCATAAACAACATGCTTACTTCCCGGATATTTAGCTAAGAATTGTTTAATTACCTCTAAAGAAGATGGAGAGTTAACAGTACTTGTCAGCAATACTACATTACCAGTAATGGCAGCAGCAACTGCTTTATCAGCTTCTTCGAAAGTAGTTTCTGCACCAGTATTGGTTGGGAAACGTAATCTTGCACCATCATATAAATCAAGAACAGAAGCCTGTACCCTTGCAGAAGTACCCCCTTTAGTGATAGGACTTAGTTCGTTACCTTCCAATTTAATAGGTCGGCCATCTCTTACCTTAGCAACAATACTTACAGCTTCTCCATCCTGAACATAAGTTGTAGCATAATAGTTTGCAACTCCCGGAACAATGTCCTCAGGTTTGTTTGCAAATGGAATAGCCTTTTTTACAGGAACTTCACAACTTGCAGCTATTGCAGCAGCAGCGGTAGTGAAACCCATATATTTAAGGAAATCCCTTCTAGGCGCTTTTGCTTGTAAAAAGCCTGTCTCTTCAGCACTTTCAAAAGGAAGTTCTTCACGAAATTCATCTTTTGATGTTTGCTGAAATGCTTCAGAATTATTTAGTTCTCCAAAACTTTGCCAATACTTTTTTTCCATATTACCCAAACTCCACGAGGAGCTATTTTGTTTTATTGAAAATATATTTCGATATTATCCGCTACTCTTAATTTATTCCTGAGATTAATAGTGACATTTCTGACACTCTGTTCCACCAATTTTTTCTACTGTGATTCCCTTAGTGCTATCAATGGTACCATCTTTCAATCCATCGTGGTATTTCTGATAGATACTATAGAAACCGTTTTCTTTAAACTGAACCTTAGTTTCTCTGTGACAGTTAATACACCATCCCATACTTAAATCAGCAAATTGTTTTACCTCATCCATCTTGGTGATTTCACCATGACAGGTCTGACATTGTACTTTCCCTGCTTTAATATGCTGACTGTGATTGAAATATACATGATCAGGCAGGTTATGTATTTTAGTCCACTCTATAGGAGTAGCTTTAGATGCATCCCATGGTTTACCAGGCGTAAATGCCGCATATTCATACAACTTCTTTATCTGTTCTGTACCATTTACTTCAACCCCTTCTTCGGTATATAGTTTTTCTCCTTTATACTCATTGATTGCCTGATGACAGTTCATACAAACGTTTACCGAAGGTATGCTTGCATGTTTACTATCCTGTGCACCGCCGTGACAATATAAACAGTTGATCTGATTGATGCCGGCATGTACCTTATGGGAATAGAATATTGGTTGAACCGGTTGGTAACCCTTGTTTCTACCCAATCCAATTGCACCTTTGGTAGTCATATAACCACCTACCAGAAATAGAATAACAGCAGCAAATGCGATATAAGACCTGTTCTTATAAAAAGGAATAGGTTCATCGGAAGCAATTCCAGTTTTATCGTAAGAAAGTTTTCTTAGATTAGCATTTACCTGCAATAATATCAGTGCTATGATAGCCAGTATTAAAGTAAGAACTCCAAATATCAAAGTACTGTCACCTTCAGCCTGAGCAGCCCCATTGGCGGCAACGGTTGTTGGAGCAGCAGGTTTCCAGTTTTTAATGTAGTCTAAAACTGCATCTATCTGTTTGTCATCCAATGCTCCTTCAAAAGCAGTCATTGAAACGCCATTAAACTCTTTAAACAGGTCGTTGGAATATTTATCTCCGGTTTTTAAGTAGCTACCGCTGTTTTTAATCCACGCATGCAGATTTTTACGATTGCCACTCCAACGTTCTTCCACACCTTTCAGTGCAGGACCTGTCAGTTTTTTATCTATCGCATGGCAGGAAGCACAGTTTTGAGAAAACAATGCCTTGCCGTCTTGTGCGTTGGCCTTAGTAACTATTATACTAAATAGTACCAGGAAACCGAATATTAGCTTTGGAACAAATCTCTTGTAAGATGTCATAAATTCACAAATATATTGCTCTGATTATGTAAAATTTACCTTAAACGGCTGCGAAAATATGACACGGAACTGACAAATACTACTTTATAGGTAAAAAAATTTTATTGTCCGCTAAAATAAAAATGATATTCGTCATGTTTACATATGATTCTAGTCCTTTTTTTTCTTAAATATTTTCTGATATTCGCGCCCGAATCCTTTGTCAGGCCTGATTTTTACTATTCCCTACCGAATTAGTACAAATGTTCCTTTCTTATAAATAGTCTTTCCTAAATAATCTATTGCTTCAGCCATAAAAACATAACCTGAAGGGTCTTGTTTGTTACCATTTACAGTTCCGTCCCATCCTTTATCAGCCGAACTGGTCGTAAAAACCATTTGTCCCCATCTGTTATAAATGCTAAAATAGTTCAGCTTCTTAATTCCTACTAAAATTGGTTTTATTACATCATTCAAACCATCCCCGTTTGGCGTAAATGCAGTTGGAATAAAAATATCAGGTTGAGTTTTATATACCACCACAACTATTGTATCGCTACCCTCACATTTTTCAGGTGAAGTAGCAGTTGCAACGTATTTTATGGAATCTATCATAGCCGGTATGGTAGCTACCGGATCAAAAATATATGCATTATTTAGAAAATTATACGGTTGCCAGTTAATAGTATAAGTAGAATCTACCCCTGTTGCATTAAGTTGTAACGGCTGACTTGCTACTATTGCAGTATCATTACCTACATTCAGTTTTACAGGCGGAATAACCGTAACAGTAACTGTATCAGTTGTAGGTTTCTTACAATATGAAGTATCTGTAACTGTCAATACATATTTAGTAGTACTAAGTGGACTTGCTGTTGGGTTCAGCGTATAATAATTGGTTAATGTAGTAGTAGGTGTCCATGCATAATAAACACTTTTTACAGTACCTGTCAGATAAGCAGAAGTTCCATAACAGATAGAAGTATCCTTACTCACTTTTACCTGTGGGTATGGAGCTACATACACGGTTGTAAAAGTATTATCCTGACATTTCCCCAGATTAGCTGTTACATGATAAGTTGTGGTGATATCGGGCGAAGCTTTAGGATATTTAACCGTACTGTCACTCAATCCCGTTGATGGTGTCCATTTATAACTAAGGGCATAACTCACCGGTGAAAGTATAATGCTATCTGTTTTACACAAATCTTCGGCTTTTGCCAATGTAACGGTAATAAAATTCAGCACATTCACTTTCACTTTAGCACTATCCACGCAACCCAGTTCCGATACAGTGATGGTATAAACCGTGGTATCTTTAGGAAAAACAACAGGATTACCCGTATTTGCTGCAATAATATTGTAGGATGGAGACCAGCTATAGGTTGCTCCTGCGGTACTTTGGGCTATCAGGGGCAAGCTATCAATACTACAGATGAGGGTATCGGTAAATGGCAGGTATAAGTATGGCTTATCATTTACAATAATACTTTTTACAGTATCGGTGGTACAGCCTTTATTACTGGTAACTGTCAGCTTTACAGTATAAGTACCTGCTACAGGATAAGTATATTTTGGATTGGCTGCAGTGGAAGTATCGGTTGAGGAACTGCTTACACCAAAATCCCAAAGATAAGAAAATACGGAACCACTTTTGCCGGGTGTAGTAAGGTTTACAAAACTAAAAGGTGATTGATAACAACTTCCCTTAGCACTAAAATCAGCTTTTAATCCGGGATAGATCTTCACCGTGCTCTTTGCAGAATCGGAACAACCAAGGGTATTGGCTACCAGTAGTTTTACCGTGTAGGTGCCTGAATCGGGATAAGTAAAATTAACTACAGGCAAAGTAGAAGTATCTTTTGTAGAATTAGTTACTCCAAAGTCCCAGTGATAGGAAGTAATATTGCTGGCTGAAGACTGATTCTGAAAAGATTCATTATAATTACCACAATTCAATACAGTTGCAGGAAGTGAAGCTGCGCTAAGGCTGCAATCATTTACATATAATTGTAATTCTTTTTTTACAGTATTGATCTTGACCCCTTTGCGCCATTCCGATACATATACAGCTAACACAAATTCTCCGGTAGTAGCAGGAGCTGTTCCTGAAATCAATCCGGTAGCCGGATTAATGGTTACATTGGCCCCTAAAGGCTGGGCGCCACTATAGCCACTACTATATGTAAGAGCAGTATATGGCGGAGAAGATGGTGGATTGTAACTTGCCTGCGGTGAGGAATTGGCTACATCAAGACCACTGTTAAACGCATAAGATAAGGAATCACCATCTGCATCATTGGCACTAAACTGATATTCGAAAGCAGAATTGTGACAGATGATAGTGGTATCTTTAAAAACAAAGGCCGGACTACTGTTTATATGATAATCTACTCCATTGATAGTTCCCGGTATTGCATTGGTAACCGTAATACCTGTATTGCCTGAATTAACTACATTAATTATTCCACTGCTTCTACGGGCATCCTGAATAGCTAAAATATAACCATGCGCATTATTGGCAAGGGTTATTGTAGAGGTATAACTATATACTTTGAAACAAACAGATGGCGGATTGCTTAAACAGGGACTATAAGTGGTTTTTGAAACCGACTTCTCATTGGTATTCTGAATGGTAGTAGTAGAAACATACGCATTGGTAACAGCATCAAATACCCCGATATATACCTGTTGAACCGATTGGGGAGGATATGGCACTGTAGGATCGCAGGTAACCAGAAAATAGGCTGTAATGTTGTAGGTAGTAGTTTTAGCAACCGTATCGGAACTGAGGTACGAGTACTCAATCCATCCTCCTTTTATGTGTAAAGCATTTGCCGAAAAAGCTGTAGCTATCAATAACAGCAAAGACAGATATATTCTTTTCAATTTCATAATTCTAATCCTATAAATATCATTAGACTGATTTTAAATATAAAACCCTCTATTTTCACTTAATACAAACCAAGATAGTTTTACAATGATGGAATGTTGTATGACTAATTGTTAAACTTTTGAAAACAGGAAGATAGAATACTCCTGTATTTAAAATATCCCTTCCAGCTCCACCAGATTATAAATAGTATAAGTTGGTTTTACATTTTTTGGATCCTCATTTATATGATTTACAAATACCGTATCCCATCCGGCATTCATAGCCCCTTTAATATCAGCTTCCAGATTATCGCCAATCATAATACTTTCTTCCATTTTAGCACCTGCCTGTTCTAATGCAAAATCAAATATTTCTTTTTTAGGTTTCAGACTATTGGCCAGTTCCGATGTAATCACTTTTTTAAAATAATGATCCATTTTACTGTTCCTCAGTTTATTATATTGTATCTGTTCAAAACCATTGGTAATAAGGTGCAGGATATAATCTTTGTTTTTCAGGTAGTCTAATATCTCAATGGTATATGGAAAAATATTGCGTTTGGTAGGCAATATCTGTAAAAACTCTACCGATAGTTTTCGGGACAATGTATCGTCCGCTATTTTAAATTCCAGTAAGGCAAGCCACATTCTCTTCCAGCGTAGTTCCTCCTGTTTTATAAAGCCTTTGGTATATCTGTCCCATAACCGGTGATTATGAAAACTGTAATGCCGGTAAAATGCTTCAAACTCTGCCACACCTCTTTCCTTCAGATGATTATTATCATACAATTCCCGAAGGGTCTCTTTAGCATTCATTTCAAAATCCCAGAGCGTATGATCTAAATCAAAAAACAAGTGACGGTATTGCATTCAACAACTATTAATACGGTAAAATGCAAATGAAAGGTAATATTCGTATTGAAGATAAATAGTATTGGATTATTAATAAAACAACCACTCTGATTTACATCAGGTGATTATCTATGGCGATGTCGGTGCCTTGATTCTGAATGATGTTTTACAGCTTCAGGCTCTTCTGTTTTCTTATAGGTATTTACGGCATTAGCCAGCAACAGCAGATAAGTTCCATGTAGAAGAACCACTAAAACATCCAGTAAAACATACTTTCTGTTTATCAGATTCACATCCACTGCATAGGCAATATTGGCCAGTACTATCCCTATTGCAGCAGGAAAGAAATAAGGATTCTTGCCTTTTGTTCTTCTGTTTCCTTTAAACGACCAAACAAGTATTATACCCAATACAATAACATGTACAGCACACTGAATCATAGTAATTGTATCCCTGACACCCGGGATGTAGTAATATAATGCCAGTAAAATTGTCAGAAATACAGCCAGCAGCGGCAAAACAGTTGGAATGTTTTTTCGCTCTTTTATCTGCCGGTATCTAAAGAATATAGCTGCAAACGACAGATAAGAAAAAGTAAACAACGATATACCTATATAAAACCAGACATCAAAAAAGAATAAGGTGAGTATATCGGCAAGTACTGTAAA
>Ga0364922_10560_pt1 | contig 16785 bp, 12 predicted proteins | sample ExccelJu500001D4_2_FD_206955 | JGI IMG/M metagenome (GOLD analysis project Ga0364922, IMG submission 206955) | Enriched cells from Trout Bog Lake Hypolimnion, Wisconsin, USA - BchlTB.June20.5000.01.D4 | ecosystem: Environmental > Aquatic > Freshwater > Lake > Hypolimnion/Profundal zone | place...
GCCGATTCCTGAAGTCGACCAGCCTTGCCCGCGGCATGTTTGCATCGCCAACCAGTTCGGCTGCGCGGCGTATCTTCTTCCAGGCCGCCTTCTCTTTCTGAGTTTGCATTCAGAATAGACAAAAAGGGCCGGAGCGAAAATGCTCCGGCCCTTATGCATCTAGGGAGCGGCAACCACCGTAGCCTGTCTGCCTCCGTTGCCGAAGGCATCCGTAAGTGAAATGGCCTTCAACTGCGCCTTGAGCGCATCGAGAGTAGCCGTGCTCTTCGCAGTAATCTCGACCGTTTCGCCCGGCAGAAGATCAAAATAGTTCTCTGAAAGCTTTACGTCGAGGCTGCCGAATGAAAGATACACATCACGCGCCAGTACCGGAGAGCTGACGCGAATCTTGTAGTTTCCGTTCCCTCCGGTTGTCTCAATTCTAAGGGAGGCCGGCTTCAGGTGAACTTCCTTCACCGGGGCGAGATAGACTAGATTGCGCGAGAGTTGCGTTCCGTCAGACGTGAGATCTGCAACAACAAAAACATGCGTAGTATCCGCAGCCCCTGCATCGGCCAGCTTCTTGAGAGGCCAGTCCAGGTGGACCTTACTCGCCAGCGGCGTCACGTTGACGGCATGCGTATACTCCAGCAGAACCTTGCCATCAAAATCCATCAGGCGCACGCGGAGATTCGCGGTTCTCGTCTTCACCTCGTCGGAGACAATGTAGACCTTCAGCGCGCCGTTCTCCACGTGTGGCGAAACCAGAACGGGCGCATAGAACCGCCGCGCATAGTATTGCAGCGCCTTCCAGCGGCCGTAGTAATCAATCGAGGACCACGAAGCGACCGGCCAGCAATCGTTCAACTGCCAGAAGATGGAGCCCATCGTCTCGGGCCGCGAACGGCGGAAGTGTTCGGCCCCAATCTTGATGCCCTCCGCCTGCAACACCTGGCTGACGTAGAGAAAGCTTGAAAAATCTTTCGGCTCGGGATAGTCCTTGAGCAGATAGTCGTGAATGATCGAGTTGCCTTCATTGTTCTTCTGGTGCGCCAGCATCACGGGCGTAAAGATGCCTGTGCGGTCCTCCGGCTGCGTGAAGGCTTCAATCGTCTTCATCTCCGGGAACGATTGAAATCCATATTCGGTTACGAAGCGGCTATGGTGCGTTTCATAAGTCGAGAACGGCACGCGGCCATGCCATACATCCCAGATGTGGTCATCTCCCGTGTGATACGTCGACGAAACGGCTTCGTAATCTGCGCTTGGAGAGCTTGGCCAGTAGGGAGTTTCGGGAGCCAGCCGCGCCACCACGCGCGTAAGAATGCCGCTAAACTCCGTCAGATAATCCTGCCACATCTGAAACCTTACGTCGGCTGGCAGCTTTGCCTCGTAGCCCCAGTTCAAGGCTTCTTCCGTCTCGTTGTTGCCGCACCAGACTACGATGCTTGGGTGATTGCGCAGACGGCGAACCTGATCGTCGGCCTCTGCTTCAATATTGAGCTTGAACGCATAAGTTCCGGGTTGCCAGTCGTTGCCAAACTGGAAATCCTGCCAGACCATGATGCCCAACTCGTCGCATATCTGGTAGAACTCATCCGTCTCGTAGTAACCTCCACCCCAATGCCGAATCATGTTCATGTTCGCATCGCGCGCCGACTCCAGAATGCGACGGTAATCAGCGGTGGTTACGCGATTTGGAAAGCTGTCAAATGGAATCACGTCCGCGCCCTTGGCAAAGACGGGAATCCCATTGACGACCAGTTGAAACGAGCGTCCCCATTGATCCGGATGACGGTCAAGAACGATCGAACGAAGGCCAGCCTTGGCCGTACGCTGTTCGGCCCACTGCCCGGCGATGCCCAACTGAGCCGTGAATTCGTACAGCGGTTGCTCTCCGTAGCCTGCTGGATACCACAGCTTCGGGTTGCGAATTTCAATCGGCAGATCGACGATGTTGCGCCCGGCGTGAAGATTGGCCGCCACCGTCACAAACACCGGCATCCCCGCGACAGGAGCGCCGGCCTGATGGTAGTTCACGGTAATGCGCGCTGGGCCGGCAGTCGCGGCCTCCACCTCGACCTCAGCGTCCACATGCGCCACGTCCCTGCTCACATCGCGCTGGCGGATAGCGAAATCGGCGATGCGCACCTTATTCCATGCCTCCAGGCGAACCGCCCGCCAGATACCGCTGGTTACAAACTGCGGACCCCAGTCCCATCCATACTCATAGGCAGCTTTGCGGATATATGTCTTGGCCGCCGTGCCGGTCTTTGCCTGCCATGGATCGCCCTCTGCAACCTTCTGCGCCGCGGTAATCGGCGACGGAAACACAACCCGCAGCAGATTGCTGCCTGCGTGCAGATGGCCCTTCACCGGCACGCGCCACACGCGAAACATATTGTCCGCCGTCAGCACCTGCGTGCCATTCACATAAACCGTGCTGGCCGCATCCAGCCCGTCAAACACCAGATCGACGTTTGACTGAGCCAGCAAGCCTGGCGCTACGTCGAACTTCAGCTGGTACTCCCAGCTTTCCTTTTCAATCCACTGCAGCTTTGCCTCATTATCGCGAAAAAACGGATCGGGAATTTTCTTGTTGGCAAGCAGGTCGAGATGAACATCTCCGGGCACTGTTGCTGGAAGCCAGCCGTTCTCGCCATTCTGCCCCGATGCAATCTGACGGAACTGCCAGCCATAATCGAGCGTCACAACCGCATTCTGCGCGGGTTTCGCCTGTGCCTGCGCCTGAACGATTCCGATGCCGCCCGCCACTCCAATCAAGGCACAGCACAGAACCCCCCTCATCAATCTCACTTGCATTGAACTTCCTCCATTGCCACGGACGTACCAATTCGCGCGCAGACTCAACGCCGTGCGCTTTCCGCAGATAAGCCTATCAAATGGACCTACGCCTTCATGTGCAAGAGAAAGCCGCGCCGAGAATCTATGCACGGCTTGCGGCAACAGCCCGATACAGATTCTCCCATTCATCGGCCCGCGCATCCATGCTGAAGTGTCGCGTAATCCGTTCACGCGCAGCCCGGCCAAGAGTCAGTCTGATCTCGACAGGCAGCCGCATCAGATCGAGCATGGCCGCGGCCAAGGCGTTCGAGTCGCCAGCCGGCACAATGGTTCCTGTCTCGCCGACCAACTCGCGCGTTCCGCCCACATCGGTCGCCACAACGGTTTTTTCCATCGCCATCGCTTCGCCAACGGCCAGGGGCATTCCCTCCCATGCCGAAGACAAGACAAAGCCATCGGCGGCATCGAACAAGTCGGCCATGTCTCGGCGTAAACCGAGCAAGCTAACATTTTCCATTGCACCAGGCTCGGAAGCAAATCCACCTGCAAAACTCGACCTGCCGTCTCCGGTTTGTTTCTGCGAACCATCTGCCGGCGCTCCGGCAATCCAGAGCTGTGCATCGGGAAATTTTGCGCGAACCTGTCTGAAGGCGCGCAGCATGTTGGGGTAGTCCTTGGCAGGAACAAGGCGCCCCACGGCAAGCCAGATAAAGCTGTTTGCAGCCGCCATCTCCTCACGCGCGCGGCCGCGCCTGTCTACGTTGGGCTTGAATTCGTCCGTGTCGATACCGTTGAGCAAGGCGACACACTTACGCGCGGGGACAGCTTTGAGGCGAACAAAACGATCGGCCGCAGCCTGGCTGACCGCGGTGGTGCGGCTGCTGAATCGATCCGTCAGCCGGTAAGCCATCATCCGCCGCCAGCCGCCTTCGTAGACGTTATGGACGGTCGAAACAACTTTGACCGATGGCACAGAGATTTTCAGCAGCCTTGCAACCATGTTGGCGTGGAAGCTATGGCTGTGCAGCAGATCGGGTTTGAAGCCACGCAGAAAACTGCCTGCTCGCAGCAAACCGCGCAGTCCGCTCAACATCGTCTTACGCATGTCCAGGTGAATCACGCGATGATCGGTCGGCCACTCTTCACTGAGCCGCGGCTTGAGAACAAGAAGAGCAACCTCATGACCGCGGCGGACCATACGGTCGGCCACAGCAAGCGCCTGGCGTTCTGCTCCCCCAACGCCGAGCGAGGTGAGCACATAGACGATCCGCATTCCACGCACACCCAAAAAGAAGAATCGAGTGAAACGATGATAACGCGGTGGCTCAACTGTGGCAGCGGACTTTGCACTCAGCTGCAGAGCAAATCGCACTTGTCGCAGGTAATTCCAACCGAACCTGCAGATTCACACATATTCTTCATCTTCTGGCTCAGGGGCCAAACCAGAGAAGCATTTCCATATTCATGGCGCGGATTCAGCAGGGCTCAACCCAATGGACGAATCAGGTGAGTAACAACCAGTTCCGGCGAGTCTACAGGGATTCCGGACACAACGACAACGCTAACGGCGCAAACCAACGGTAGATTTTGAGCGGTAAACAGAACGCCGGGCCTAAGTTTTCAATTTAAAAGAATCTTTCTGTGCAAAAACCGGATTGGGCTGTACAATCTCCACGAGGAGACCCATGGCCGGAGATATATCACTTACGTGCAGCGATTGCGGGCAGGACTTCACCTTCACCGCTGCTGATCAGGCGTTCTTTCAGGAACGTGGTTATTCGACCCCAAAGCGTTGCAAAACTTGCCGTCAGGCTAAGAAAAACGATCAGGGGGGCTCCGGCTACCGTTCGGCTCCGGCACAGGGTACACCTGTGATTTGTTCGGGTTGCGGTCAGCCTACAACAGTGCCTTTTGAACCGCGAGGCGATCGTCCGGTGTTCTGCCGCGACTGCTACCAAGCGCGTAAGGGCAGCGGCGGTGGCGGCGGCAGTTCGCGCGGCCGTGGCCGGTACTAGCTGTTAGTCAGGTCCGATTCCCGGTGCAGTCTCCGGGAATCGGGCTGCGCTTTTTGGCTTTCAATCTGACGTTAAGCACCGTAAATACGACTGACTGGGCCCCGCTCGCCACGGACGTTTTTGGTTGACTAGGTCCCTGTCTCCCTATTGTATTTTTACAATCCACAATGATCTGTATCCAGTCCTCTGTATAAATGCGATTGTGCGTTTGCCGCCCTGGTTGAGCGTACGTCGTGCTGGCTTGGGACTCGCTCGACAGGTCCTGGGAAGAAGCGGTGCTGGACCGGAATGCAGAATTTCCTGTATACAGGGATAAACAGCCTGATCGATCATGCGCATTGCTCTATGGATTCTCGGTGTTGCCGCAATCCTAATCTCAACAGGATTCGTATATCAGTGCATCGGCAGCTATCGCGACCGCCGTCGCTACGCCGGCGCAGGACGCTGGGTGACCATCGAACCGGGCTGCCGTCTTTATCTTTTTGAGCAGGGTTTAGGCGCGCCAACGGTACTCTTTGAAGCTGGCATCGGCGCCACAAACCTCAACTGGCGTCACATTCAGCAAAAAGTCTCGCACTTTGCTGGAACCGCTTCCTACGACCGTTGCGGCCTGGGCTTCAGCAGCCCCTGCCGAACGGCCCGCACCCCCGCCAACATAGCCGTAGAGCTCCACAACCTGCTTGCCCGCGCGGAAATCAAGCCGCCATACATTCTGGTTGGGCACTCTTTTGGCGGCCTCGTCATGCGCCGCTATGCGCTGCTCTATCCCGGAGAGGTGTCCGGCTTGGTGCTTGTGGATCCCATGCGCTGCGAGGAATGGCCCCCTCTCGACCCCAGCAAGCAAGGCCAGCTCGACCTCGGCAAGCGGCTCATTCGCTATGCGCAACCCATAGCCCTCTGCGGAGTCACCCGCTTGGCCGTCACTTCCCTCTTCCACCGCCCGAAAAAGATCTCCGGCGACCTGGCTGGCGCAACCATTCCCGGTGGACGCCATGTCCTCAGCCGGATCACAAGCGAGGTCGGCAAGATGGCTCCCGAGGTTTGGCCGGTTGTGGCGGCGCACTGGTCGCGCCCCGGTTTTTACTCTGGCATGCGCAGTCATATCGCCTCAATCCCCGATACCGTAAGGGAAATGCACGACGCCGACCCCATCCAGAACATACCCGTACTCGTCCTAACCCCTGGGAAATCCGTACCGCTCACCGAGTTTTGCCTCTCGCGCATCGGCGACAATGTGCAGCAAATCATCGCCGCCGCCAGCGAGCATTGGATCCATCTTGACGAGCCCGACCTGGTAGTTGGCTCCATCCAAACCATGGCGGCTGCTGTCACTCCCCCTTCCATAGCCGCCGCCGTGTGACCACGCTGTTCTCCCCTTTGGCCTGAATCCTCGTCCCCTTCTGATTTGTTCGCGCGCATTCTGTAACGAATCGGCGCCCCGATGACTCTGTTCGGGTGAATGCACACGCCGAGGATATTCCCACAATGAGTTCGCGATTCTCACAAATTTCTTTTCTTGCCCTGCTCTTCTCTTTGGGCAGTGCCTTCTTGCCAGCGCAGGAGCCTTTAAGTCTGCGTCAGTCCATCGACAAGGCGCTTGGGCAAAACCCTCAGATCACAATCGCCCGCGCCAGCGAGAAGGACGCCGCTGCTGGAGCCACGTTGGCGCGCACGCAGTTGATTCCCCAACTCGCCTTTACAGAGGACATCTCCCGCGGCAACGACCCTGTCTACGCCTTTGGCACCCGCCTGCGCCAGCGGCAATTCACGCAGGCCGACTTTGCGCTCAATGCGCTCAACCGCCCCCAACCCATCGGCAACTTCTCCACGCGCTTCTCCGGTTCATGGATGGCCTTTGACTCCTTCAAGACGCAGCGCGAAATTCGCCGTGCCGATCTTTTCAAACAAAGTACCGCCTCCGCCTCGAAAGCCATCGACCAGCAAATCGTTCTCCGTGTCGTCGCCGCGTATCAGCAGGTCCTTTACGCCGAGCGGCAGATCGGCGTTGCAGGCCACGAGCAGGAAACAGCGGCCTCGCTGCTCACTTCCGTCGACGGCCGCGTCAAGGCCGGCCTAGCCGTCGAGTCCGACCGCATGTCGGCCGAGGTCAATGCCGCCGCCCGCAAACTAGAGCTGATCGCGGCTCAAGGCGAGCTTGAACTGGCCTGGGCAGAGCTTCGCGACGCCATGGGAACGCCGGACATGCAAGCCACTGCGTTAAAGCCCATCGAACCCCACATCTTTCCTGAAAATTCGCTCGAACAGGAATTGGCAACAGCCGCAAAGACACGGCCCGACCTTGCAGCACTCGGACAGGCGCAATCGGCGCAGTCCCAGTCCGTTGGCGCGGCAAAGTCGGCCTTCGGTCCGCGCGTCAGCACCTACGGAAACTGGGAAGAAGACCACGGCTCCTTCACTGGTTCTGGCGGTAACAACTGGGTCGCCGGTGTGCAGATCAGCGTCGACATCCTACCCGTCGGCAAGCGCGCGCAACTGGCCCGAGAGAGCGCCGCCCAGCAACGCATCGACGCCCATTTGCTTCAATCGCAACAGCAGGCACGCCTGCAGGTAAGCCGCGCCCACATCCATCGCAAGACGGCCGCTTTGCAGCTCGAAGTTGCCCGCGCCGCCATGGATCAATCCACCGAGAGCCTGCGCATCCTCAAGAACCGCTACAGTGCGGGGCTTGCCACCATTACCGATCTGCTGCGGGCCGAAGATGCCGAGCGCCAGAGCCAATCCAATTACTGGCATGCCGTCTACGGCAATGCCATGGCCTATGCCGAACTGCTTTATGCGCAAGGGACGCTGTCTCCCGATGCCGCGGAGGAATTGCAATGAAGATCTTTTTGCCAGGTTGTATCCTCGCCCTATCCACGGTAGTGTTGGCCGGTTGTCACAGCACACAGCCCGCTCAACCCGCGACTCCGGAAACCGTTTCAGCTCGTGTCGTCGAGAGCCAGCAACAGCAGGTTTCAGTCAGCCTGCGTTCCACGGGAACAATTCATGCTCGCCAAACGGTGGCAATCTCGGCGCAGGTCATGAGCCGCATCCAGCAGGTACTCGTGCACGAGGGAGACAGCGTGCGAGCCGGGCAAACCCTCGTCCTATTGGACGATGCCGCCCTCCGCTCATCCGTAGCTCAGGCGCAGGCTGGTGTGCGAGCCACGCAGAACCAGCAGTCCGCCGCCGAAAGCGCGGCTAAACTCGCAGCCAGCACCCTCGATCGCTACAAGCAACTGGCGGCGCAGAAGAGCGTGAGCCCGCAGGAGATGGACGAGGTAGCAGGACGCGCGCAAGCGGCCGCATCCCAGCTTGACGCAGTCCGTGCCCAAACTGAGGCGGCAAGGGCGCAGGAAAGCGGCGCGCGCACCATGCTCAGCTATACGCGCTTGCAGGCGCCCTTTAGCGGCGTCATAACCGCACGCATGGCCGATCCCGGCACCATCGCCTCACCCGGTATGCCGCTTCTTCAAATCGACCAGGCCGGAGCACTCCAGTTGCAGGCAACCGTCGATGAGTCGGCAATCGCCGCAGTCCACAAGGGAATGAAGCTCAAGATCGCAGTCGACAGCGCCTCTGCCGAGCTGACCGGCACCGTCCAGGAGATTCTCCCGGCTGCCGACCCCGGAAGCCACAGCTTCCTCGTCAAAATCGATCTACCCTCCTCAATCCAGTTGCATGCTGGCATGTACGGCGCCGCTGAATTTTCTAACGGCATGCGCCAGGCAATCGTGATTCCAAAGTCTGCCGTAGTGCAGCGTGGCTCACTGGTCTGCGCGTATGTTCTCGACAATCGCGGTATCGCGCAGCTCCGCTACCTCACATTAGGCGCAATGCAAGGCAACCTTGTTGAAGTTCTGTCCGGCCTCTCCGCCAACGAAAAACTTGTCGACGCGCCCTCTGACCGCGACCTCGCGGGCAAGCGTATCGAGGCTAGTGCCGGGGGGCAACAATGAAGCAGGATATGGGAATTGCCGGTCGCCTCGCTCACACTTTCATCAACTCCAAGCTCACGCCGCTTGTCATCGCCGCGTCCCTGGCCCTGGGCGTCTTCGCCATCGCCATCATCCCCCGAGAAGAAGAGCCGCAGATTCTCGTCCCCATGCTCGACATCTCGACAGCCATGCCCGGAGCTTCGCCGGCTGAGGTCGAAGAGCGTGTCACCCTGCCTATCGAGAACCTCGTGCATCAGATCTCCGGCGTCGAGTACGTCTACTCAACCTCATCTCCGGGCCAAAGCCTTGTCATCGTGCGTTTCCTCGTCGGCTCGCAGCAGGAAGACGCGCTCATCAAGGTTTACAGCAAGCTCTACTCCAACTTTGACCGCATGCCTCCGGGCGTCTCCCAGCCCATCATCAAAGCCCGCTCCATCGACGACGTTCCCATCCTCGCCATGACTCTCTGGGGCGAGCATTACAGCGGCTATCAGTTGCGCGCCATCGCCGCAGAGATGCAGCACAACATTCAGCAGGTCACCGACGTCTCGGAAACAACGATCATCGGCGGCCTTCCGCGCACCATGCGAGTAGTCCTGAGCACAGAAAAACTCAATGGCTACGGCCTCTCGCCCATGGCCATTGCCGGGCATCTTCAGGCCGCAAACGCCAGCGTGCAAGCCGGCAGATTCTCTCAGAACAACAAGGAAATTCGCGTCGACGCCGGCCACTTGTTCACCCGCCGAGAAGATCTTGAAGCCGTCGTCGTAGGCGTCGTTCGCGGCCGTCCCGTCTATCTGCGCGACGTAGCCGACAAAATTGTCGACGGCCCCTCCGATCCCGCCGACTACCTCGTCTTCGGCACCGCGGCCGGCGGCACTAAAACATCGGCGCATCAGTATCCCGCCGTCACCATCACCGTCGCCAAGCGCAAAGGCACCAACGCCACCGACATCTCGAACGCCGTCCTCGCCCGCATCCACCAAATGCAGGGCGTCACCATCCCCAACGACGTCACCATTACAACCACGCGCAACTACGGCGAAACCGCAAAAGCCAAGTCCGACGAACTGCTCGAACACCTCTTACTCGCCACCATCTCCGTCACCTTCCTCGTCGCGCTCTTCCTCGGCTGGCGCGAGTCGGGCGTCGTTCTGCTCGCCATCCCCGTCACCCTCGCGCTCACCATGTCGGTCTTCTACTTCCTCGGCTACACCATCAACCGCGTCACCCTCTTCGCTCTCATCTTCAGCATCGGCATCCTTGTGGACGACGCCATCGTTGTAGTCGAAAACATCGTGCGCCACTTTCGCCTCCGCGAAAACCACGGCCGCTCCTCCATCGACGTCGCGGTCGAAGCCGTAGCAGAAGTCGGCAACCCCACCATCCTGGCCACCTTCGCAGTTCTCGCCGCCGTCCTGCCCATGGCCTTCGTCCGCGGCCTCATGGGCCCTTACATGCGCCCCATCCCCGTCGGCGCATCGGCTGCCATGCTGTTCTCTCTTCTGGTTGCCTTCGTCGTCTCTCCGTGGGCTGCTCTGCGCTTGCTCGGCAAGCATCTCGGTGGAGCCCACCTCCTAGAGCCAGAGCAGGAAAACTGGCGAACGCGCATCTACCGCCGTGTCATGACGCCGCTCATCGAGTCGGGCCGTAACCGCGCTCTCTTCTTCATTGCGGTCATTACACTTCTGCTGCTTTCTGTCATCCTTGTCCCGCTGGGCCTGGTCCGCGTCAAGATGCTGCCCTTCGACAACAAGAGCGAGCTGCAGGTCATCGTCAACATGCCCGACGGAACCCCGCTCGAGCAAACCGCTCGCGTCACCGCGGCGCTTGGCGACGAGCTTGCGCGCCAGCCCGACGTACTCAACTACCAGACCTACACCGGCGCCTCAGGCCCCTATAACTTCAACGGCCTTGTTCGTCACTACTACATGCGCCGCCTGCCCAATCAGGCCGATATTCAAGTAAATCTTTTGTCCGCCAAGCAGCGCGATGACCAGAGCCACACCATTGCAAAGCGGTTGCGGCCCTTGCTGATCGCCATCGGCAATCAATACGGCGCGCGCATCCAGGTCAGCGAAGTTCCCCCCGGACCTCCCGTGATTCAAACCCTCGTCGCCGAGGTCTACGGCCCCGACCTCGACGGCCAGAAGCATGTTGCCGAACAGATCAAGTCCATCTTCCAGCACACCCCCGGTGTCGTCGATACGGACTGGTACGTCGAAGACCCGCAGCCCCGGCTTGTAATGAAGGTAGATGAAGTCAAAGCCGCAGAACACGGCATTGCCGTCGCCGATGTAGCCCGTGCTCTGGCCCTTGCCACCTCCGGAACGCAAGTCGGCCTGCTCCACGATCAAAGCGCACGCGAACCCATCCCCGCCGTCCTCGAACTCGATCGCGCCGACCGCTCCTCCGAGCAGGGCCTGGCGAACATCCGCCTACCCGGCGCGGACGGCTCCATGGTTTCCCTGCGTGAGTTATTGACCATCGAACACAGCACCATCGAGCCAAGCATCTATCACAAGAATCTGCACCGCGTTGTCTATGTCACCGGCGACGTTGCCGGCGCGGAGGAGAGTCCCGTATACGCGATCCTAAAGATGAACAAGGATCTCGACCACCTCACTCTTCCCGCCGGATACACGCTGACCCGTTACAACGCCTCCATGCCCGACTCCACCGATCACTACTCGATGAAGTGGGATGGCGAGTGGCAGATCACCATCGAAGTATTCCGCGATCTCGGCCTTGCCTTCGCCGCGGTCCTGATTCTCATCTACGTCCTGGTCGTGGGCTGGTTCCGTTCCTTCATCGTCCCGCTCATCATCATGGCCCCGATCCCGCTCACACTGGTTGGCATCCTGCCCGCGCACTGGATCATGGGCGCGTTCTTCACCGCCACCTCCATGATCGGCTTCATCGCCGGAGCCGGGATCATCGTCCGCAACTCAATCATCCTCGTCGACTTCATCGAGCTGCGCCGCCGCCAGGGCATCCCGCTCGCCCAGGCCGTCATTGATGCCGGCGCCATTCGCTTCCGCCCCATGCTTCTCACTGCGGCCGCTGTTGTGGTCGGCGCAAGCGTCATCCTCACCGATCCCATCTTCCAGGGCCTTGCAGTTTCTCTTATTGCCGGCGCCATCGCTTCCACATTCCTCTCGTGGCCGACGATTCCGATTCTCTACTACATGGTTCACTCCCGCCACGAAGCGGAAGTTTCCAATCAACCCAACACCGATCAAGGAGATACTCTATGACCGTTGAACGTGGACTGCGTCTGATGGCAGGCGTCATGCTGCTCTTGTCGCTCGCCCTGGCTCACTTCGTCTCTCTCTACTGGCTGTGGCTAACGGCATTTGTCGGCCTGAACCTGCTGCAATCGGCTTTCACCAACTGGTGTCCCGCCATGGCAATCCTGCGCGCCATGGGTCTTAAAGACGCCAACTGCAGATCATGCCATTGTGACTAAGATGCTTAACAGACGACGCGCCACTTCCACAACTTCCAGCTCAAGGCAGAGCCTGGCGATGAAGGACGAAGTGTATCGCCACATGTTTCGCCTGGAGGCGCATCGCCCCGGTGCCGCGCTCGATCTCGCGGTCGCACTCCTGCGTGCATTCCTGGCTTATGACTCCGGACGCAAGACAGGCGTGGACAGGCAATGGCTCAGGGAGATTGCTCCCATCTGCCTGTCCATGATCGAAGCTACTGCGCAAGCGGACGGATCTGCCCTGCCTGACGATTCATAGACGCAACATCTGCTCGCCGAAGACCGCAGCAAGTCCGTGCCCGGCAGGCCCTTGCTTTGAACCACGCGGGCGCTATACGCCAACCGATATAATCACTGTGTCTACAGGAACCGTCACCGATGCGACCCGAACTGAAGCAGGCTACCGAATTGCTCCGCCGCAACACCCCTGAAGCAATCGAAGAGGCAATCGGCCTGCTGCAGAACACGGTCTACTCCTTCAGCATGAAGATCTGCGGCCATCCTGAAGATGCGGAAGACACCATGCAAGAGGTGCTTTTCCGTTCCCTCCGCCATCTGGCCAAAATTCAGGAACCCCAGGCTCTCGCCGTCTGGTTGTATACCGTCACCAGAAATCGCTGCTGGCGTATGCGACGCAAAAGTGCAAACGCACCTCGTCACACCGTGGCTCTCGACGAATTGATGCCCGACGACGCGGAACTAGGCCGACTGCTCGAAGACGCCGCCACGGGGCCAGAAGACAATCTTCTCCATTCCGAACAGTCCCATCTTCTGCATCAGGCCGTGCTGCGTATTCCGGCGCCTTTGCGCATGGTCCTTGTGCTCCATGACATGGAAGAGCTGTCCACCGATCAGGTCGCCACAATTCTCGGCCTGCAGACCGGCACCGTCCGCGTCCGTTTGCACCGCGCTCGCCTCTCTGTGCGCAAGGAAATGGCGCAGCTCCTCGATGCCCTCAACTCCAGCACAAACAAGAATCCCAGCGCTGATAAACCGTCAAAGAACAGCCGTAAAGCCATGCATAAGGGCAGCACGAAACGCCCCGCCGCCTGCCGTGAACTCTTCGCCAATCTCTCCGAATACATGGACGGCTTTGTCGAGGCCCCCGCCTGCGATCAGATGGCCGCGCACATCGAGGCCTGCCCGGCCTGCGTCGCCTTTCTTCGCGAGCTGCGCGCCGCCATCGACCGCTGCCGGTCCCTCGACATTCCCTGCGACTCCGCCGTCGCACCGCGCCTGCGCGCCATTCTGACCCAGGAGTACCTCCGCATGTTGGGTATGGGAGCCATAAATAATTTCGAGCATCCTGTAACGAAATCCTCTCCACGTGAATTTAATAAAGTGAAGAAAGAGGCTTGATATGGAAGTTAAGGTTTCTCATCTCGGACAGGTAAAGTTCAACATTCAGTCGCGCTCTCATTCCATCCTTTGCGACCAGCCCGTCGAGAACGGCGGCGAAGACGCCGCCATGACGCCCCCGGAGCTCATGCTGGCCTCCCTCGGTTCCTGCGCGGCCTTCTATGCCGTCCAGTACCTCAAGACTCGCAACCTCGCCGACAGTGGCGTTGAAGTCTCCGTGACTGCCGAAAAGCTCAAGCAGCCGGCTCGCCTGGGCAACTTCAAGATTCACGTCACATCCCCGGTCCCTCTTACCGAAGAACAAACCGAAGGGCTCATGCGCTCCGTGCATCACTGTCTCATACACAACACGCTGCTTGCGCCGCCAGAGATCAAGATCGACCTGGCCATCGCCGACGCCGCCACTGCGCATGCCTGAGTAGGCTGAAATCCTACTGCGCTGTGCAGCTCACACCAGCCTTTTAGGTAGCATCGACACATGCTTTGATCATTTTCGCCATTGGTAGAGTCGCTTTGAAGGGTACGGGCTTTAGCCTGTACGTCCAATTCAGCAATACGAATGTGGGCTTTAGCCCCAGAGGGAATAATCGTTCCTCTACGCCATTTCTGAAATCGCTCTAGGCCGTATCGACATGTAGATTTCGCGTAAATGCTTGATAAAAAAGAAGGCGGTCATCCTGAGCGAACGGGGCCCCAAGCGTATTTCAGCTTGGGGGTGGTGAGTCGAAGGACCTGCATTTGTTTTTCAGCCAATTGCGAAGATAAGGCACCAACTGCAGCCAACGTATCCACTTTGCATATGTCGATACTGCATAGCACTTAAACACTCGATAAATAAAAAGGCCTATCATCCTGAGCAGCCAGGCTCGCACCAGCGAGTTACGTTCAGAGATGAACCAATGCCGACTCACTCAAAAAGCCCGGGTGCCTACCCTCGCCATCCGCCGCGGCAGATTTTTGTTGCTAGGGTGGGATACGACGCACTCAACCAACCTCGTTCATGAGGAGCTTGGGGGGGGGGAGTCAAAGTATCTGTTGTTGTTTTTCGCCAACTAACGTTTTTCAGCTCTTCTGGAACCGCGCTGTCCGCCCTATATGTCGATAGAGCCTATAGAATGCTTGCGCTTTTGCGGCTAGCAAGCACAGCGGCTTTGCGGCGATCTTTCGATGCATGGTCGATCTGCTTCCAGAAACCGATAAAATAATCGATCGCGGAGATGGTAGAGACCAATACCGTGAAGTAAATGGCCGCAACCGCGTACCAATAGACTGGAATTACAAGTACGCCGAACTGCCAATGATCCCAGCGATGAGCAAGAATCGCGGAGGTAACCGAGACAATCTGCACCACCGTCTTCAGCTTGCCCAGATCGCTCGCCTGGATCGTGAAACCCTCGGACGAAGCGATCGAGCGAAGACCGGAGATGACGAACTCGCGCGCGACAATAATCACCGCGATCCAGACCTTGACCACCTGGGGATTGTAGGCAACCAGGGCGATGATTGCCCCTGTCACCATGATCTTGTCGGCCAGCGGGTCCAGCAGCATGCCCATGGTGGTAATCTGGCCGCGCTTGCGGGCAAGATAACCATCCAGCCCGTCCGTAATCGACGCCATCACAAAAAGCACTGAGGCCAGAATCTCCTGTGCCCCGTCAGCCTGCCACGGAAAATGCGGTGACAGTATCCACAAAAGCAGCGGGATCATAACGATCCGGCTCATCGTAATGGAATTAGGCAGATTCATCTCTTGGGCGCTACTCCGGAATCTCTCCCCGGTTCAGCTCCATTATTGCACCGAAGGCTAGCGCGGTGAATTCTCGTCACCTCGCTCGGTCCATCGCTATTCCATTCCAAGTCTTGCGCTCATTGGTTTTCCCCAAACAGAAGTGCGGAGGCCTCGAATCCCAGCCATGGATTGATTCGCGCAAACTCAGGCCATCGGTTTTTGCAGGAAATTACCTCTTCGTGGCGCACACTGAATAGAGGCAGCCTCAACAGCTCTCCTCACTTCGAAAAGGCCAAACCCCATGCGCGAACTCCCGATCCAGCTCACAACCCCGCAACGTTGCATCCGCCTGCGCCCTATTCCCGGCTTTCCGCCCCTACCCCCCTCCCCCTATATCCTGTGAAACTGTGACATTTCGAAAAACATATAGAAAACAAACCACTTACGCCCCGCACCCCCGTTACCATCTAGCTACTAGCCTCCGCCCTGGATAATCCACTAACCACAACAAAAAAAATGGCTTGCAAGCAATGCAAGCCATTTTGTCAACTACGGATTTTTGCGAATTTATGCCCCCAATATGCCCCGTATCGCCGTCAAACCGCCCTGAATGAGCCAGGTGCATGGCGCACGAGTTTCTTCGAGTCTCCTCCATCCGGCAGCCAAGGCTAAACTTGCTTATAACCCTCGGCATGAACGTCCATCACAGCTCGTCCTGAAGGATCAACCATCTTTTCGAACGCCGCATCCCACTTCAGCGCGGTCTCCGTACTGCAGGCGACACTGCGCTCCCAGGGAACGCAATTAATCGCCGTTGCGCTCGGAAAGTAACGCTCAAAAATCTCGCGGTAGTAATAGGCTTCTTTGGTTTCTGGAGTCTTCACCGGAAACCGTTCGGCTGCGCCAGACATCATAGCGTCGGTAATCTCGTTCTCGGCCGTCACCTTCAACATGTTGATCCAGTTGTAGCCGACGCCGTCGGAAAATTGCTCTTTCTGCCGCCACAAAACCTCTTCGGGAATGTAACCCTCGAAGGCCTTACGCAGCGGCCATTTCTCGATCGGACGCTCGCGCTCCGCGTTGCGCGGTAGCTTCACCTCTGGATCCATCATCATGGCCACATCCAGAAATTCACGATCCAGAAAGGGCACGCGCGCCTCCACGCCCCACGCAGCGGAAGCCTTGTTGGCCCGGGCGCAATCGTAAAGGTGCAGCTTCTGAATTTTGCGAACCGTCTCCTCGTGCAACTCGCGCCCGTTCGGCGCTTTGTGGAAGTAGAGATAGCCGCCAAAGATTTCGTCCGCGCCCTCGCCAGAAAGAATCATCTTGATCCCCATCGCGCGGATCTTGCGCATCAGAAGATACATCGGCGTCGAGGCCCTGATGCTGGTTACATCGAACGATTCCAAGTGGTAGATAACGTCCGGCAACGCATCCAACCCCTCTTGCACTGTGAAGTGAATCTCATGA
>Ga0364922_10564_pt1 | contig 16617 bp, 10 predicted proteins | sample ExccelJu500001D4_2_FD_206955 | JGI IMG/M metagenome (GOLD analysis project Ga0364922, IMG submission 206955) | Enriched cells from Trout Bog Lake Hypolimnion, Wisconsin, USA - BchlTB.June20.5000.01.D4 | ecosystem: Environmental > Aquatic > Freshwater > Lake > Hypolimnion/Profundal zone | place...
TTGGCTCCGCCTTTTTTCTTGACCGCGTTGTGGTACAAATGGCTTTCAATCTGTCTGCCGTAAACAGAACCTACAAATTTGTATATGGCTTTTGAACTTGCATACTGTATTTGTTTTTCAACTTCTCTCAGTCTGCCCGATATTCCTTCCGGAGATTGGTCGTCTTTTATGTTTGTTTCCACGAACTCACGGAGCTTAATGTCAGTTGCAACCTTCATGCATTGCACCTTTGAATTTCTTCTGTTCACATACGCTTTGTGGTTAGCTTTCTTTGCGTCGTAAGTTCCATTTACACTGTTGTTTTTAATTTCATTTGAAACACTGCTTACGCTTCTTTCCAATTTGCCTGCGATAAACCGCAGGCTTCTTTGTTTACGCAAATACCTTTGAATTCGCTGTCTTTCATAAAGACAGAAATGAATATATTTCTCCATACCATTTAAAAGTGACTTTTCATCACTCTACCCTGTTCGGCTTCAAAGGTAAACCTGCTATTTCTATTTATAGAATGGTTTTATTATTTTGTTATTAAATGGTAATACCCCAATGGATATAAATTTAAATAATGATAATAATAATATAATTTTGCCAGAAGTCAGTACTATCGGGGCAACGGAAAAAGCTTTTAGGGATTTCTTCGTTACAAGCACCACGCCTTATCCAAAGCACTTAATTATAGATATGTCGCGCTCACAATATATTGAAGTCGCAACTCTCATGTTTCTAATTTCATATATATCTAGCAGAGTATCAAGTAATTTAAAAACAATTATCAAAATTCCCATAAAAAAAGAGGTTAGAGATTTTTTTAGGCTATGGAATTTCCCAATTGCCTTATCGAATGCTACTAACTTAAGTTTTGTTTCTTTCGTTGATAAAGCAGATAAAGAGAAATATTTTGGTGAAAATGAAAGCGCAGATAGTTATACTTACAAACCAAGGTTTAAAGATCAAAGTATAACACGACTTGTTTTTGAAAATTTCTTTTCTATAATTACTTTATATCCCTTAGAATACTCGAGAACAAGACTTGTTTCCGACGAAAGTATGAGATGGGAAACAGAACTTATAAAATCTATATTGTCTAAACTTCTAGATGGCCCTGAAAGCTATATTGCAAGTAGGATTATTTTCGAATCTATGACAAACGCTACTCGTCATTCGGGTGCAACCTTGATTCAAACCGCTTCAAAATTTAATGCACCTTTTGAAGAGGGAACAGATAAGCTTGGACATTTCACAGTCTCTATTTGGGATAATGGAAAAAGTATAATAGACACTCTAAGTGAAGCCGTTATAAATAGTAAAGAGATGCGATTAAGTGAAACACCTAAACTCTATTATTATGTAAAGGTTATCAATAAAGACGCACAAGGAGAGATAATAAGAGAGCGATTGCTGCATTCAGGTTCATTACCAAATAAAGAAACATCCGCAGGGGACTTGCTTTTGTTTACGACATTTCCCGGAATAACCAGTGATATTACAGGGAAAGATCATTCCGTTCATGCTGACCTTGAGCGTAGTGATCCTATGCTCGCATTACCAGGAATGGGGCTGTATGTTCTGATGAATACGGCTATTGATATTTTTGGGGGGAGTATATCTTTTCGATCTAAAGATTTTTTTATGAATATTAAAAAAGCAAAAAGAATCAAAGGAGCACAATATAGAGCTAAAATACAATATTATGATAGTAATATTATCCCGGTTTTTAAGGGGAATTTGATTACAGTCCGATTACCTCTTAAAAAGCAGCCTGAAAATGAATAATGTTGTTTCAGTCCAATTCCGTCTAGGACAAGTAATTCCTGAGGAAATAAGTGATAATACGTTTAAATTTTATAAATGGTTAGCAGAAAAAGTAAGTGGGCAATCTTGCAATATAGCCCCCCTATCTCCACGTAATTATTTTCCAATAAGCAATCGTTCAATAAGAAATCCTACTAATATTCTTTATAGTGGATTTCTTTTACAATTCAAAAAGAACATTGATAAAGCCAACATATTTATTGTCGATATTAATAGTTCCCCAGGCGTATTTCGCGGTCATTTATCATTAGATTTATCACAAGCAATTAAAAGCGCAATTTCTGAAATAACTAGAAGCAAAATACGGTGCTGTTTTATTCTAATTCTTCCCGAATTGCCTTCTACTGAAGAACAATTATATAAAGATTTATCAAGATATATCAAATCTGGTGTTGTTACAATATTTTCTTATACTGGTAATTACCTAATAAGTCCCCATAACTCAATCCGGATTTCCACTTATCAATATTTATTGCATTATACTATGTCAAGAGGGGACCCATATGAGTTACTCAGAAAAAAAATGATCTGCCGTTTGGGTCATTTTAAAAGGGATGAAAATAATAATCAATCATGTATTCGATACTTTTATGATGGCCGCTATTGTGAAAAAGAAATTGTTTATTTACTTGAGAATAAAATTAGAAATTTATTTAAAAATCCCAGTAAATTGTCATTGTATTATTATTGTCCATTATCATCAAAATGGATGACTCATCCAATATTGGCTGTAGCAAACAAAATGAATTTTGTTGCATATGATTTAAACCATAAAAATGACATTAATGTATCCGAAATATGTACAAACCTTAATTTATTGGTTGTTGACTTTGTAGCAACTGGATTGACTCTTAGACATAATTTAAAAAAGTTATCTAAAATAATAAAAAACATAAATAATCTAAAAATCATTTCAATACTGACTACTAAACCAACCCATCCTGGGAATAAAATAAGGGTATTTAACGATGGGAGGAATAAATATGAAATTAATTATTTCATGGAAGTAGCCTATCGGCAGTATCCTAGCGGAGAATGTGTTCAATGTAAAAGTGATATACCCCCTAGTGATCCCTTTTCTGAAGCTTACTATATGTTATCAACATATGATCATTGGGCGATAAGTAAAGAGATTGGCCTAAAAACACCCGAAGAAGATACCCCCTATTACCGTCCTCCAATTGAGCGCGTAATCAACTATCCTGAAATGATCGAACAATATGGTGCCTGGTTTTCTAAAAAATTCAATGAAATAGTTTTTCAATATGGAAAAGGAGCTCCGGCTGATACAATTATTGTATGTCCAGAGGGAGAGGTGGGATCACAGAATTTTTCTGAATATCTCAAAATGCTTTTAAACGTAACTGTCATAAGAATTCCTCGTAATATTATCGACCTTTCTATAAACATAAATAGTGATGAATACAAATCACACATAAATAAGGTCAAAAACGACGAATGGTATCAATTGCTTATGGAGACAGCTCAATATGAGGTAATCGTTATGGATGAATTTAATGCATCAGGGAGAACATTTATTGGGATGAAAAATATCGTAACTGAATTAGGAAAAAATGTTAGGTGTTATTTTTCACTCAACGACTTAAATCCTAAATGGTCTGAATCTCAACATTTACCAGTGTATTCGTTATATAGTTGGCAATCTATATGACTATAATTCAGCAAACAAAAATTAACAAATGCATATTGCAAGAACAAAATGAAGATTCGGTAAAGATACTTGTAAACTTTCTAAAGGATCAATCTTTAAACTTCGACTTAAAAATCCTAATGTTGCAAGATTTTTTTTCCAGATACAGGAACTTACCTGACCTCTCATCTTATTTTTATCTATCAAAAGTATTAAAAGAATTGATCCCAGGAGAAATTAAAAATATGATTAAAGATACCATGGATGACATAAATATTTCTAGAAAATCTGCTGACATAGGTATTGTATCAATAATACCCGAAGAGCTAAATGCTATAAAGCAAGTATTTAATATCGAGATAGATCAAATAGAAGATTTTAATACTAATGGTCTTCGTTTTTGGGAATCTTCATTAACTCAGTCCGATAATAAACATAAATTGACTGTTGTAATCACGATGGTTGGAGAAGCATCTACGATACCTTGTGCAGTTGCTTGTAGTAAAATGTTTAGTATTTATAATATTGAGACCTGCTTGTTAATTGGAATATCTGCAGGGGTCAAAGGTGAAGTTGATCTTGGAGACGTAATTGTAAGTACTATGGTCTTAGATTACGGAGGTGAACGATTGACACCTATTGGACCCCAAAAAAGACCCATTCCTTATGTTCCTGATGAAAAAATTACTAGGGATTATGCTTATTTTAATAAAAACAAAGTATGGGAAAATTATTTACCAAAAATAAGAAAACAATTAACATCCTCTGATGCCTTGAAAACAGAAATCATAAAAAACTGGACACCCAATATTGATACTGGAATTATTCTCGCTGGAGGCAAATTGTTTGAAGATGGATCACTACCAAAAATGAGAGAAAAATATGACGATAAAGTTCGTGCCGCTGAAATGGAAGGTAGTGGATTTGCTCGTGCATGTCGGGAATATGACATTCAATGGCTAGTATTTAGGGGGATTTCAGATTTTGGTGATAAAGCCGGACGTCAGATAAGAAAAAAATGGAAAGCAACCTCGGCATTAACTGCAGCTGTTGCTGCAAATAATTTTTTAAAGTATGCTTACAGACGTTCAGAAAAAGACAAGTTTTAGTATTCTAAGTGTCGACAAGAATATAAGCAATGTATTCATCATATTTTGAAAAGATTATAAAGACAATTTTGTTTCCCTCTTGGAATTAGCCAAGAGTACCAAATTTACCGAAAAGTATCTGAATCTTTTGGCTCGCAATGGTAAATTAGAAGCGCATAAAGAAGGGCGTAATTGGCTTTCATCAGAGGAAGCTCTCCAAAGATATATGGCAACTCGGGAAAGAAAAAGAAAGTAGTTGGCAGATAAGTGTCCTAATAAAACAAATTCACCCTCCTTTCCAAAACAATCTATGAATCGTATAATGGAATCAGTTAATCTTTTTTAGACGTTTGTACATAATCATGAAAGGCTCTCCATTCCCGGAGTTCATTGACCCACCGTTTCCAATGATGGGTCAGGTGGTCCACCCAAACGGACTTTTTCCCATCAAAAGACTGATTTAAGGCATAAATGAGAGACAAACCAGAAGTTCCAAATTCTTGTTTTTCGTTATCCTTTAATAAATATGAATTAGTCCTGGTTTTATCCTCAATATCCTCATAAATAGGAGAGTATTGTTGCGTTCCAAATCTATTCCCATCAAAATCTACTTTACCTCCCGCAAAGATCAGTTTCTGAAACTGGATTTTCGTCGGATAATCTGCTTCTCTCCAGGTCTGAGAAGTATTTCTGGCATAGCGAAAACATATCTCCAAAGCCTCTTCCATATTAATCTCCGGAATAACAGCTTTTTCCAAGAGACTTCGTTTTTGCTCAATCTGGGCATTAAGTAGTCTCTTTTGGACTAAGAATTCCTCATCTGTATAGGTTCCCTTGCGATGAGATTCAAAAACCTTCTGTTTTTCCAGTTCTAATATTGATATTTCCCTCGATATCTTCTTCTTTTGATCAGCAAATATCTGGGTATCGTTTTTCCAGAAATCAATCACGGTTTCTTTCAAAGCTTTTTCAAACTTAGCTTTGGGACTAATCTTTTCCAGATAGGCAGCGAATTTATCTTCCAAGGTTTGTTTAGGTAGAAACGAAGCATTCTGGCAGCTTTGACGATGGTGGTGGTAATAGGGATAACGTTTTCCGCTGCTGCCTTTAGAAATGCTTCCGGTTAACGGTTTCTTGCATTTAGAGCAGATAATCAGTCTCCTTAAAGGAAAATTAGGGTTATTCTGCAGTCTGGGCATACTAAGGCTGGCAGAATGCCGATAACTAGCCTGGCATTCCCTGAACAATGATTCGGGGATAATCGGTTCAAAGGTTCCTTGATACCGTTCTCCCCAGACTTCCATGAACCCGGTATATATTGGGTTCTTTAATAAGCGTTCAACAAATTGTTTAATCGGTTTATGTCCCGAAGGCATTCGGACACCTAAATTACACAGATACTTCGCTAAAGAATCATAGGTATGTATCCCTTTGGCATATTCTGCAAAAGCCAAACGTATATATGGGGCGATTTTATCATTGGGGATAATATTGCCACCCCGTTCCTGACGGTAATAACCAAAGGGGGCTTGCCAGCACCAGATGCCTTGTTTAACTCGCTCTCGCATCCCTGACATGCAGCGTTCTCGACGGACGTTGTTATCAAACTCGGCAAACACCGAGATCATGCCTTCCATAGCCCGGCCTACCGGAGTACTATTAATAGGCTCGGTGGCTGACTTCAATTCCGTTCCGTATTTTCCCAGCATCTGTCTTACTATCACATGATCATCCTGATTCCGGGCAAACCGATCCAGCTTATACACGATAAAACAATCTACCTTAGGTTTCTTTCGGCTGCAGAGGGCAATGGCTTGAGTGAATTGAGTTCGGTCAGTAGTTTTAGCTGACTCTCCTTTTTCTAAGAAAATCTGAAGGATTTGGATGCCTTGTTTTTCCGCATATTCCCGGCAGACCCTCTCCTGGGACTCCAAACTAGTCCCTTCCACCTGTTCCTTGGAAGAGACCCGACAATAGATAATCCCTGTTTTAGAGTTTAAAGCTTGTTCCATATTCCCTTATTTTAAGGATTGTTCGGCTTTTGGCAAGGCCCTCCCCGGACTTTTGGAACACTTTTGCTGCTGCATAATACTAAAGACAATCTGGACTAGTTGATGCAAATCATCCCTAATCCGGGTTAATTCTTCGTCAGATAAAGACTTTAAGCTGGGGTCTACTTGTCGAATCTGTTCAAGGGTAAGCATAGTTCAATATTGATGACTTTCAGTCATCATATCTCTACTATATTTTCAGAGTAAGGAGGGAAGAATTTACTGATTTGTTTATACAATACACAGTGTATTTAACTAAATATATAGGAGTTAGCTGATTCAAAACTATCTATTCCTAATATGCATACCTATTATAAGTATTTTTTCTCAAAAAATAAGGGATATACAAAATAGCCCGCGCTGCTCTGAACTACATCGGGTTTCCTCTGTTATTTCATCATATTAAATCTATACAAAACGGGTTGGAATACTATTATTAAGGGTGGAGATACTGGTGGGAATAATCTATATATTTCAGGACTGACTGATGGTCATAAATATCTTTCAGTGTAACCGAACAGATGATTTTGTCTATATTTCCTATAACCGATGAATGAGGAAATGTGATTTTATTCAATTGCCAGTAGATACCGTCAGCTATTCATGGAACTATTTGCCTTTATTTTCATCTTCTTCGTATTCTTTTGTATATTTCTTTAATTTATTAAGTACCACATTAGCGTAAGAAGACAGGACATGTTTGGATTTACTTAATTGGGTCAGTTTCTTTATAAATGGAAACGTATTAATACTCGAAATATCTAAGTCCATACCAGCTATATCAGATAATATTTGATCTTGATCATTTGGGGGTAGTTTTCTTAATTGATATAATACTCTCTCCGGATATTTATTGCTAAGTTTAAATACAGATTCTTCTCCTAATTCTGCCATCCCTCCATCATATATAAAATAAACATTGAATAATAAATGTAATAATTCATTATCTTTTTCTGCCCCTTTTTCAATAGAATACACCGACCGTTCAAGGGGGGGATACAACTTATTTTGTTCTGCAAAATCATATATTTCGTTTAATTCTTTAGATGTTCTAGGATAATATTTAAGAAATCTCTTTCTCCATAATTTTGATTCCGGGTATAGCTGATATCCCAATATAGCTAATATTCTCTTATTTATAATATTCTTTTCTTTATCGAAATTACAAGTAATGTTTGCTACATTGTCATACATTTCCAACATAAAAACATATGCATACCGCCGTTCTTCGTTACTTGTGCTTTTTGACAAATATTCAAAATTTCTGCTCAGAGAAACCATACTAATATATTCATAACGATTAATTGTAGTTGTGGATAGAAGTGGCAGTTTTCTTCTCTCTTTTAGAGAATTTAAATTAGTTTCGGTTGTTTTGTACGATGTAACAGATGTTATATCTACTGTTGAGTCCGTATTAATAGCTAAAACAGAGGAACTAACGAATATCAATATAATCAGCGCAAAACAATCTATCTTCATTATTATCTCCTTAGAATCATATTACTTAATAATAATCGCTATTCTTCTTTTATTTTATTACAATATCTTTTCTAATAGTAACTTTATTATCGTCCGTTAGTGGATAATGATACTAAGAATTAAACATTTTACTTACTAGTGTCATCAACCGTTTTTATATAAATATTTTTTAACGAATCATCCACATAATCTCCATCCGGATCTCCAAAATTATCATATAACCATTTGGCATCATCATTACTAACACGTATACAACCATAGGTACAAACAGGAAACTTCTTCGGTATATTTCCGTGTCCACCATGAATAAGTAAAACTGTACGACCAGGAACACCAAGAATATCAACTACATACGGTCCATAACTTCCATTAGGTGATGGATTACTAGTTGTTGGCCTTGGTACTCCTAAACCATATGTTCCATCTGGAATAGGATAGGTAGGATTACCATTTTTATCTTTACAAGTTTTATTTCCAGCGGGAATTGATTTAATCAATTTAGAATCTTTATCTCCTCGAGATTTAGAATAAATATCTAGATTCCCCAGCATATTTTTATTTCTGTTGAAAACTATATAGGCTGCCCCGTCCGGATCAAATCCATTGACCGGATCATTAGCCCCATATTGATACCAATTCGGGCCATCTAATTCGGAGGGGTCTAGGGATAACCAGACTCCATCATCGGGGTCATAGACGCGAGCGTGGAACATATAGAGACCAGTTACTGGATCGAGTTGGCGGGTAGTCAGGTGCCAGGAATTGGTGGTATCTCCGGTCTGAGTTAATATCTGACCATATGCATCTTGGATGTTTTCAGTCACAATCGTTCCATTAGCATCCGTCACAAACAGGACATTTCCAGTCGGATCATAATGGTACCACAGGTCAGTGATCACGTTCCCGTAGATCTGCCGGCTGCTGATGATTTGGCCTACAGAACTTTCCGGGGTTAAACAATAGATGCGTTGGATAGTCTGATTTCCGTAATAATCCCGTTCCGCTAAATCCCGTAACCCATCAAAAGCTGTATAGGTAGTTCGGTTTCCAAAGACATCCCACCGTTGATACCGTTGTCCTTCCGGGTCATAGCTGTATATTACATCCCGGTTATTATTGACCGTATCATTCGCTTCCAATAATTCGTTATAGGCATTATACCGGTAACTCCAGACCCCTTTTGTAGTCCGATTGCCATTATTATCGTAATTATACTGAATATTGTTGACCGTCCAAGCTTGCTGACTCCAGTTATAGACCGAATCCACCGCCTGGGTTAATCGATTCCAGTTATCATACTGATAATTACCGACATAGACATTCGCTGGAGTATACCTAATCCAACCCATTCGGTTATTCGCTGAATCATAGCCGTACAAATTATCACAATAATCTCCTATTGCAGTTCGATACTCTCCGAATAAGCGATGGGATGCATCATAGAAATAATCCGTTCGGGTTGTACTCTGGTCCATCATGGTCGTTCGTAACCCATAACTATCATAGAGATAATCATAACGTCTTAAGGGAATCTTCTGGTTCTGAACCACATAATCATCAAATTGGACATTGGCAAAGCCGGTCAGTAATCCCGTCTTTCCGCTGGGAAAATTACAGGTGGTCACAAAGGTAAACATCGTAGCCCAGCCGGTGCTCAACCAGTATTCAAAAACGGCCGTATTATTACTGACCGAAATCCGCATCCGATCCCGTTGATTGAGTTCGGCATAGCCATTTCCGGTGGTCACTAGTGGAATATAGTTGTTTCCATTAATAACTTGATATAATGATACTTGCCGTTTCGCAACAGTATAATCCGCAATAACTGACGCCACAAAATAATTTTGACTATCCTGGGCACTGAAGATTACCCCGCCTAAATGGCTGCCGTTGGCATCCGGTAAGATCCGCATCGACACTTCCACTGTCGGATTGCTATAATTGGTCGTTCCTAACGCCGTATAAACCGTGGCGATACTGGTTTGACAGAGTTGATTAGTTTGGATGGACCAACTCCCATTAGTGACCCAGTTCGAGCCAATACTGGTCCGGTTAAAATTATCCGTCGGTTCCCAATAATTCAGGGTCGTTAATCGACCATCGGTATCATACAAATAATCAACAAATACCCCATTATGATCCTGTTGCTGGATCACCCGTCCTAACGGATCATAGCCCCATTGCGTCCACCAATCCGCCGCACTCTGCCAGCTCTTATAGACCCGCTGGTTATCATCATACACATAATAAGTCGTATTGCCATTTTGATCGGTCGTAAACAGGCGATTCCCGGTCCCGGTCCAATAGCCTCGAGATACCGTCGCCCCATCCGGAGTCCATTGCTGGAACAACCGCCCCAAGTTATCATACCGGTATTGCCAGACGCCCGCCCCTAAAATCGAATTCGTAGTTTCTTGATTGTATTCATCATAATATCGGAAGGTGGTTCTTCCACTCACTTGTTCCGCCGTAATTTGGCTCAAACTGTTTCGAATGTAACACCGGCTATTTCCCTGCGCATCCTGCCATGATATCAACCGACCCACGGCGTCATAATGATACTGATTCCCAGCTCCGGCCATCCGATATTCCGCCGTTAACTGTCCATAAGCATCACATAAATACCGAGCGGTGGTATGCCCATTGCCATCCACCACATACTGCAATGCATCCAAATTAGTATCATAACTATAATGGACATAATCTCCAGCCGGACAATATATTGCAGTCATTAAGCCTAAGGTGGAATGCCAATAATACTGAGTCTTATTTCCGTTGGCATCTTGTAAGGTGGTTACCCAGCCATAGGTATCATTATGGTAATAAGCCGTTGTATTCCCACCGGGAGTGATGGTCTGTTGCAATAAAGCTCTTCCATCATAATTAAAATTAATAACTTGATTGATGGCATTGGTAACCTGAGATAAGGTCCCATCCGAATTATATTTTAAATAGGTCTTATACCCCATACTATCCTGCAACTGGACCAAATCACGCGTGCTTGTATCATATTGGAAATATTGATGTTGTCCGGCGGCATTCACCTGGGCAGTCATTAAACTGTAAATCGTATCCCAAGCGTATTGAGTTACCTCTGAAGCCGGATTGGTCGCCATCGTTAGCCGGGAATGGTCATCATATTGATAAGAATAAGTTAAGGGAGTTGTAACGCCAATTATTTCGCTGGTCTTGTTATAGGAATTATCGAACTGCCTTTTAATTAACCGCTTTCCATTTTTCCAGATTTCCGTCATTTGCCAAGTGCCCGAATTATAATAATAAACCGTAGTATCTCCTGCCGGATCAATGACTTGGGTATTATAGTTCGTGCTGTTATAGGTATAGGTCCAAGTCTTGGTTTCCTGGGTCACTTGGTTAGTGATCGTGTGGTTAGTGCATTTTCCATAGCTGTCATAGGTATAGGATGAGCTCAATGGGCTATAACTGGTCCATGTCGCAATAACTCGGGATGCCGTATCGTAGTTATAATACGTATTGCGGCTGTTCTGATGATCTTCTTCTTGAAGTAGATTCCCATTGATAGTATCGTAACTGAAGTTAAAATAAGTTGCGTCAGGTAACGTTAACCTGCTGATATTCCCCGATGTAAAACAGTCAAAAAGCAAACTAAATTTATTACTAGAAGCATCATAAATATTTAGGACATTTAAAGAATAATAATCTATTAGAATCTTATGCCCGTGCAGTTCTTGAATGTATTGCAGTTTCCCATTCTTTACCGGTTCGGATGGAGTGCGATAATAAACAAAAAGCTCTCCCGTTTCAGTAATCCGGCGAAAAGTCGAGGAGTCTTTATAAATTTTGTCATAAATTCCCGCAGGGGGGATATATGTCGTGGCATTGCTTTGAGTATATACAAGGACAATGTGATTCCCTTTATATAAGGTCAAATAGGTATTACAAATACTACCTCCGCTATTTTGAGGTTCGCGAATATATTCATAATAATTCCAGTCTCCACCTTTGCCAAAATTAGGCAACCGAAAAGGGTCAGACTGATAAATCGTACTATAAAACCCTCCCCCTAACGGATTATAGGATAAGGTCGGAATTGTTTTATTCGGATCGGCATACGATAAATGCCGGCGGACAAAGGCTATTGGTTCGCCACCCGTGGGAAAAACTGGATAGGATACTTCATGCGTGACATGCCCATTAGTAAAATCAATAATGGACCCATCACCTAAAGGTTTAGGATCATAACTATCACACCCGCAAGGAATATTCTGATCTGGATTGTCAGGCGAATCTTGCGGCCCATTTTTATAGTACCCCCAGGGATATCCCCAAAGCAGTACTGAACCAAATAAATAAATACAAATTATTAATCCATAAGTACGTAGCCGCATCTTAATTACTCCCTCTCCCGGATAATGGCTTGAACACATTCTTGAGCCTTGTCGCTTTCCCAATTGCCTTTATATTTACTCGCTACCGCTTTAAGAATTGTCAGGGCTTCCGTAGCACGCCCTTCTTTGTATAGGCACCAGCCCTGATTAAGTTCGGCTTGCCGAACAATCGGTAATACCTCCGGATCACTCCCGATGGTGGAAGTTTCCGATAAAACCTGGGTAAGATATTTCTCCGCATGGGCATAATCCCCATTTTGTAAACGGCAATATCCCATTAAAAACTCTGCCGCTAACTGTTCCGAGGGCAGCGTGCTGGCTAAACTATAAACCTGCGAGGCAATATCTTCGGCAGCAATACATCCGCCACATTCGGCGATGGCCTCGGCATGCATCAATCCTAATCGGGCACGGGTTTTATCAGGTGCTTGGGGAAATGCTTTTTCTGTATCAATAATCTTCTGAATCGCAGTTTGATAAGACAAAACCCCATCCCGTGCTTGCTCTAAGAACCCGCCACATTGGAACAACCGCGCTTCTGCTTGCGTATCCGGTAAGTCAGATTGCAATAAATATTGATCGATATTGACGATTGATTTTTGCATCAACTGGGGCCGATCGCCTCGAAACTTACTTAACGCATAATCGGACTTCGCCAACTGCCAATAGGCTTTCCCGATCTCCGAAGTATCTACACTCTGTTGTAAATATTGCTCCAGTAATTTAACCGCAGAAATGAGATACCGCTGCTGTTGCAGGGGATCCCCACCAGCTTGTTTTTCTTTATACGCTAACGAGGAATAGATGCATCCTAAATGATACAGGGCAGTAGCCGCATGGGCATCTTTGGGATAGGCTTTAATAATCCCCACTAAATCCTGAATAACCGGAGTCAGGGGAAGGTCTCTTTTCCAATTAACCATGACCCGATCCCATAACACTTCCGCACTCTCATCCGCCGTGACCAGCGATTGGGCATAAACCTGATCATACAAAGTGCTCTCTACCGTCCATCCACTATTGCCGGCATCCATGGGTTGAAGTACTTTACTCCCGACAAAACATCCCTGGAATAAGTCATCCTGGCGTAAAACCTTCGCACTGTCGCGCGCAACACCATAATCTCCAAAATTCCCTAAAAATACTTTATACTGGCCATTGATGGGCTCCAGCTGAATATCACTCAGCCCGCGATTGGCCGCTTGCACCATCCAACTCCGGGCTTTCCCTTCATCCGGATAATTCCCGCATTGGATTCGATAATATGTAACCGCGCCATGCTCATCGGTTAGTAATAATTTGCTGTCTCCGCTGAAACTGACTCCGGTAAGTAAAACCCCGAGTATCCCTGCCGTCAGTATTTTCCATCCATTGGTTAGTCTGATCATGCCATTATCCTCCTGATATTTTGTCCTTGATTTGGTCCTGATGGATACTTGTTTTTCTTGCCTTACTTATCCAATACCGATTATTATAACCCGAATTATTCCCATTGCAACAACTATTAGTATCCAAAATGCGACATTTTGAACTTTTATTATCCAAAATGCGACATTTTACGAAATATTTAATATATTCTTAAGAAAAGGACAAAGTAAATTACCCGTTTTAGATCAGATCAGCCTTCGATCGGAATTCTAAATGCAAATAAAAAAAGGCAGGATTTTGTCCTGCCTTAAAATGAAAATAGAATGGAGCTGATACTTACTGCTGATATTGCAAAGTGGCTTCATCAAAATAGACTGGGCCGGCTGCCGGTTCAAAACATTCCAGACAAGTCTGCATCCGGTAATTCTTCAAACCGCTGGGAGAAATGAAGGGGATGGTCATTGTCGCCCAGTTGTTTGGGGGGAAATCACCAAAGAACACGGTTCCCGACATTTCCATTGCGCTGCTTGATTCGGCATACAGATATCCCACATACTCCATAGCACTGGTATTGACCGTCGGCTTAACCTTAAAAGAGTAAACCGCTGTGGAATTAATACTGCTGATGTTAAAGAGCTGGGAAGTCATTTTAATGGCCTGATTAGAAGTGGTAAAACTGACACAGATTGAAGGATTGCTGCTGGAATACCAGGAGAAACTGGGCATCGTTAAACCATCAGTCGGTTCAAATCCCCACAAAGTGGTATCCTGGGGATTGGTGAAGCTGCCGCCCGTTCCCGTAACCGTGGAAAGGCTGAGAGGCAAGGTATAGGTATCAAAACTAATGGAATCAATATACATGGCCCCGGAACTGTTATTATTCTGCAGCTGTAACTGAATCTGTCCGGTAGGCGAATAGGCCTGGAAGATATTGGTAAAGGTATACCATTGCCCGGATTTAATTAATCCCATCCCGGTAAATCCGCCGCTTAATTGCACCATATTGTAGGTTGAATTGGTATCATAGAGAAGACCTAACGGCATAACCGAGGAGTTGCTGCAGGGTGAATCAAAACAATAGGTCACCGATATCTTATACCAACTACTGGTTGAAGCACTGAAGCGGCTGATACTGGTCATCTTAACCCCTTCCGTCTGAGTGGTATAGCTGATCTTTAATAACCCGGTTTTCCCGGCATAAGCAGATAACCAGCTGTAACTGGCCAGATTGATCCCGGAGCCCACCGGTTCAAAGCCCCAGTTATTGAGACAACTGGATTGCGAAAAAGCCCCCATCGAATTATCCCAACCATAACTTAAACTGCAAAACACTAAACATAACACTATACTGAATATTGAAACTACCGTTTTCATGGATTCGTTTTCCTTTCGTTTTCTGTTAAATTGAATGGCATCGTTTGTTTAGTACTCATTACTACTATTTATTCCACACGGCTAAACTATCTCGATAGAATTCCCCCTTTCTAGATAGTCCGGTAAACCGATAATCACCTCCTGATTCACCTTCGTTTGGTAGCTGCTGAGACTATTATAAAGCCAGTATTTCTCATTGCAACAACTATTAGTATCCAAAAAGCGACATTTTAGAGAATCATTGTCAAAAATGCGACATTTTTCAGTAATAAAGCGACGATCCGCCCTTAATAAACATCCTCAAGTTAGATTGATTGAGGCGATGAATTCCGGGTAATTTCTTCCGGACAATATATTCGAAACTGCCCCAAGAACTGAATCCAGCTCTAATCCAAGATTGCTTAACACATGTATTGCCTTGTTCCATCAATTCCATAAAATGATTCAAGCGGATTTGCTGGAGGCAGTATTTAGGAGAGACTCCGGTTAAATCCTTAACCAGCCGTTCTACCTGGCGACAGGATAAATGTAAGTCTTGAGCTAAATCCTCGACCTTATACCGGCTATCGGTATGGTTCTTCACTAATAGCTTCATGGCCTGCTCAACCTTTTCGCTGACTCTTTCATTCCTTGAGAGCTCATTTGTCCCGGAGCGAATACAGATAATTAACAGCGGACAGGATTGATTAGAACATTCCAACAGTTTGGCTAATGGCTGACTTAGTTCATTCATCTCGTTTCCCCTTTAAATATATTTCGTTTCATTTCCATTCAGAAATAAAACGTTGCTTTTGTTTTCCACCTTTTTATTCCATATTTATGTTTTCTTTAGAGGCTTCTTCACTTTGGATTTTAAACAAGCCTATATATAGTTAGTGGCAAAAAAACCGCTTTACCCTACGGGTGGCAGAATAAATATTTTAGGAAAGGAAATGATAATAGTTCCTATTCTCATCTTCGATTAACCGGGATTTATATAAATCATTGAGATAATAAGCGTTGCAATAAGAGCGTTAACCTGTTCTCAGCCAAAAGGTTATATCTGTTTTATAATCAAGATAGAGTTCTCATTTTTAACGTCACTAACCAATCATCAGTAATAAGGCTGAAAATATACTAACTAGTAAATTTCTTCCTCCTTATCGAGGGAGCTCCTTTCGTATTAATCTGTATATATATATTCATTAATGTGTTTGGTATGGCCAAAACATCCACTTATCGCACCATTCCCAACTACCTGCGCAAATACCGCAAAGTCCGCGGCTTAAAACAAGCAGAGGCAGCCCGAATCCTGGGACTGCGTAATTCCGGGATGATCTCGCGCTGGGAACAGGGGAAAACCCTGCCCACCCTCCTCAGCCTTTTTAAACTATCGGTTCTTTACCGAACTATGACCGAAGGGCTGTATGGGCATTTGTATCGCC